>PPYF01305424.1_pt1 | contig 14342 bp, 8 predicted proteins | sample 1559871 | NCBI WGS metagenome assembly PPYF01 (sample SAMN08240021, study PRJNA423297) | Human gut metagenome, whole genome shotgun sequencing project. | reverse complement strand
CATTGTCTCCGGTGTGTCGGACATGCACCCGTCGGATTGTCCAAACGTGGAAGAGACACGGAATCTGATGCAAACATTCGACCGGAAGAAATACTCACATTTTTCTCTAACGAATATTCCATCTGCATTTCCACACGAAATCCGCAAGTGTGTTTCTTATAATATTACTTATCAACCCAAAGAGATCTATGCTTATTGCGACAATTCTTTGTGACAAAAGCCTCAGCGGGTTATCCCATTACAACCTCGACATTCACGTCCTTCTTTCCGTCCGCGAGTGCGATCGGAATCATGCCGCCGGAGATCCCAGACACATCGACATCCTTGCCGTCGACGATCATGGAAATGACGCCCTTCTCCACATGGTTCGGGTTCTTGACAGTCACATGGTAAGTCGTACCGCGGAAATCTCTTCTGGCGGTAAAGCCATCCAGAGAGGACGGAATACACGGATCGATCACCAGTCCGTCATAATCCGGGCGGATACCCAGAATATACTGGGAGACGTCAAGGAACGTCCATGCAGCCGTTCCGGTCAGCCAGCTGTTCTTGGCCTCACCGAAATTCTTGGCATCTTTGCCGGCGATCATCTGTGAGTAGACATATGGCTCGGTGCGGTGGACTTCACTGATGTCCTCGATGTAGGCAGGACAGGTTCTAGTGTATACCTGCCATGCGCGGTTGCCGCGTCCGACGACTGTCTCAGCAATCGAAATCCACGGATTGTTGTGACAGAAGATACCTGCATTTTCCTTGTATCCCGGCGGATAGGAAGAAATCTCGCCGAGTTCTACGTGATATCTGTGGTAAGCCGGCTGCAGCAGAACAATGCCGTACTTGGTGTCGAGATACTTCTCGACAGACTGCATTGCCTTTAAGCAGTTGCCTTCTTTGAGACCGATCTCTGCCATAACGCAGAAGCCCTGTGGCTCGATGAAAATCTTGCCTTCTTCACACTCCTTGGAACCGACTTTGTTCTTGTAGTGGTCATAGGCGCGCAGGAACCATTCACCGTCCCAGCCGGCGTCAAGAACCGTTTTCTCCATATCGGCGATCGCTTTCTCTGCAACCGCTGCCTCGTCATCCATGCCTCTGTGACGGCAGATTGCCGCATAGTCTTTTCCGTAGCGCACGAACATGCCGGCGATAAAGACGGACTCGGCATTCGGACCTTCGGAAGGACCGAACGTCTGGAACGATTCTCCGGGTTCGGTGGAGAAGCAGTTCAGATTCAGGCAGTCATTCCAGTCGGCGCGGCCGATTAACGGCAGGCCGTGCGGACCGAGGTGCTCCATCGTATAATGGAAGGAACGGCGCAGATGCTCCATGAAGTCCGTTGCCTTGGAAGGATCACTGTCGTACGGCGTCATCTCATCTAAGATCGTGTAGTCGCCGGTCTCCTTGATGTAGGCGGCAGTACATGCGATCAGCCACAGCGGATCGTCGTTGAAACCGCTTCCGATGTCGGAGTTGCCCTTCTTGGTGAGCGGCTGGTACTGATGGTATGCGCTTCCGTCCTCAAACTGCGTTGCGGCGATGTCGAGAATGCGCTCTCTGGCACGATCCGGGATCAGATGAACGAAACCGAGCAGATCCTGACAGGAATCACGGAATCCCATGCCACGTCCGATGCCGGACTCAAAATAGGAAGCGGAACGGCTCATGTTGAAGGTAACCATACACTGATACTGGTGCCATACGTTCACCATGCGGTCGAGCTTCTCCTCGGAGGAAGAGATGGTGAAGTGGGAGAGCAGTTTGTCCCAGTATTCCTTTAATGCGGCAAGTGCGGCATCCGCCTTCTCGGTGGTGTCGTAGCGCGCCATCAGGGCTTCTGCCGGTGCGCGGTTGATCACGCCGTCCTCCGGGCGTCCGACCCATTTTTGGTCGATGGGGTTCTCAATGTAGGCGAGAACGAACACGAAAGTTTTAGATTCGCCCGGTGCCAGCGACACGGAAAGGTGATGCGAGCCGACCGGAGCCCAGCCGCTTGCCATGGAATCCTTGGAAGCACCGGTGACAACCACCTCGGGAGCGGAATTCTCTCCGTATGCGCCGAGGAAGGAATCACGGTCGGTGTCAAAACCTGCGATCGGAGCGTTGACCGCATAGAGCGCGTAGTGATTGCGGCGCTCGCGGTATTCCGTCTTGTGGTAAATTGCGGAACCGTGAACCTCTACCTCACCGGTGGAAAAATTACGCTGGAAGTTCGTCATGTCATCCATGGCGTTCCAGAGGCAGAATTCCACGTAGGAGAAAACGGAGAACGTCTTTGGCGCGCTGCCGTTGTTGGTGAGTGTGAGCTTGTTGATCTCGCAGCTGTCGTCGACCGGAACAAAAGCGGTCAGCTCTGCGGAGAGATCATTCTTGGAACTGCGGAAGGTGGAATATCCCATGCCGTGATGGCACTCATAGGAATCCAGCTCGGTCTTTGTGGGCATCCATCCAGGATTCCAGATTGTATCGCCTTCCTTAATATAGTAGTAATGACCGTTGCTGTCGAACGGGACGTTGTTATAGCGGTATCTGGTCAGACGCAGGAGCTTTGCGTCTTTATAAAAACTGTATCCGCCGCAGGTGTTGGAGATCAGGGAAAAGAAATCCTTTGATCCCAGATAGTTGATCCACGGAAGCGGTGTCCGCGGAGACGTGATGACGTATTCTTTCTTCGCATCATCAAAATAGCCGAATTTCATGGGCTTACCTCCATTCATATCATGTAAGCATACGCATTTCCGAAACGTCCGTTACGAAAATAGGTAAGTGAATTGTTCAGATTGAAATAATTGCGAAAACGATTAAGTAAACAATTTCTACCTAAAAGTATAAACTGTAAAAATAAAAAAATCAATCAAAATACGCTTAAATACAGGGGAAATGGCAAATTGAACAAAAAAGCGGGCAAAATATGGAAGAAAGATACAAAGCCGTTAAAACTGGAGATAGAGACATAAAAAGCGAAAACGTGTAAGAACAATAGGGAAAATACAACTTATAATAGAAGCAAAAGAAACAGAACGAGCAAATATGCACAAAAAATCAGCGAAAAAAGTGTTAAACTCGCCGAAATGACAAATATGTATTGCATTTTTGCAAAAGATAGCATATAGTAAAAGTACGAAAACGATTAAGTGATGTTTCGAAAGTGTGGAGGACGCAATGGTATCATTAAAAACGATAGCTGAGAAATGCGGTGTCTCCACTGCAACGGTAAGCAAGGCACTCAACGACCAGAAGGATGTCAGCGAAGAGACGAAGCATCGGATCAAGAAGACAGCAGAAGCACTCGGGTATTTTCCCAATGCGGCAGCGAGAGCACTCAAGACCAACCGTTCCTATAATATAGGAGTCCTCTTTGAGGAAGAGGCGGGCAGCGGTCTTACCCATGAATATTTCTCGGGTGTGCTCAACGGTCTTAAAGTTCAGGCAGAGAAGCAGGGGTACGATATCACATTTATCAATACCTGTTTTGAGAACCGCAAGATGTCCTATTATGAACACTGCAGATACCGGAACTTTGAAGGAGTCGCAATCGTCTGTGCCGATTACAATGATCCGGACGTCCTGGAACTGATGAACAGTGATCTGCCGGTAGTAACGATCGACTATGTACATCATAACTGTACGGCGGTAAGCTCCAACAACATTCAGGGCATAGAAGACCTTGTGAAGTATATTTACCAGCAGGGGCACCGGAAAATTGCATATATCCACGGTCAGGAGAATTCCTATGTTACCAAGGACCGGCTGGCAAGCTTTTACCGGACGATGGATGAACTGGGACTGGAGGTGCCGGATGAATATATCCGGACTGCCGATTATCTTGAGACGAAGGAAGCAGCAAGGCAGACCAGAGAGCTTTTAAATCTCGCCGATGTGCCGACCTGCATCATCTACCCGGATGACACCGCCCTGATCGGCGGAAGGAATGTCATCATTGAGATGGGACTTCGGATTCCGAGAGATATCTCCGTGGCAGGTTACGATGGAACGCGCATCTCACAGCTGCTACATCCCAAACTTACCACAATCCGTCAGAACACAGAGCTGATTGGAAGCGAAGCAGCCAAGCGATTGATTGGCACAATTGAAAAACCGCGAACAACTCTCGTTGAGAGAGTCGTTATAGAAGGAAGCTTAGTACCAGGGCAATCCGTAGGAAAATTTTTGCAGAAATAACAGCGGGGCGCAGGAAAAGGTTTCCCAAACCAATGGCGAAAGCCAGACATCTTAAGGAGGAGGGTTTTCTATGAAGAAGAAAATCATTAGCGCACTCTTATGTGCATCCATGGTAGCATCCATGGCAGCAGGATGTGGATCATCCGACACAGCAGACACGACGACAACAGACAACACAGCATCAACTCCTGCAACAGAGGCAGCACCTGCAGCAGATGCAGGCACAGAGGCAGCTACAGATGCAACAGCATCCGATGAAGGCAAAGTCCTCAACATCTACTGCTGGAATGAGGAGTTTAAGTCCAGACTGGAAGATCATTATCCGGGCTACACCATCGTAGACGGAACCACAGGAACCATCGGTGATGTAACCGTAAAATGGAACATCACACCGAACGATGACAACGCATACCAGAATAACCTGGATGCTACCTTATTAAAGCAGGCAGATGCAGCAGCTGATGACAAGATCGATCTGTTCCTTGTAGAGGCTGATTACGCATTGAAATATGTAGATACCGATTACACGATGGCTGTGAAGGATCTCGGCATCACAGATGCAGATCTGGCAGATCAGTATCAGTACACCAAGGATATCGTTACCGATTCCAACGGCGTATTAAAGGGTGTATCGTGGCAGGGCTGCCCGGGCGTATTATTCTACAACCGCGAAGCAGCAAAGGAAGTTCTCGGATCTGATGATCCTGCAGATGTACAGGAATATGTAAAAGACTGGGATACTTTCAATGACACAGCAGCAAAATTAAAAGATGCCGGTTACAAGATCACATCTTCCGCAAACGATTCTTACCGTGTATACTCTAACAACGTATCTTCCAAGTGGGTTACAGACGGCAAGATCACGATCGATGACAACATCATGAAATGGGTTGACGATTCCAAGGAGCTTGTAGATGCAGGCGAGACCAGCACAGCAGAGCTTTGGAGCGATGACTGGAAGAAAGGCTTCTATCCGGAAGGAAAGGTATTCTGCTACTTTGGACCGGCCTGGTTAGTAAACTTCTCCATGGCAGCTGAGGACGAAGGCAGTATCGCAAACCTCGGCGGATGGGGCGCAACACAGGGACCGCAGGGATTCTTCTGGGGTGGTACATGGATCTGTGCAGCAAACGGAACAGATAACCCAAGCCTTGTAAAAGATATCATGCTTCAGATGACAACCAACGCTGATATCATGAAGGATATCGTTGTTGCAGATGATGACTTTGTAAACAACAAGACCACAATGGAAGCTATGGCAGAAGACACCAGCTACTCCAGCAAGGTATTAGGCGGACAGAATCCGTTAGCTATGTACTGCGCAGGTGTTGACGGTCTTGACTTAAGCAACCTTTCCGCATATGACCAGGGCTGCAACGAGGAGTTCCAGAACGCAATGAAGAACTACTTCGAGGGCAACGCAACGAAGGATGAGGCACTGGATCTGTTCTACAAGGCAGTAGAGGAGAAATATCCGGAACTGACACACTAATCGTGGAACTGTAATCTCAGCAACTGAGAGAATGAGCATCAATAGCTGACGCATCGATGGATGCCAGAAAAAGATGCGAAGGATAGAATGACAGGAGCCACGCCTGCCGGCCATCAGGAAGGCGGGTGTGGCTCATTCTATGCCAAAATACAGGTAATCTGTGTAGAAATGCAGAGCTGACAGCAGGTCTGCAAAAAAAGGAAGGGCTGCTGTGAGCTCTGTATACAAAGGATAGGGGTTCCGATGGATCTCCGGGAGCGGAAGACCAGCCGGAACGCGTATCCGGCAATTATAAAAGAAGGGGGCAAATGCTATGAAAAAGAAGTCAAAAGCCGTTCGGTATAATAAATGGGGCTATATCTTTTTACTTCCATTTATTATCGTGTATGTGATTTTTCAGTTGATTCCGATGGTAACAACCATTTACAACAGTTTCTTTGAGAATTATCTGTCGGGCCTGACACAGATCGGACCGAATTTTGTCGGACTTGCAAACTATAAAAAGCTGTTTTCAGACGGAGACATCTGGGTTTATGCCAAGAATACCATGGTGATGTGGATTATGTGTTTCATTCCGCAGATCTTTCTGTCACTGCTTTTGGGCGCATGGTTCTCGGATGTGAGTCTGAAGTTAAAGGGACAGCGGTTCTTTAAGACGGTCATGTATCTGCCGAACCTGATTATGGCATCTGCATTTGCCATGTTGTTCTTCACATTGTTTTCCGACAGCGGTCCTATCAACTCACTGCTTATGCAGATTGGCTTTATCGATACACCTTACAAATTCCTTTCCAATGTTGGAAGCACAAGAGGACTGGTTGCATTCATGAATTGCCTGATGTGGTTCGGCAATACGACAATCCTTCTCATGGCAGGAATGATGGGAATCGATACCTCACTCTTTGAGGCTGCCGAGGTAGACGGGGCGACTTCCATGCAGGTATTCTTCAAGATTACGTTGCCGCTGCTGCGCCCGATTTTGGTATATGTGCTGATTACTTCTCTCATCGGCGGTTTACAGCTGTTCGATGTGCCGCAGATTTTGACAAATGGAACCGGAGATCCGATGCGTTCCTCCATGACGCTGATTATGTTCTTGAATAAGCATCTGTACAGTAAGAACTATGGTATGGCGGGTGCGTTGTCAGTTGTATTGTTCTTCATCACCGGTGTATTAAGTCTTGTAGTATTTAAGATTACCGGCAATGACAAGAGAAAGGGGTGAGCTGTATGGAAACAAGAGAAGTACATAAAGGAATGAATATTCATACAAGAAGAGCCATTGCATATGTGGTATTGACGATTATTTCGTTTTTCTGTCTGTTCTGGTTCTACATCCTGTTTGTGAATGCAACGAGATCAAACGGACAGCTGCAGTCCGGATTCACACTGGCACCGAGCTCGCATCTTCTGGAGAACTGGAAGAATCTGCTCGCGGGAACACTTCCGGTATGGAACGGTATGTTAAACAGTATTATCGTAGCAGGCTTAAGCGCACTGGTTTCCGTTTATTTCTCGACCATGACGGCTTACGCAATCCACGCATATGATTTTGGGCTGAAAAAGTTCATCTATCCGTTCATCCTGATGATCATGATGATCCCGACACAGGTAACGGCACTCGGATTTGTACAGCTGGTCGGAAAGATGCACCTGGAGGATTCTTTTATTCCTCTGATTGTGCCGACGATCGCTGCACCGGTTACATTTTTCTACATGAAACAGTACATGGAAAGCGCCCTGCCGCTGTCCCTCATCGAGGCGGCGCGTATCGACGGTTCCGGCGAGTTCCATACCTTTAATCAGATCGTACTTCCACTGATGAAACCGGCGATTGCGGTTCAGGCCATCTTCACATTCGTAAGCAGCTGGAACAATTACTTTACACCGGCATTGATTTTACACGATGACAAGAAGAAAACCCTCCCAATCCTGATCGCGCAGCTTCGTGCGGCAGACTGGCTGAAGTTCGATATGGGGCAGGTGTACGTCATGATCGCGTTCTCCATATTCCCGGTTATCGTCGTATACCTGATCCTCTCCAAACACATCGTGCAGGGCGTTGCCCTCGGAAGTGTGAAGGGTTAAAAAATGTGGCTGTCACACGGACGATGGCATTGTGATAAGCTGCAACTGTTAAAAGACGGGAAGGCTCAAGTTCCGGATGAACCCGGGCGTGAACATTCGTTGGAGCAAAATACGTGAAATTCTTTTCTGCCGTGTTTTTCATCTCATTCTGCGTCTTTGCCACGTTTTGACAATCCACAGGAGGTGTCCGACAAACTGCAGACAATGAGCGAACTTCCTAGCGTGCCACAAGGCACACACGAAAGTTCTAAAATTGTCTGCGGCTTGCGAACATCTCCTCGTGGAGTGTTCAAAACTTGGAAAGACACGGATCATCGCAGATGGCAAACACGGCAGAATTAGAAATTCCGTATTTTGCGCTCCGAATGTCCACGCTCCGGGTTTGATCTGGAACGTTGTTCTTTCCGATTTTTTCAGTGTAATATATGACATAGCCGTCCGTTCGCGTGACAGCCTTATTTTGTGGAGACATCGTCAACATCCCGGTATCTGTTGTGCAGATATTCTGCCCTGTGATTGACTTTTTTCAGAAAATTATGTAGTATGGAGTAAGACTAAAGTACGATAGATGCGGGATCTGGGGGTGCTAAGATGAAGGCGGAAGTGGCGCATTTTACGACGGAACAAATGGTTGATATGGTAGGGCTTTTAAGCCCTTGTATGGATGATTACTTGTATGTGTGTGATTTTAAGGAAGATTATTACCAGATTTCACCGAATGCGGTGAAGCGTTTTTGTCTGCCGGCAGATCATTTTCACAATGTAGTGGAAATGCACAGACAGGTTGTATATCCGGATGATCTTGATTTGCTGCTGGTAGAGCTGGAGCTTCTCTCCACGGGCAGGAAAGTATTCCACAATCTGCACTATCGCTGGATGGGGAAGAATCATGAAACGATCTGGATCAACTGCAGGGGCAGAGTATTGAGCGATCCGGAGGATGGATCACCCAGATACCTTGTGGGCTGCATCAATGAGATCGGGGCAAAACAGAAGGCGGACAATGTCAGCGGCCTGTTGGGAGAATATAGTCTGAAGATTTTTTATGAGAGCCGCAGTCCAAAGCTGCCACAGGGATTTTTGCTCAGAATCGGCATCGATGATTTCAAGAACATCAACGAGAGCCACGGCAACGAATACGGAGATTATATTTTAAGAAGAACGGCACAGTGTATTGAGGAAAATATAGGCCCGGAACAGAGCCTGTTCCATATTGTGGCGGATGAGTTCGCAGTTGTGGATTTTTCCGGCGGCAGTGTGCAGCAGGCCGAAGATCTTTTCCATGAGATCAAGAAATCCATCTACGCATTTATTGAGCAGAACCAGTACAAAGCGGTGTATACGGTGTCCGGAGGTATCGTGAAGAACGGCGATGTGGACAATTCCTTTGAAAATGCCATGAAGCTTTCGGAGTTTGCACTCAGCGAGGCGAAGGAGCGCGGAAAAAACAGCTGCTATGTATTTGAGGAGGAGGAATACGAAGATTATCTGAAAAGCCGCACACTGCTGCGGCAGCTGCATCATGCGGTAAATAATGGATTTGAGGGATTTGAGGCATATTTCCAGCCGTTGGTAAATGCTGCAAACGGTGAACTGACCGGGGCGGAGACGCTGCTCCGCTTCCATTCACCGGAGGGTGGGATGGTATCGCCCGGCGAATTTATCCCGATTCTCGAAGAATCCGGTCTGATTATTCCGGTCGGCAGGTGGGTGCTGCGCCAGGCGCTGGATGCATGCAGGGAATGGCAGAAGATTCTTCCGGAGTTCAAGGTGAATGTTAACCTGTCCTATGTGCAGGTGTTAAAGAGCCGTGTTCTCACGGATGTGCGCAGGATTGTTGATGAGTTCGGAGTCAAGCCGTCGAGTGTCTGCATCGAGCTGACAGAGAGCGGTTATCTGGAGGAGAATGAGCGCTTTGACAAAGTCTGGAACGGACTCAAAGAATACGGTGTATTGCTGGCACTGGATGATTTTGGCACAGGATATTCCAACCTGCGTTGTTTAAGCGATTTAAAGCCTGCATATATTAAGATTGACCGGTCGTTCACATTAAAAGCGCTGAACCGTGAATATGAGTACCGGCTTTTAAATCATATCGTGGAGATGTCCCACAGCCTGGGGCTTCACGTATGCGTTGAGGGAATCGAGACAGAGGGCGAACTTACAAAGGCAAAACAGACAGAGCCGGATTATATACAGGGGTTTCTGTTCGGAAAACCTTGCAGCAGGGCGGAATTCACACAGAAGTTCTTCACAAAACAGGCCGGATAAAGGACTTTTCATGCGGGTGTAAATATGCTATACTTGCATCAGGAGTGAGATTATGCCGGAAGAGGTGCGGCGGGATGTGCGGCATCTGCTGACAGAAAGACGAGGAGAAGGAGAATGACAGAGACGGGTTTTTTGATCTTTATGGGGATCTTATTGCTGCTGGTTGTAATTGTGGTCGTGGTTGTGGTGGCTTCTTCGGTAGCCGGAACAGCGGCGGCAATTGCGGATGACGACGATGAGGAAGAATAAGTATCGTAAGACAGCAGAATAGACAAACGCAGATATGCTGCGGAGAATCGAAAGATTCTCGCGCAGCATAAAAAATGTCAAAAGCCGACCGACTGGTCGGACGGAATACAAAGTCAAAGAGAGGATACAGATGTGATTTCAAAATTTAGTGTAAAAAGACCGTACACTGTCATTGTGGGTGTAATCCTGGTGATCGTTCTGGGAGTGGTGTCATTTACTAGAATGACGACTGATCTGCTGCCGGATATGAACCTGCCCTATGCGCTGGTAATTACAACGGATGTGGGCGCGAGCCCGGAGGAGGTTGAGACGGATGTGACGGCACCGGTTGAAGCCTCCATGGCGACGACATCCAGCATCAAAAACGTGAGCTCCGTATCGTACGACAACTATTCCATGGTTATTCTGGAATACGAGCAGAGCGCCAACATGGATTCCATTCTGATTGAGATCCAGCAGAAGCTGGACCAGCTGGAGGGAAGCTTCTCGGACAGCGTCGGAAAACCGATGATTATGCAGATTGATCCGGATATGATGCCGGTCATGGTGGCGTCGGCGGACGTGGAAGGCATGGATGAGTCAGAGGTGTCCTCCTATGTGGAAAATGAATTTTCACCGGCACTCGAGAGCGTGGAGGGTGTGGCTTCGGTAAGTGCTACCGGAGTGCTCGAGGAATCCGTGCAGGTGACGATGGATCAGGAGAAAATCGATGCTCTGAATGATAAGATTCAGGAAAAGATCGAGGAACAGTTTGCAGATGCGCAGAAGGAACTGGATGATGCATCCGCAGAGCTGGAAAATGGCGAGAAAAAGCTGGAGAGTGGCAAGCGCGAACTTGCCAGCCAGGTCAGTGCTGCGGCAAACCAGATTGAGAATGGAAAGATTCAGGCGTATGTCGGCGCATCAGAATTAAAGACGAATATGACCATGATGACTGAGGCAAAAAAGATCATGGAGAAGGCAATTCCGGCACTGCAGCAGCTTTATAATGATGGAATTGCAGCCAGACAGCAGCTGGAAGCGCTGAAGAATATGCTGACACCGGAACAGCAGGAGGCGATTGCGGCAGGCAGCGCACAGATCGAGCAGCAGGCAAATGCACAGCTTGCAACAATCAATGAATCGATCGCCGCATGGGGACAGCAGCTGGAGAGCCTTGGCATCAAAGTACAGACACTCGATGATCTGCCCTATGCAATCGCAGATATGACGCAGAAGCTTGCCGAGATCAATACGGGAATTGCGACCATGCAGGAGGCGCAAAAACAGGTGGATGCCGGAAAGCTGCAGTTAGATGAAGCCTCGGAAAAACTGACAAAAAGCCAGATTGAAGGAATCCTGCAGCTGAGCGAGGCGACAGCGCAGCTTGCCGATGCAAAGAATCAGCTGGCGCAGGGACAGAGCCAGCTGGATGCAGCAAAGGATAGCGCAAAGGAATCTGCGGATCTGAATCAGATTCTCACGGTCGACATGCTTGGTAACCTGCTCGCGGCACAGAATTTTTCCATGCCGGCAGGCTATGTCGGGGAAGGCGAGAACCGCTACATGGTGCGTGTGGGAGATAAGCTGGATTCCGTGGACGAATTAAAGCAGGTGGTTTTGATTGATCTTGGTCTGGACGGAATCGGGCCGGTCTGCCTTAGCGATGTGGCGGCAGTGGAACTGGTGAACAACGCCGGTGAGTCTTATTCCAAGGTAAACGGAAACCCCGCAATCATGCTTTCCATTGAAAAACAGACCGGGTACTCGACCGGGGATGTGACAAAGCGGATCCAACAGAAATTAAAGGCGATGGAGGCAGATAATCCCGCACTTCACACGGCGATCTTGATGAATCAGGGAATTTATATCGATATCATTGTGCAGTCGGTATTGGAAAATATGATCGTGGGCGCGCTGCTGTCCGTCATCGTGCTGATTCTGTTTTTAAAAGACATCCGGCCGACACTCGTGATTGCATGCTCCATCCCGCTCAGTGTTATTTTTGCGGTGGTGTTGATGTATTTTTCCAATATTTCCTTAAACATTATCTCGTTGTCGGGATTGGCGCTTGGCATCGGTATGCTTGTGGATAACTCTATCGTGGTCATTGAGAACATCTATCGCCTGCGGAGCGAGGGATATTCCATCAAAAAGGCGGCGGTTGAGGGAGCCGGCGGCGTGACCGGAGCCATTATTGCATCGACCTTAACGACGGTGTGTGTGTTCGTTCCGATTGTGTTCACAGAGGGAATCACGAGGCAGCTGTTTGTGGACATCGCACTCACAATTACGTTTACATTGACAGCCAGCCTCATCGTGGCGCTGACGTTCGTGCCGATGATGGCGGCGGGACTACTTAAAAATCCCAAAGAGGTGCGGCACGCCTTCTTTGAAAAAGTGCAGCAGGGATATGCGAAGCTTTTGGAACTGGCACTCAGGTTCAAACCGGTCGTGTTCATCGGTGTGACTGTCCTGCTTGTGACGAGTGCGCTTGCCGCGTATTCCAGAGGATTTTCCTTTATGGATATGAATATGGAAACCGATCAGTTGACCGTGACAGTGGCGGCGAAGGAGGACGAAAAACTGACGTTTGAGGAACTCTGCGAGCGCGCGGATGAGGTGACGGAGAAGATTGCGGGCATTGACGGCGTGGAGACGATCGGAGCGATCGCCGGAGGAGACAGCGCCCTGATGTCCATGGGCGGCAGCAGTGACAGTGTGACGATGTATCTGCTTCTGGATGAGAATTCCTCCGTCACGACGGGAGAGATTACAGCGCAGATTGCGGAGCTGACCAAAGATATGGACTGTCAGGTTGACACGGACAATTCGGCGTCGGATATGAGTTCCTTCCTCGGAAGCGGTATTACGGTGCAGATCAAGGGAAGTGACCTTGGCACCCTCCAGGAACTGGCAGGGAAAGTGGCCGGTGTGGTGGAAGCCCAGGAAGGAACGGTGGATGTGGATGACGGGCTGGATAATACGACGCAGTCCTACACGATTCATGTCGACAAGGAAAAGGCAGCGGAATACGGCATGACAACGGCACAGGTATTCCAGCTGGTCTATGCAAAATTGGCGTCCCAGACCGCGGTGACGACGATCTCTGCCGGCGTGCAGGATTACGAGGTGTATGTAAGGAGCGAGGAGCAGGCGAATGTGACGCTCGACGATATTAAGAATCTCACGTTTTCCTACGAGGATAAGATGGCGCAGCTAAGCGGCACAGGTAGCGATGAGGAGAAAGAGACGGACGAAAAACTGTCGGAGGATACCAAGGATACAGGGGATGCCAAGGATATCGAAGACACAGAAGATACCGGGGATACGGTAAAGGAGATTCCGCTTACCGAGATTGCGACGTTTGAGGCTGGCAGCAGCTTAAACGCAGTATCCAGGGATTCCCAGACGCGCTATATCAGCGTCACAGCAGGTGTGGATGACACACACAACGTCACGCTTGTCGCAAACGCACTGATGAAAGAACTGAATAAAATAGATCTGCCGGAAGGATACTCGATCGAGATGACGGGTGAGGATGAGATGATTGCGGATGCCATGCAGCAGCTGTACCTGATGCTGATTCTGGCGGTCGTATTTATCTATCTGATCATGGTGGCGCAGTTCCAGTCATTCCTGTCTCCGTTCATCATCATGTTCACGATTCCACTGGCGTTTACCGGAGGCCTGTTTGCCCTGTTTTTCACCGGAAATGAGATCAGCGTGGTCGCAATGATCGGATTCGTCATGCTTGCGGGAATTATCGTCAACAACGGTATCGTCATGGTGGATTACGTCAACCAGCTCCGCAGGGGCGGCATGACGAAAAAAGAGGCGATTCTAAATTCGGCAAAGACGCGTCTGCGCCCGATCTTAATGACAGCGCTCACGACGATCCTGTCGATGTCCACGATGGCACTAGGACTTGGCGACGGTTCGGAAATGATGCAGCCGATGGCGATTGTGACCGAGGGAGGTCTGATTTACGGTACGCTTCTGACCCTGTTTGTGGTTCCGTGTATCTATGACGCGTTCAACAGGGAGAAAAATATGGTGGAGGAAGAATTATAATGAATGGGAG
>PPYF01525902.1_pt1 | contig 14345 bp, 10 predicted proteins | sample 1559871 | NCBI WGS metagenome assembly PPYF01 (sample SAMN08240021, study PRJNA423297) | Human gut metagenome, whole genome shotgun sequencing project. | reverse complement strand
GTTCTACTTGAAGGTGTTGTAATGCCATATACATAGCGGCAGAGAAGAATGACACGCTGGCGTAAAGTTCTTTTTGGAATACAAGGGGAATGCGGTTACAGAGTAAATCACGTAATACACCACCAAATGCCCCTGTCACCGTTGCCGCAATGGATGTCACGGTAAAGCCATAACCCATATCAATGGCAATCTGCGCACCGATAATGGAATACACGATTAATCCTAAAGCATCTAACACCAAGAAAATCGTGCGGAAGTAGCGCATGAAATGTTTGATGAAGGGCGCGATAAAAACCGTTAATACAGCTGCACCAGCCACCATAATGAAATATTCAGGATGTTTAACCCAGCCAAGCGGGTAGTGCCCAAGTAAAACATCGCGTACCGAACCGCCGCCAATCGCCGTCACGCAGGCAATAATAATTACCCCAAAAATATCCATTTTTTCTCGTCCAGCGGCTAATGCGCCGGTAATTCCTTCGGCAGTTATTCCAATAATATAAAGTACGCTTAATAGCATTTTTTGTGGTTCCTAAAGTGCGGTTATCATTTTGCTTATTTTAAAAGGGAATGAGTCAAAATGCACGAAAGCCATTAAAAAAAGCTGTAAATTTTGGCATAATGACGCCTTCTTTTTCTAATCGAGAATCTTATGTCAGAAGAACAATCCAAACCCTTAGCCGCATTTCTTGCTCTCTTGCCAATTGGGTTGCTATTAATTATTGAATTTTTTGCAGAGTCTTTGCAATCTGCTGAAAAATTGATTCCTCATTTAGCCTTTGGTGTGCTGATTGCTCAGTTACTTTGTTTGGTTGCGTTTATTAAAGGCGAAATTTGCCCAGGGCAGCGCGGACGTTTAATCAAAGCAAATGTCTGTTTTGCACTTTATTGGTTAGTTTGGCTTGGGATGAGCTTAGCCTCACCACATCATTACGTGATGACTGATATTGTCAGCTTATGCGGATTATCTGCTGTATATGCAGTATGGAAACAACCTAAGGATGAAGTCGCTCGCCGTGGTTTTCTCTTAATGGCATCGTTGGTGAGTGGATTGGGTGTGATTGCCTATTTGATGATTTTCTTTGGCAATCCAACACCAAATTTCGTGCAATATAATCCATTGGCGCAAGCGGTGATGGGGGTATTATTGGCGAATTTATGCTTGTCTGTTTCTCGTAATCGTCTGCAAGGTTTCATTGCGTTACTGCCATTGTTGATGATTTTACTGCTTGCACTGAATGCGTTGGCAGTACTGATCTTTATTATTTATCAAGGTGTAAGTGCGGTCAGTTTTGATGGTGTTTTCGCATACGGTATTTATTTTGTTCTTCATTTAGTAATAGCAGGGATATTGCTTTTTCACAGTGTTAATAAATGGAAACTAAGTTATAACAGCTTACTCATTTTGTTCTTTATGGCGGCGAGTTTGCCAGTCTGGGCGATGTTTATTTAATGGACAAAATAAAATCTTACGCCGCCCCGATGTTAGTTGTGGGCTGCGTGCTATTCGGTTTAGGAAGCCTAATTGTTAAGTTTGTGCCAGTGGGTGGTTATGCCATTGCATTTTGGCGCTTACTCATTGCCTCTTTTATTTTCTGGTTCTTAATGAAATTAAAACGACAGCGTTTCCCGAAAAGCCGTAAAGCGATGATGTATGCCACATTAGCCGGCATCTTTTTAGCTTTTGATTTATCTTTTTGGCATGAAAGTGTATATGCCGTAGGGCCGGGTATTTCAACATTGCTGAATAGCTTGCAGATTTTCTTTTTGGCCGCAATTGGCTATTTTTTCTTTGGTGAACGCCAAACGAAATTACAAATGTTAAGCCTTTTTTTAGCGGTTGCGGGTGTAGTCTTAATCTCAGGGGAAGAGTTACAACATAATTTTGACGGCATGTACGGCATTATCATTGGGCTCATTTCGGCAGGCATGCTTGCCGCTTCAATGATTATGATTAAAAAAGTGCACGAAGAAGAACCCACCGCTTTATTTTCGTTAATGTTTATTTTGAGTTTAAGTGGTGCGATTGTCTTAATTGTTCCTTCGTTGATTTTTAATTCCGATAACCTCTATCCTACCACTTTCACCGATTGGGGATTGGTGTTCATTTATGGTGCAGTGATGCAATGTGTCGCTTGGGGCATGATTGCTTATACCATTCCTTATTTGTCGTTAGGTTTAACCGGTTTGTTGCTTCTTTCCGAACCGGTGGTGGCGCTTGTGATTGATTATTTTGGCTTGGATAAGCCCATCAATCATTGGCAATGGACGGGAGCAGTGCTGACATTAGTAGCGATTTATCTGGGCTCTCAAAAGAATAAAACCACTTAAAACAAAAAAGTGCGGTAAATTTCACCGCACTTTGTCTTCACATTAAACCAATTACTCAGCTGCTTTCTTTTTCAAGTATTGATAGAGCTCGTCTTTAATCCGTAATTTTTCTTTTTTCAAGTTCTCAATTTCCGTATGAGTAGCGAGTTCTATGTTATCAATCTTATTTTTGATCTCTTGGTCTAACACATTGTGTTTTTCAAACAAGCGATCAAAATAAGCATCTTTGTTTTTGAGATTAGTAATTAAATCGCGAAATTCAGGAAACATAGGTTACTCCTCTTGGTTAACGTTCATTTTTATTATAGAACTTTTTTTTGCTGTTTCTAGTGCCTCATTCTCAGAATTTGACAGAGATCACAAAATTAAATCATGGCAAAGTGCGGCCATAAAATTGGATGTTTTTGAAGAGGTTAATAAAAGAAAAATCAGGCTTTTAACTGGTTTATTTGCTCAAAGCACGCTAGAATAAAGGTATCTGTTTCATAATGAAAAATAGGGAATTCCAATGATCGATCCAAATTTACTCCGTAATAATCTGGCTGAAGTAGCAGAAAAATTAAAAGTAAAACGTAACTTTATTCTTGATACGGAAAAACTTACCGCATTAGAAGAACAACGCAAAGATTTACAAGTAAAAACTGAAACATTACAAGCAGAGCGTAACGCGCGTTCCAAAGCCATTGGTGCGGCAAAAGCACGTGGTGAAGACATTGCACCATTATTGGCTGAAGTGGATAACATGGGCGAACAGCTAAACGAAGCGAAAACTCAACTTGATGCTGTGTTAGCAGAAATCAATCAAATCGCGTTAAGCATTCCAAACCTTCCAGCAGATGAAGTGCCATTAGGTAAAGATGATACTGAAAATAAAGAAATTTTACGTTGGGGTACACCGCGTACATTTGATTTTGATATCAAAGATCACGTGTCATTAGGTGAAGAGGCCAATGGCTTAGATTTTGCAGCAGGAGCTAAATTAGCAGGTGCGCGCTTTGCGGTCATGAAAGGTCAAATTGCTAAAATGCACCGTGCGTTAGCGCAATTCATGTTAGATCTTCATACCGAACAACATGGTTATTTAGAAACCTATGTGCCTTATTTAGTTAACCATGCGACCCTTTATGGGACAGGCCAATTACCAAAATTCGGTGAAGATTTATTCCATACTTTAGCTTTAGAAGGTGAGCAACCTTACGCATTAATTCCAACAGCGGAAGTGCCGGTAACTAACCTTGTACGTGATGTGATTATTGATGAAGCAGAATTGCCAATCAAAATGACCGCACATACACCATGTTTCCGTTCTGAAGCGGGATCATATGGTCGTGATACCCGTGGTTTAATTCGTATGCACCAATTTGATAAAGTCGAAATGGTACAAATCGTAGATCCAGATAAATCTATGGAAGCGCTTGAAGAATTAACCGGCCATGCAGAAAAAGTATTACAACTTTTAAATCTACCATATCGTAAAGTCTTACTTTGTACCGGAGATATGGGTTTTGGCTCTTGCAAAACTTACGACTTAGAAGTGTGGGTGCCTGCACAAAATACTTATCGTGAGATTTCTTCTTGCTCAAATATGTGGGATTTCCAAGCCCGTCGTATGCAAGCACGTTGCAAAGCGAAAGGGGATAAGAAAACTCGCTTAGTACACACATTAAATGGTTCTGGTTTAGCAGTCGGTCGTACTTTAGTAGCCGTGCTTGAGAACTACCAAAATGCAGACGGCTCAATTACGGTGCCAGAAGTATTACGTCCTTACATGGGCGGATTAGAAGTGATCTGCAAATAATCTAAAATATATAAATTTAATTTAGGGCTAATGTTTATTAGCCCTTTCTTTCATCTAGAGAAATGAGATTTTTATTCTAGTCTTTGAGATAAATCAACATCAATATTCATGCATTTAGAGGTAATCTTATAAGGTATCAATTTTTAGGAGAATAATAATGACTGATAAACGACCATTTCCATTACCAACAGGCTATTTTGCGATTCCATTAGGTTTAAGCGCTTTATCTTTAGCCTGGTTGCATATGGGCGATACGCTCTCTTTTTCTCGAAATGTGAGTGATATTATTGGCGTAACGTCTGTTTCAGTATGGGCACTTTTCGTCTTGCTCTATATTTATAAAATGATTTATTTCTCTCAAGAAGTACGAGATGAATATTGTTGTCCGATACGTTTTTCTTTTCTCGCCTTAATACCGATTACAACGATGTTAAGCGGGGATGTTCTGTATCGTTGGTTTCCTCTTATTGGTGAGGGATTAATTTGGATCGGGACAATTGGGCAGTTATTGTTTGCTTCAGTGCGTATTAGTGCGTTATGGAAAGATGGCACATTTGAGGAAAAATCGACATTGCCACCTTTTTATTTGCCCTCTGTGGCGACTAACTTTACAAGTGCCTCATCATTAGCCTTGTTAGGCTATCAAGATTTAGGTTATTTGTTCTTAGGTGCAGGGATGATTGCTTGGATTATTTATGAACCGGTGTTATTCCAACGTTTACGCGTGTTGCAGATTGAACCACAATTTCGTCCAACAATGGGGATCATTCTTGCCCCAGCATTTGTGGGCTCGTCGGCTTACTTATCACTTAATGGAGGCGAGATCGATCTTTTTGTTAAGCTCTTATGGGGATACGGTTTTTTACAAATGTTCTTTTTAATTCGTCTGTTCCCTTGGATTAGTGAAAAAGGGCTGAACATTGGGTTCTGGGCTTTTTCATTCGGATTAGCTTCTTTAGCGAATGGGGCTGTTTCTTTTGTTCATCATAACGTACTGAGCGGATTGGCAAACGGTGCATTTATCTTTGCTAACTTGATGATGAGCGGTTTGGTACTGATGACATTAGGAAAAATTTTCAAAGGACAATTTTGGTTAAAATAGCTTAAATAAAAAGTGCGGTTAAAAATGACCGCACTTTTTTTATAAATTTTTTAAATAACAACCTATCATTTACAAAAACTAGACATGTCGTTTTGCTGTTGATGTAAATGCAATTTTATCTGGTCGATAGCTAATACTCCCATATTGAAATGGTCGACCATCCGCCAAATAAGTGGTGCTCGTCACATTCACAACCATGTCATACTCACCAAGATCAATTGCCTTTTTTTCTTCTTCGTTTGCATAGCGAAAGACAATTTTTCGTTGTGAGTGACTAATTTTTAATTTTAATTCGTTTTCTAAATAGTGATAAATAGAGTGTTCAGCGATTTCTCGGCTAATAAAAGGTACGATGCGGCGATCAAAATAAGAAACCTCATATTCAACGGCTTCGCCATCAATTTCACGAAGGCGAGCAATACGGTAGAAATCGATCTGATCGTCGACATTAAAAATATGCATCAGCTCTTCTTCACCTTGCACAATATACAAGCTGGTTAATGTGGTTTTTACTTGATGTGTTGAGGCACTATTTAATTCGCTGACGGTTTTAATTTCGGAAAGCATTTGTGGTTTAGATAAATCATGTTTTAAAACAATCGAATTTCGGCCTTGTTGCTTTTGAATGTAGCCATCAATTTCAAGTAAAGAAAGCGCTTTTCGAATAGTATCCTTGGAAAAACCATAGCTTTGCATGAGTTCATTTTCACTCGGGAGTTCTTGCAATGGTGCGAAATTACCATTGTTTATTTGGGTCTTTATCTCATTATAGACCTGCTTGTACTTGCTCATTTTTAATCCTTTTATCGACCGTTCGTTCCATAGGTATAGCCATAGCATATCATAAAATCATAAATGTTATACGTATAAAATGTGATATTAGTCACTCTTTTACGAAAATGTTTTAAACTTTTACGTATAAGTTGTTGCATAAAAATACGGTTAGGTTAGAATGAGCCAAAATATAACTTCCTAGAGGAAATATTATGCTTACTCGTTCAAGTGGTGTTCTTATGCACATTACCTCGCTACCAAATGCATTCGGGATTGGTAGCTTTGGGCAATCGGCTTATAATTTTGTCGATTTTTTAGTTGAAACTAAACAAACTTATTGGCAAATTCTTCCACTTACTACCACCAGTTATGGTGATTCACCTTATCAATCTTTCTCTGCAATTGCAGGTAATACTCACCTTATTGATTTTGATTTACTAACCCAAATGGGTTTGTTGAAAGAATCTGATTATGCTTCAGTCAATTTTGGTGATGATCCAACTAACGTGGATTATGAACGTATCTTCTACGCACGCCGTCCGATTTTAGAAACAGCCGTCAAAAATTTTTTAGCGAATCAATCACTCCAAGCTGATTTCAAACACTTCGAGAAAAGCAATCGTTTATGGTTGGATGATTTTGCTGAGTTTATGGCAATTAAAGAGCATTTTGGCAATCAAGCATTGCAAAAATGGGATGATAAAAAAGCTGTGGCTCGAGATCCAAGTGCATTGGAAAAATATCGCACCATGTTAGCGGAGCAAATTCAGTACTTTAAAGTGACGCAATATTTCTTCTTCAAACAATGGACTGAATTAAAAAATTACGCAAATCAAAAAGGCATTCAGATCATCGGTGATATGCCGATTTACGTGGCTGCAGATAGCGTAGAGGTTTGGACAAAACCAGAACTCTTCCAATTAGATGAAGAACGCAATCCGCTTTTTGTCGCGGGGGTCCCAGCCGATCAATTCAGTGCAACAGGACAACTTTGGGGCAATCCGCTTTACGCTTGGGAAGAACATAAAAAACAAGGCTACGCTTGGTGGATTCACCGCATTGAAGAAAGCTTCAAAATTTATGATGTACTACGTATCGACCATTTCAAAGGTTTCTCTGATTATTGGCAAGTAGACGGAAAAGCAGAGGTTGCTAAAGATGGTAGCTGGCAGCCAGGCCCAGGTTATGACTTATTTAAAGCCGTTAAAGAGCAATTGGGCGATTTACCGATTATTGCCGAAGATTTAGGTAATATTGATGACAAAGCCAGAAAATTGCTTACAGACTGTAACTATCCTGGCATGAAGATTCTGCAATTTGGCTTTGAAGATGTTAGCGGAGAAAGCTTAGATAGCCCGCATTATTGCATCCCGCATTCCATTGTTTATACCGGCACACATGATAACGATGTGACCAATGGTTGGTATAATAGCCTGACTGAACAACAGCAGCAATATATCAATGATTATACGCATCGCCATGAGGATGAATCGATTTGTCAAGCGATGATTCGTCAGCTTTTTGCAACCGTTAGCAATACCGCGATTGCAACAATGCAAGATGTTTTAGATTTGCCAGCGAGTTCAAGAATGAACGTGCCTTCAACAATTGGTGGAAACTGGCAATGGAGAATGCAGCAATCAGATTTAACGCAAGATAAAAAAGACTTTTTAGCAAAAATGACCACGTTATATCAACGTGCGAATCAGGAAAAATAATGATGAAATTTAGTACCTTTGTAAAAAACGAAACCAATAAATCGCTTGAACAATTAAGCGATAAAGAAACTTATATTCAATTATTAAATTACGTAAAAACACTTTCAGCAGATAAACCTAAAAACACAGGTAAACGTAAGGTTTATTATATTTCTGCAGAATTCTTAATTGGTAAATTACTTTCTAATAACCTGATTAACCTTGGTGTGTATCAAGATATCAAAGCGGAATTAGAAAGTGTGGGTAAATCATTAAGCCATATTGAAGATATTGAGCCAGAACCGTCTTTAGGAAATGGTGGTTTAGGGCGTTTGGCTTCTTGCTTTATTGATTCAATGTCTACCCTTGGCTTAAATGCAGAAGGGGTGGGTTTAAATTATCATTATGGGTTGTTCAAACAAGTCTTTAAAAAGAATGAACAACATGCAGAGCCTAATGATTGGATTGAGGATAACTCTTGGTTAATTCCAACAGATATTAGCTATGAAGTACCATTTAAAAAATTTACATTAACCTCTAAATTAGATCGTATTGATATTTTAGGTTATAAGAAAGATACGAAGAACTATCTCAATTTGTTTGATATTCAATCAGTGAATCCTAAACTGATTAAAAAAGGTATCGAGTTTGATAAAACTGCGATTGAAGAAAATCTGACTTTATTCCTTTACCCAGATGATTCAGATAAAAATGGGGAATTGCTGCGTATTTATCAACAATACTTCATGGTATCAAATGCGGCACAATTATTAATTGATGAAGCGATTGCGCGTGGCAGTAATTTACATGATTTAGCCGATTATGCTTATGTTCAGATCAACGATACGCACCCTTCAATGGTGATTCCTGAATTGATTCGCTTATTAACGGAAAAACATCAGATTAAATTTGCTGAAGCCGTTGAAATCGTACGTAATATGGTGGGCTATACCAACCATACCATTTTGGCTGAAGCATTAGAAAAATGGCCGCTAGATTATTTAGATGAAGTGGTGCCACATTTAGTGGTGATCATTAAGAAATTAGATAAATTAGTGCGTGCAGAATATAAAGATCCAGCAGTACAAATTATTGATAAACAAAAACGAGTGCATATGGCACATATGGATATTCACTTTTCAAATTCTGTGAATGGTGTGGCGGCGTTACATACGGAGATTTTGAAAAATTCAGAGCTTAAATCGTTCTATGCGTTGTATCCTGAAAAATTCAATAATAAGACAAACGGCATTACTTTCCGTCGTTGGTTAGAGTTTTCTAACCAACCATTAGCGGCTTATATTAAAGAATTGATTGGCGATGAATATTTGCATGATGCAACGAAATTAGAGAAATTGTTAGCCTTTAAAGATGACAAAAAGGTTCATCAACAATTAGCGAAAATTAAGTTTGAAAACAAATTAGCACTAAAAGCGTACCTTAAAGAAAATAAAGGTATTGAGTTAGATGAAAATTCAATCATTGATACGCAGATTAAGCGTTTCCATGAATATAAGCGCCAACAAATGAATGCGCTTTATGTGATTCATAAATACTTAGAAATTAAAGCAGGTAAATTACCAAAACGTAAAATTACCGTGATTTTCGGCGGAAAAGCGGCACCTGCTTATATTATTGCGCAGGATATTATTCACTTAATTCTTTGTTTATCTGAGTTAATCAATAATGATCCTGAAGTGAATAAGTATTTAAACGTACATTTGGTGGAAAACTATAATGTGAGCGTGGCGGAAAAACTCATTCCAGCAACTGATATTTCAGAACAAATTTCACTTGCCTCTAAAGAAGCTTCTGGTACAGGTAATATGAAATTTATGCTTAATGGTGCATTAACCTTAGGCACAATGGATGGGGCTAATGTTGAAATTGCAGAATTAGCCGGTGCTGAAAATATCTATACATTCGGTAAAGATTCAGAAAGCATTATTAAACTTTATGAAACAGCAGGTTATGTTTCAAAAGAGTATTATGAAAACGACAAAGATATTAAAAGAGCGGTCGATTTTATTCTGAATCCTGCAGTAGTGAAATTAGGCAATAAAACACGTTTAGAACGTCTTTATAACGAATTATTGAATAAAGACTGGTTTATGACGTTAATCGACTTTAATGCTTATGTCGACGCGAAAGAACAAATTTTAGCCGATTATGAAGATCAAGATAGTTGGAATGAGAAAGTCGTTCAAAATATCGCAAAAGCGGGCTTCTTCTCATCTGACCGCACTATCGCTCAATATAATGCAGACATTTGGCATTGTGAGGGCTAAGGGGAAGCAATGAAACTACTTACCCTGAATGTACACGCTTGGTTAGAAGCTAACCAAGCGGAAAAAATAGAGATTCTTGCGGAAACTATTGTAGAAAAGGGTTATGACATCATTGCCTTACAAGAGGTTAATCAATTGATGTCTTCTCCTGCTATTTCGCCAACGTTAAAGCAAGATAACTATGGTGTCATTCTGTTAAATAAAATCAATCAACACGTTGCACAGAAATACTCGCTTTTTTGGAGCAATTCGCATATTGGTTACGATAAATATGATGAAGGTATTGCATTTTTAACGCGCTTGCCCGTTTATGATGTTGATGCGTTTTATTGTAGCCAACATCAACGTCTTGACTCGATTCTCTCGCGTAAAATCATTGGCTTGACGGTAGAATATCAAGGCCAGTTAATTGAATGTTATTCTTGCCATATCAATTTGCCAAATTGTGATGGTGAAAACCAACTTGATAATGTTCGTTATATTGTAGAGCGAAGTCAAAGTGCGAATCTTAAAATCCTGATGGGTGATTTCAATACTGATGCAATAAGCGATCAGCAAGCTTACCAGCAGATAAAATCCTTAGGCTTATTTGATACATTTGAAATGGCAGAGCAAAAGGATAGCGGTATCACTGTGGAGAAAGCGATTGACGGTTGGAAAGGCCATAGTGAAGAAAAGCGATTAGATTATATTTTTTTAAACCAAGCAAAAAGGGTTTTATCCAGTCAGGTTATTTTTAATGGAAAAAATAAACCGATTGTTTCCGACCATTTTGGCGTAGAAGTAGCTCTCATCTTGTAGGAGAATCAATATGAAAAAAATGCTCAGTTTTGAATTTTGGCAAAAATTCGGTAAGTGCCTAATGGTTGTGATTGCCGTGATGCCAGCCGCGGGTTTAATGGTGAGTATTGGTAACTCACTGCCTTTGATTAGCGATGCGGAATGGCTATCGCTTGTCGGAAACATTATCGCCCAAATTGGTTGGGGGATTATTGGTAACCTTCATTTATTATTTGCTTTAGCGATTGGTGGTAGCTGGGCAAATGAGCGTGCGGGCGGGGCATTTGCAGCAGGCCTGGCTTTCATTTTAATTAACTTAATTACCGGTAACTTTTTCGGTGTGAAACTTGAAATGCTAGCGGATCCAAATGCACATGTAAGTACAGTATTGGCCGGTGAAATTCCTGTGGCGAATTACTTTGTGAATGTGCTTGGGCAACCTGCGTTAAATATGGGCGTGTTCGTTGGTATTATCGCCGGTTTTGTGGGGGCGACCACTTTTAACCGTTACTACAATTTCCGTAAATTACCTGAAGTACTGACGTTCTTTAATGGTAAACGTTTCGTTCCTTTCGTTGTCATTTATCGTTCTGTATTAGTGGCGATCTTCCTATCATTATTCTGGCCTTTAGTTCAAACAGGAATTAATCATTTCGGTCAATGGATTGCTAACTCACAAAACTCAGCGCCAATTTTAGCACCATTTATTTATGGTACCTTAGAGCGTCTATTGCTTCCATTTGGTTTACACCACATGTTGACCATCCCAATGAACTACACTTCATTAGGCGGTACTTATGAGTTCTTAACCGGTGCACAACAAGGCAAACAAGTATTTGGTCAAGATCCACTTTGGCTTGCCTGGGTGACTGACTTAATCAATCTTAAAGATGCAGGTAATTTAACACAATATAACGAACTTCTTTCAACTGTGACACCTGCTCGCTTTAAAGTAGGGCAAATGATTGGTTCAACTGGTATCTTAATGGGCTTGACTCTCGCAATGTATATCAATGTGGATGAAGACAAGAAAAAACTTTATAAAGGTATTTTCCTTTCATCTGCACTTGCCGTGTTCTTAACAGGCGTAACAGAGCCAATCGAATACATGTTTATGTTTGTCGCATTACCGCTTTATATTGTTTATGCCTTAGTACAAGGTTGTGCTTTCGCCATGGCAGATATCGTGGACTTACGTGTGCATTCATTCGGTAACATTGAGTTCTTAACGCGTACACCAATGGCGATTAAAGCAGGCATTGGTATGGATGTGATCAACTTTATTTGGGTATCTATCCTCTTTGCAGTGGCCATGTTCTTTATCGCGAACTTTATGATTAAGAAATTTAACCTTGCGACAGCAGGTCGTAATGGTAACTATGATGCGAAAGGTTCAGACGAAGCTTCTAGCAATGAGCCAAAAGTGGCGGATGCTAGCACGCAAGTTATTCAAATCATCAACTTACTTGGTGGACGTAATAACATTGCAGATGTTGATGCTTGTATGACACGTTTACGTATCACCGTACATAATCCAGAGTTAGTGGGTGATGAAGTAAGCTGGAAACAAGCAGGCGCAATGGGCTTTATTGTGAAAGGTTCTGGTATCCAAGCGATTTATGGACCAAAAGCAGATGTTTTAAAATCAGATATTCAAGACGTGCTTTCATCGGGCGTTGACATTCCTAAAATGTAATTTTACCTAAATATCTATTTTATCCCCGCCTTCAAGGCGGGGATATCATCTAAATACCTCATCTCGATACTGCTCATCTTCAATCTATCCCAAGAATCCTTTTATTTGATACTATCAACGTACAAAATATTGTCACAACTTTGGTGCTATAAAAAATACCGCCCGTTGTGTAACGAGCGGTATTTCTAGATAGAGGGAAGTGGTCATTAAATGATTAATTGACCGATAATACTGCGAGTTTCTTCTCGTACTTCGGTAAGTTTCACTTTCACCAAATCACCGATTTTGTAACGGCGTTCCCCTTGAATATACAGTGCTAATTCATCAGCATTCACTTGCATTTCATCTTTATTTGGATGCAACGTGGAAGCTGGTACGAACATGGATGCACCATTTTCTAATAATTGAACACGTAAACCGCCACGCATCACATCTTGCACCTTTGCATCAAATTCAGCATTTTCAGCGACTTTGTCAGCAAGATAGCGACAATATAACCAGTCTGCGATATCACGCTCAACCAAGCGATTTTGGCGACGGGCTTCTTGCAAGCGAGCAAGCACTTCATCTTGTGTTTTTTCACAAGCTTGCTGTGTGAGCACAGCTTTAATTAAACGATGGTTCACCATATCAGAATATTTACGGATAGGCGATGTCCAGGTCGCATAACCTTCTAATCCAAGCCCAAAATGTGGAGCAAGTTCTGATTTAAACTCCGCAAAGGTTAAATAACGACGTAAACGGAATTCTAAATAGTCACCTTCAATCGGTTCAATATCATGACGCATTTGGCAATAACCTTTTAAGGTTGCCAAATTTTCCACCGAATAACGCTCAGCAAGCTCAGCTTGATTTTCTTCATTAGCTAAATTTGCCATTAAGAAATTATGCGCATTTTCTAAGAATTTCTTATCAAAACCAGTGTGTGTATTGAAAATACCGGTTTTAGCATGCTCCGCTAAGAATTGAGCGGCACAAATGTTGGCAATGATCATGGATTCTTCCACGATTTGATTTGCAATACGACGATATTCCGCTTTAATTTCTTTCACTTTACCATTTTCAGCGAGAATAAAGGAGTAGTCCGGTTTCTCTTTAAATAAAAGAGAATGCGTTTTACGCCATTGAATACGCGCTTGAGTAAATTGATGTAACCAATCAATTTGCTGGGCAATTTCAGGTGTTTCCGGTTGCCATGCATCCGGTACTTGTTCTAAATAATCTGAGATTTTGTTATAGGCTAGTTTTGCTTTAGATTGTACATAAGCCGATACAAAATGCGGTTTAGCCGTGATATTACCTGCAAGATCCGTTTCAATGTAACATACTAATGCAGGGCGAGTTTCATTTTCCATTAATGAGCATAATTCATCAGATAATTCACGCGGCAACATTGGAATGTTGAAGCCCGGTAAATAATTGGTGAAACAACGCTGTTTTGCATCTTTTTCAATTTGTGAATCTAATGCAATGTAAGCTGTTGGATCCGCAATAGCAACGACTAATCGCCAGCCGATTTGTGTACCATTTTGCTCGATAGGTTCGATATAAAGGGCATCGTCCATATCCTGAGTACTTTCAGAGTCAATGGTGACAAAATGAAGTGCGGTCAGATCTTCACGTGTTTGTTGATCTAACATTTCATAACTTTCTGCACCTTGCACAGGATGACGAGATTGCTCATGGCGTGCTAATGTCACCCACCAAGGGGCTAATTCATCATCAGCACGGCAGATAAATTGATTGATGGTGGCATAGAAAAAGCGATCATCACGTAATGGGTGCGTTTTCAAATTTGCGACGACCCAGTCGCCTTCTTGTAATTCTTCTTTTACGGATTTAGCTTGCTGTGCCCCAATGGGTTGATTGATACTTGGAT
>PPYF01545427.1_pt1 | contig 14346 bp, 9 predicted proteins | sample 1559871 | NCBI WGS metagenome assembly PPYF01 (sample SAMN08240021, study PRJNA423297) | Human gut metagenome, whole genome shotgun sequencing project. | reverse complement strand
GGGATAATGATTGCGATGTAGGGACGTACCGACAGGTGCGTCCGATGTTTCCAAACGTGCGGATGCTAATACAATGAACAACATTTCCAAAACGTGCGGATGCTTATGATGTGAACGGCGGTTTCCATATAGGAAGATGCCCCAAAACGTGGAGAGAAGAAAGCCGGGAGTATTCGGGCGGTTGTATTTTGATTTTGGCATTTGGAGGTGCCCGGGCAACGGACGCACATCAATCTATTCCCCAAACTCCCCACTATAGAAAGCGCAGACAAAACCTTCGACAAAAAAGCGGAAACGCTACCCTTCCACGACAAATCAGGAAGAGGCAGCGTTTCCACTATTTGTTATTCCGGGCACACCGGTTATTCACCCGAATCCCACGGACCGTTACTGTTCCAAATGGGATTCCGATGTGTCGAATAAGTATCATTGGCATCATGTTCTTCATCGTTCACGCCAACCCCCAAGTTACTGCTGGCCAGCATCTGTTCCGGTTCCAGTTCAACCACTTCACTTCGCGGTATCACATATTTCTTTTTCATATTCTTGTGTTTTTACTTTGTTTCTTTACTGTTGTGCTGCGCGACATCTCCGCATCCCCGCTATTTCACGATAAACTTCCTGCCGTTGCGGATATAGATGCCGGAGCGAAGAGGTTCAGATACCCGACGTCCGCTCAAGTCGTAGACGGGACCGCCATCCGCATGTTCCGGCTGCACCTCTGAAATGCCGGTAGGCTCATCAAACGTCATCGTCATGCAGTCCTGCAATTCCGCCCCGCGCAGATAAGCCTTTCGCGCCGGCAGCACAGAACCCGGAGTAGCCCGATAAAAGCCGAAACCGTTGCTGCCATTCGTCAGGATATAGGGATGTTCCTCGGCCAGCATCACCTTCGGTCCGTCGGCCGAATGACCCAGCAGATTGCCCTCCAGTTCCACAGCCGTTGCGCCGTCAGCAGCCGGTTCCATCTCAAAAGAAGCCTCCTTCTCTGCAATCAGTATCACTCCGGCATGGTCGGGAATCACCTGTCCTTCACGCACAGCCGGCCGCAGCCATACCTTTCCGCCAGCTGCTGCCGCAGCGATATATGCTGTCACACCCTGAGGCACCACTGTCGCATAGGGCGCGCTGAACGTAGCCAACTGCCACTCCTTACCGTCGATTTCCGCAGGCTTCGCCGTCACTTCGCTTCCCACTTCTTCCAGGAAGAGGGCTGAGGAATGGGTGTCATTATAGAAAGGCGATTCTCCGGCATCAAATCCGGCATCGCTTCCGCCCAATGCCTTCAGTACGAAATAGACTGCCTGGTCGCGGGAATAGCGCCAGCCCTGCACGGCTATCATGCCCAGCAAATCTGAATTTTCGCCCGTAACATTTCCGCCCGGCACGAGCTTGGAAAGCGTCAAATCGCAATATTTCTCCTCGTAGGAAGTTGCCGGAAGATACCCGAGGTTGTCGTTGTAACCATGTGTTTTCTTAGGAGCGAAAATATTATAAGACGGATACCTCTCAGTCCCTGACAATCCCTTCCAAATCAGATAAGAATCATCCGAAGCCTGGAAGTTGAACTTCCCGTTGTCCAAACGGGTACATACATAAGCGGTAGCCTCTGTTTCCTCCGTTGTCAGCTGCAGTCCCGACGGAGTCAGTTGGAAATAACGTCTCTCGCCGCCCTTCATCACGTTGACAAAGCGATAGTTGCCCCCGGTCACGGGCCATTCGAGTTCTTCCGTTTCATTGATAAACGAGGCGATGGCCGCCTCCAGAACCACATCGCTGGTGGGATGCTCAATCTGATTTTCCAGGTTTATACGGCTCTCGGCATCATGCGCAGGGTAGCCTACGCCACGGTGCGCCACCAGTTGCCGGGCCTGTTCCAGCAGTGCTTCATCCACTTCTTCCCCGCCTCCGATTTCTTCCTTCGAGCCCCAATAGACCCCACCGGTAACCTCGGAAATATTCAAGGGAAGGAAAGTCATTAAGTAACCTTCATCATTTTTATATCCACTTCCTTCGTAGAAAAAGCCAACGCGAGTATCAGGCAAAATAGTCATTGTAGAATAAGCTGAGTTCCCATTGTCTACTTCAAGACCTAATTGCCAGCCTTGCGCCATCTCGGTCGGTGAATAGGTCCTGTTTTCTATTTCTTTATAATAGATGGAGACATTCGACCGACCACTTCCCGTCGGCACCGACTGGAACAGCAGGGTAACCGGTTCCCCGTTCGCATTGGTTGCATCTTCATAAAGCAGGATTTCACCATTCGTGGAATTGCCGCCGAAACTCAATCCACCGACACTGTTGCTGGCCACCGCCGCGTCCCAACAGCCTTCCGCCTTTTCCGCATTCGTAAAATGGAATACATTGAAGTTACGGCCGCCGGCCCTGCGCGCGCTCAACAGGATGTCGCCGTTGGGCAATTCCTCCACCTTGGGTTCGTCGGTATCCTCGGTACAGGCCGGGCCGTCACCCAGTATACTCCATGTTTCGCCGAAATCATCTGAATAGACTACATAATTACAAATATTTCCACTAACAGGCTTCACCAACAAAGCGCCATATATACGATAATATTCTCCGACTTTCACCTTACGAGATTGCACTAAACGACCTGAACCGAAAAAGGCAGATGCCACTTTGATTCCCAATATAGTGTGTCCTCCCACGAAAAATGAACTGACATTCTCCGGTCGAGTCCAGCTTATGCCATTATCCCCACTGCGCAATCGAGCCATATAATTATTATTGGATTCGGTGGCAGACGTAAAAAATACGTCTCCTGCAACACACATCACAAGAACATTATCTGATTCACGGTCTGCAACAAGCGCTGCGTCACCAAAAGCCGTAGAGAAACCACCTTTATTTATTCCAGTACCCTCTGCTATGGCAATTTCAGCCCCCCAATTCAAGTTATCGTTCCCATTTATACCTTCACACCGGCGCAAACGGATATCAACTCTAGGACTATTCCATTCGAAGATTCCTATTTGCCCAACATCCCTTCCGTCTGGCCGGTAATCGGAGATGGCAACAACATGTCCGTCATGCGTTGTGGCGATGGCGGGAATACGATAAGGCACGCTGCCGTTTGAGGTACCAAAAAGCACCTGCTTGCGTGCCTGCCAGTCCTGCGCATACGAACCTCCCATGCAGAAGAGCAGGAACGACAGGAGCATCCATTTTGTTTTCTTCATTTTGATTTGGTTTTTCATTTTCGGGGATGGAGTTCGCGTTCTGCTGAAACGAAATTCACGCCTTGATAAAACATTTAACTCTTTTTGATAAACGCCACAAAAATAATTAAAATATTTTTAATAATCGCAGAAAAGCAAAAATTTATTACAAAACAGGCAAAAAGCTGAAAATTATTCTTTATCTCCCCATTTTTCCCGTTTACGCCCCATTTTGAATACAAAATGAAAGAAAGCGAAGGTTTGCGATGTAGGGACGTGCGTCCGACGTTTCCAAAGCAAGCGGATGCTTATGACGGGAACGGGGGGGTTCCATACAGGAAGATACCCAAAAACGCGGGGAGGAGAAAGATGTGAGTTTTCGGGCGGTTGTACCTTTTGTTTGGCAGTTGGAGGTGTCCGAGCAACGGACGCACCTAATCGGTACGTCCCTACATCCGGCATCGTGGGAAACGCCGGCGGGCGGTCAACGGAATGCAGGGACAGGATACGACGCGCGGCTGTTGCGCGCGAACGCCCCGAATGGAGGATAATGATTGCGATGTAGGGACGTACCGGCAGGTGCGTCCGACCTTTCCAAAACGAGCGGATATTATGACGGGAACGGAGGCTCTCACATAGGAAGATGCCCAAAAAAACGCGGGAAAGGAAAGCCGTGAGTTTTCGGGCGGTTGTACCTTTTGTTTGGCAGTTGGAGGTGTCCGGGCAACGGACGCACCTAATCGGTACGCCCCTACATCCCACATCGTAGGAAACGCCGGCGGGCGATCAACAGAATGCAGGGATAGGATACGACGTGCGGCTGATGCACGCAAACGCCACAAACGGAGGAGTATGATTGCGATGTAGGGACGTACCGGCAGGTGCGTCCGATGTTTCCGAAACGAACGGATGCTTATGACACGAACGGAGATTCCCACACAGGAAGATGCCCAAAAACGCGGGGAGGAGAAAGATGTGAGTTTTCGGGCGGTTGTATTTTGATTTTGCAGTTGGAGGTGTCCGGGCAACGGACGCACCTAATCGGTACGTCCCTACATCCCACAGCGCGGAAAACGGCTGCGGGCGGTCAACAGAATACAGGGATAGGATACGACGTGCGGCTGATGCACGCAAACGCCATAAACGGAGGAGAATGATTGCGATGCAGGGACGTACCGGCAGGTGCGTCCGATGTTTCCAAAACGCGCGGATGTTTTTGACGTGAACGGAGCTTTCCACACAGGAAGATGCCCCAAAACGCGGGAGATGGAAAAGACATGCGTATCCGGGCGGTTGTATTTTGATTTTGCAGTTGGAGGTGTCCGGGCAACGGACGCACCTAATCGGTACGTCCCTACATCACGCATCGCGGAAAACGCCGGCGGGCGGTCAATGGAATGCAGGGATATAGCGCACTTCTACGCAAAGTCGGCTCCCCATTCTTATCGAACGGAGAGCCGACTTATCTATTCGCTCAATCTGACTTTTAGTTGTCAGATGTTCCCATCAACGGGATACTGAAATTATTACCAATCAAAGCACTCAAGAGATAGTCACCATGCATGGGCATAGCTAAGCTTTCTACACCTGCAAAATTAAAGTAAACTATGCCCAACGGCCCACGATTCTCATACGATACACTCAAAACATGTTTATAAATTTCCGTATTTATTTCACTAGAATATTTTATAATATTTCCTGTACGACCATATGAAGAATCAGCATCATAATTTGGTGCCGCAGAATAGCCACTAACTAAATAAAAACCACCCATATGATTAATAAATAAACTAGTAACTCCCTTGACATCCTTCAAATTCGACTTGGTATCTTTGAAGAAATCCTTTATACAGTCAATCTTTTCCTGCTTAGAGTCGAACCAATATTGATACTCATCTGGTAATAGAGCATGATCGGCATATAGATAATTGCCTTTTTCTGCACAAACTCTTTTCCATTCCTGCACATAATACTTCTGATTTTCATTATTGGCATCCACGTATGCCCAGTCATCTAAAGTTGGAACATGATAACCTGCCTCTTTAGGGTTACCATATCCGGTCCACTGATTACGACGGTCGGAATTCCAATCCTTAAAATAATCCGGCGCTTCTTTTGCATTATATCCCCGTTGCAACCATTTATCTTTCATATTGTTCCAGCCTGCTATCGTCGGATATCCAGAGAATTTTCCCTTACCCTCTTGATCATTAGTACGTATAAACAAAAGTATTTTTCCTCGGGCTTTTTCCACCGTTAGACCATTACTATACGGAATAACATTTTTTTCTGTCAAACCTGATATTTTACCATTTAGGGCTTTCGCCCAATCCTCATACGGTTCTTTCCAGAGACCATCACCTGCTTCCCAAGCATGCAAATAATATACAGTCACTACAACAAATTCTGATTGGGATTTTTGCAAACAGCTATTTAAACGATCTATCACACCATCAAAAGTAATGCCATCTTTTGTTGCATTATTGCCACACGCTATCAAGTTCACATCTCGGTCTGTTCCTATTTCGAACGCACGAACTCCCTCATTAAAAAGAGTTTCTAAATTCTTATGCTGAGTAAAATCTGAAGGTTTATCGTCCCCCGGATAGTCATGGCTAGTAATTATTTCCCCCGAGAGAGCATCGGTTGCTCCAGGAATAGTCAACTGATATATATATGTGTTCTCCGGTATACGAGACATCCAATTGTTAGTTGAGCCTTCTGCCGGTTTATACTTAGGTAAAATCACTTGTGACTTTGTTCCTTGCGGAATCTTAACATTCTCATAGGTCTTGATTTGCGAATTTCCATTAAAACCAATCACTTCAAGTTGCAAATTGGTCAAATCACGAGAAACGCCCGTAGAACCTTCGGCTGTTGGATGCTCCGCCGGCAACAAGAACACCGTAAAAGTCACCTTATCGTTTGCCTTCAACGAAATAGGAGCAGGATTTCCACCATCAACAGACGCCCATAATGGCACAGAAATCTCATAATCATTTGCAATATCTTGATTCAGATAATAAGTTGTTTTGCCTTGATCTATATCATAGGTAAAGTTACCAGCAATGCACTGCTTCTGGGTTTTATTCTTATTCAATCCACGAACATGTATCATCTGCACCTCTGCAGAAGCCATGTCCTCCTTTGCCTCCAAGGTAACTTCCACGGCGGTGGTCAATGGCTTGAAATCCAAAGCAAGCGGGCTACCTTCTGCTATCGTATCTGGCTTAACTCTCTTTTCAGCGCGCATGAAGGCCAAATGCATATCGGGAGTACCTACCCAATGCGTATAAGAAGTACCGTTTTCATCCTGTTCAGTTTTTTTCTCCCATTTCACCATTTGCTGATATTTAGGGATATAACCATCCACAACACCATTGTTAAAACTATCATCGTCTTTAATAACTTTTGACGGATAGAAAGCATAGAAGGTATGTTCCTCGTGCACATCTCCCCAATGCAGGCCATTCTCACCCGTTCTGACTAAATATGCAATTGTATTAGTATCTGCCACTGCGCCATCTGTACCGCCCGCCCATGCAATTTCGTAATCTGCATACTTAAAATCTGAATTCGGGAAACTTGCCTGAGGAGAGTATACGGAAATACTATCACCATATACCCACTTCAATGGATAATGCCACTTTCCTTTTGTAGGATCACCCGGATCGGTGGATTCAAACCAAGCATCACCATAAGCCGTACGCCCGTTTTTATTTGTACCGTCAGTAAAGCCCTCGTCAAAAGTATTAAGATTTGTCGCACCAAACAGGATTTCATCACCTTCTGCTACCGGATTTTTTGGAGCATTAGATATATCCGAGAAATCATCACTACAACCGGCAAAAAGAGCCGCTGTAGCCATCAGTCCATAAAGTAATTTATCTCTATACATAATGTTACTATTTTTCAAATACAGTGTTTATTGTTCTCCATCCCACTTATCCGCTTCCCATCCATTACTCCAGCCGTTGCCATCACCACCGATAGCCACACCGGCATCCTGTTCGCTGATATTCAGCCCGCCTTGTGTATCTGTAGGCCCTTCTCCTGCGGAAGCATTCACCATGATGCCTTCTTCCATTACTACTTGGACCCTGTCCATGTAGGGAGTTTCATACGTTTCCTTTCTCATAATGCTTGTATTTTTTGTTGTTGATTCTATGTCGATATGAATAAGTATTCTGTTCTTGCGTTCCCATTCTATTTACATTTCCGCCCCAATGAAAACCACATATTGCTCTGACGAAGCAAAAGGACATGGCGGTATGCCATGAACGGGGACGGCGATAAGCGGTTATCCTATCCGCAGGTAGCCGTGGCTGAAAAAAATCATCTCTAAACCGTGTTCTGTACAAAAGCCTTGCTGACCTTCTCTTCATGATTCCGAATCATTTTTTCCAGCCCGCACCGTGCCTTCGTCCCGGTACGGTCCGGATACAGTCCGATTCGTGTGTAAAATTAGGCATTTATTCCATACCGCGCAAACCCTGTCCAAAAAAATCACGGAAAAGTTGTCATTTTTCTTTGTTTTCAAAGTAATTAACGTTAAATATCTGTCAAGTACGATATTTCCCCTTTCGATGTGTACAAAATTTGCAACGGAGGGGAACAAGACGGAGCGGCTCGCAATGAATCGAAACAGGATTTTCTGTTTTGTTTATTTAAGATTTGTTGAGTTTATTTATTTCATTCCATCAAAGCAAAAGCGCCCCAGCCTTGCGAATCGTAACGACCGGAAAAACGGAACGGCGGACAAAAAATCCTGTACCGCGGTGGAGAAAATCCGTTCAGTACGAGCGGAAATGGGCAAAAGGCACGAAAAAAGGCGGAATATCCGTGGTGCCATACCGGTATTCCGCCCTTGTAATACAAAGATACAACAAAACCGCCCGTTTTGCAAATTCGTTTTAACATTTATTTGAAAATACGGGAGAATGCGAGGCAACAAACGGCAGGCGATGGCGCGAACATAACGGAGAATAAGGATTGCAATATAAGGACGTACCGGCATCGCGGAAAACACCGGCGGGCGGTCAACGGAATACAGGGATAGGATACGGCGAAGGAGGCACGCAAACGCCGCGAACGGGGAATAATGATTGCGATGTAGGGACGTACCGGCAGGTGCGTCCGACCTTTCCAAAACGGGCGGATGCTAAGACCATGAACGGCGGTTTCCATATCGAAAGATGCCAAAAAAAAACGCGAAGGAAGGGGAATACGGGGTATCCGGGTGGTTGCATTTTGATTGGGCAGATGGAGGTATCCGGGCAACGGACGCACCTGGCGGCATGTCCCTACATCTGCATCGCGGAAAACGGCTGCAGGCAGTCAACGGAATGCAGGGATGAGATACGGTAAACGCCACGAACAGGGGATAATGATTGCGATGTAGGGACGTACCGGCAGGTGCGTCCGACCTTTCCAAACGGGCGGATCTTATGACGGGAATGACGGTTTCCATATCGAAAGATACCCAAAAAACGCGAAGGAAGGGGAAGATGTGCGTATCCGAGCGGCTGTACTTTGAATGGGTAGATGGAGGTATCCAGACAACGGACGCACCTGGCGGTACGTCCCTACATCTACATCGCGGAAAACGGCTGCGGGCAGTCAACGGAATGCAGGGGTTGGATACGGCGAAGGAGGCACACAAACACCACGAACGGGGGATAATGATTGCGATGTAGGGACGTACCGATTAGGTGCGTCCGACCTTTCCAAACGGGCGGATCTTATGACGGGAATGACGGTTCCGATAAAGGAAGAATGCCCAAAAACGCGGAGGAAGAAAAAGACATGCGTATCCGGGCGGTTGTATCTTTGATTTTGCATCTGGAGCTGTCCAAGCAACGGACGCACCTGGCGGTACGTCCCTACATCCGGCATCGCGGAAAACGGCGGCGAGCGGGCAACGGAATGCAGGGATAAAGAATAATATATATTCTGAGCTTAATACTAATTTCAATTTATACGTTTCAAAACGCTTCTTCACGAGGTTAAACCTTATCATTAAAATTTGCATTAAAATTTTGACAATAAGAAAGAAATATCGTACTTTTGCAAATCAACGGTGTAACAAAGATGAAAACATTAAAGGACAAACCATCATTAATGCCTGCTGCTACTGCTAACAAAAGCGGTAAAGATTGTCATATTCAACGCCCAGTGATTAAATTAAGAGAAGTTACGACTATAGAACGGCAACGCCTTCGTATTCCATCGTATCAGTATCTACTCCCATGATACATTCTTTAAATTATTATAAACCGAGATTCATAATGCGAAGTAAGACTATTGACTCACTTCGCATTATTGATTTATGGACCTTCAAATCTGATAAGAGCAACAAACGATACATCGTTGAAGTTGAGTACTTCGAGGATGACTTTTATGGGATAAAATTCTATTGGAAAGGTGTAGAACAAAGTAAACAACGATACTCTTTGCTTACCAATGATTATGAACCGCGTACCATTGTACGCTCTTGTATTGAAGTAATGCTTGAGTATTATTATAAGAATCCACTGGCTTCATTTGGTTTTGTAGCGGCTGATGACCTGAAAAAGGATATTAAAGGAAAAAATATCAATATGAAAGCCGGTAGCCGCAGATTCAGATTTTATCAACGAATGATGGTTAACTTATTTGGGCCTAAGACATTCTGTCAAACTGCAGACACGGCAAATAAGATTTACTTGATGATAAACATGAAGCAGCTGTCTACAGGAACTGTTTCAATAAAAGATATAGAGAATAAACTTAATCAGACATATGAAGGAGAATACATAATCAATGAAATAACGTAGTCTTAATTTGATCTGGCATTTTGCATTCATTCTATATTGTATTTTTTTATTCTCTGCTTCTCAATACATCCCCCATTAAGCCTATCACTTCACTATTTTACAAGCATTCTCTACTGCAAGAGTGCTGTGGGAATGTATAAATAAACAGAACTTTCCATGCGCAAAGATGCCCCAAAAAACGCGGAGGAAGGGAAAGATGTGCGCATCCGGGTGGCTGTACCTTGATTGGGCAGATGGAGGTGTCCGGGCAACGGACGCACCTAATCGGTACGTCCCTACATCCAACATCGCGGAAAACGCTACGGGCGGCCAACGGAATGCAGGGATTGGATACGACGCACGGCTGTTGCGCGCGAACGCCACGAACGGAGGATAATGATTGCGATGTAGGGACGTACCGACAGGTGCGTCCGACCTTTCCAAAACGGGCGGATCTTATGACGGGAACGAGGGTTTCCATACAGGAAGATACCCCCCAAAACGCGGGGAGGAGGAAGCCGTGAGTTTTCGGGCGGTTGTACCTTTTATTTGGCAGCTGGAGGTATCCGGACAACGGACGCACCTAATCGGTACGTCCCTACATCCAACATCGCGGAAAACGGCTGCGGGCGGCCGACGGAATGCAGGGATATCCACTACCTTTACATAAGACAGGAGGCGGCTCGGCAATGGCAAGCCTGAAAACTTTGTTTTCGCCTTGCCATTGCACTCGCCTTTCACTATCTTTGCACCCGAAGAAATTTGTACACGAACTTTATCCTCATTTCTGATGAAACCCCGAAAAACAAACGGTATCGCAACAATGGACGAAACGACGGTCCTGCAAGGGCTGATGGCCCGCAAACTGCCGACATGGGCGGCGGCGGGACTGGTATGCCCACACCGTCTGGCTCTGGAACAGTGCTCGGGGGAACGGACAGCAAGCTACAAGGGGGAGGTGGCGGCACGGCTCTTCCCCGACGGGGGCGAACGCATGGCGGACCTCACCGGCGGACTGGGGGTGGACTTCAGCATACTGGCACGCCACTTTACCCACGCGCTCTACGTGGAACGCCAGGGGGCGCTCTGCGAGACGGCACGCCGCAACTTCGAGCGGCTGGGACTGACGCAGGCGGAGGTGACGGAGGGAGACGGCAGGGAGGTGCTGCGCGGCATGCCGCACACGGACCTCATCTACATGGACCCGGCACGCCGCGACAGCGCGGGACGGAAAACGGTGCGCATCGGCGACTGTGAACCGGACGTGAAGGCGCTGCTGCCGCTGCTCTGGGAAAAAACGGACTGCGTGCTGCTGAAACTCTCGCCCATGCTCGACCTGACGCTCGCGGCTCGCGAATTGGGATGTGTGGCGGAAGCGCACATCGTGGGCGACGGCGGGGAATGCAAGGAACTGCTGCTGGTGCTGCGGCCCGACGCCGGACGCTATGACATCGTCTGCGCCGACGGCACGCACCGGTTCCGCTTCCGACCGGAAGAGGAGGAGGCGGCCGTGGCGGAAATGGCCGACGACACGGGCCGATACCTGTATGAACCCAGCGCGGCGCTGCTGAAGGCGGGGGCCTTCAAACTGACGGCGGCCCGATACGGACTGCGGAAACTGCACCCGAACACGCACCTGTATACGGCCGACCACCTGGTGGACGGCTTCCCGGGGCGCTGCTTCGAGGTAAAGGGGGTGACGGGCTTCGGCAAGCGGGCACTGCGCGACCTGTGCCGCTCGGTGGAGGAAAGGGCCAACCTGACGGTGCGGAACTTTCCGGGAACGGTGGCGGAACTGCGCAAACGGCTCAAACTGCGCGAAGGCGGCGACGCCTACTGGTTTGCCACCACGCTGGCCGACGGACGGCACGTCCTCATCGACTGCCGGAAACCGGACCTGCACGCCCGGGGCGACGAAACTTCCGGGAAGGAAGCTCCGCCACACGACGGAACAACAGAAACGGGCACTCCTTATATAATATAACAACCTCTCCCCTCTCCAATGGGGCCGGACCTTGAATTTATCCGAATCATTCATTACTCATAACCACCAAAAAAACAAATCATGAAAAACTTTCTACACAACCGGAGCAACATCCGGAAGAGTTTCCGGCTACCGGCCTGCACACTGGCCGCAGCGGCCTTGTGGTGCCTGACGGCAGGCGCTGCCGGTGAAGGACAGCCGGCCGACCGAAGACAGCAAATCATTCCCGTTCCGGCGCACCTGGAAATGCGCAGCGGCGAAAACTTCCGACTGACGGAGAAAACGGTCATCCACCACGACCCGGCACTGAAGGCGCAGGCGGAATATCTGCAAACCACCCTGGCCGGCCCCACCGGCTACGACCTGAAGCTGAAGGCGGGAAAGGGACGGAAAGGCATCGTGCTGGAACTGGACACCACGGCCGTGAAGCGCGCGGAAGGCTACCGCCTGACGGCCGACAGCAAAACGGTGCGCATCACAGCCCGCGACGCGGCGGGGGCCTTCTACGGCATACAGACGCTGCTGCAACTGCTCCCGCCCGAAGTGTATGGCCAGGTGCGGCAGCGGGAAACGGAATGGAGCGTGGCACCGGTAACGGTGGAGGACGCCCCCAACCGTCCGTGGCGCGGCATGATGCTCGACGTGGCCCGCTACTTCTATGACAAGGAATTCGTGAAGAAGTACATCGACCTGATGGCCATGTACAAACTGAACAAGCTGCAGTTCCACTTCATCGACGACTCGGGCTGGCGCCTGGAAATCAAGAAATACCCGCGGCTGACGCAGGTGGGCGCTTGGGCCGGCGACGACACCCGCCGTCTGGGAGGCTACTACACGCAGGACGACATCCGTGAAATCGTGGCCTACGCCGCCGTGCGGGGCGTGGAAATCATCCCCGAAATAGAATTTCCGGCCCACATGCTCTCGGCTGTGGTGGCCTATCCGTGGCTGAGCTGCACGGGACAGCAGCACGAAATGCCGGTGCAGCACTTCATCAGCCGCGACCTGCTGTGCGTGGGCAAGGAAACGTCGCTGCAATTCCTGCGCGACGTGCTGGAAGAAACGGTGGAGCTGTTTCCCTCGAAATACATCAACATCGGCGGCGACGAGGCGGTATACACCCGCTGGGAACAATGCCCCCGCTGCCAGGCACTGATGAAGCGCGAAGGACTGAAGAAGGCTTCGGAACTGCAAGGCTACCTGACCAACGTGGTGGCGCGGATGATGGCGGAGAAAGGACGCACCGTGATGGGCTGGGAGGAAATCATCCTGCGCGGCAAGGTGGAAACTCCGGTGGTGAGCGTGGTGTGGCACAACGCCAAGGACACGCTGACGGCCCGGCAGCAGGGACACAAGGCGGTGCTGACACCGGCCACACACATGTATTTCGACTTCCCGGAAAGCCGCACGCCGGGCGAAGTGAAAGCCGCCACCTGGATGCCGCCCATCTCGGTGGAGCGCGCCTATTCGCTGCCCATCGCCGACTGGTCGGAAGGCTCGGCCACGCTGGGCGTGCAGGGCTGCTTCTGGAGCGACCAGTTCATCCACGGCACAGTGCTGCAGGAAATTGCCTACCTGGATGAAAACCGCTCGGAAAACTACGCGGAATATCTCACCTTCCCCCGCCTGCTGGCACTATCGGAAGTGGCCTGGGCGCGACAGGCCGACCGCAACTATGAGGACTTCCGGCGACGGCTGGGCTGGCACTTTGCCCGCCTGGACCGCAAGGACTGTCACTACCGTGTGCCCGAACCCATCGTGGAGGAGGTGAAGGAAACGGACGGCGGCTTCACCTACCGGCTGAAACCGGCCGTGGAAGGGGCCGACATCGTGTATACCACCGACGGCAGCTACCCCAATATCCACTCGCCGCGCTACACGGCGCCGGTAACCGTGGCACGCAAGGACGATTTCCGCGCCATGACCGTGGTGAGTCCGCGCCATTACTCGCTGCCGCTCTACACGGCTCCCGACTATTCGGCCTACCGCCAGTACGGCCAGTATGCCGCAGCCTGGAAACCGCTGCAAATCCAGCTGCAGCCGGCCACCTGGCGCTTTGAATGCACCGGAAAGATAACGGAAAACGGCACCTATGAAGTGACGTTCATCCACACGCGCGGCACCCACCCCCTGCAACTGGGACAGCTGCGGCTGCTGAAGCGCGACGAACTGATGGCTGAAGTGGAACAGAGCGTCAGCGTGGACAAGAACCACGCCACCGCCACTTACCGTTTCCGCCTGGATCAGTTTGAAGCCGGTACCCCCTTCTACATCGAAGTGACGGCAAACGGCGTGAACGGCAACGACACGGCCGGACTTGTCTTTATCAAGAAAGCGGAATAACCACCGGGGCGGGAGCATCGGACTCCCGCCCCGCCTTTTTTCCCTCCAC
>PPYF01114689.1_pt1 | contig 14346 bp, 12 predicted proteins | sample 1559871 | NCBI WGS metagenome assembly PPYF01 (sample SAMN08240021, study PRJNA423297) | Human gut metagenome, whole genome shotgun sequencing project. | reverse complement strand
GAACGGGTGGGATTGGGTTTCATCATGGACCTCCTTGACGATTTGGATGGGTTCAGAGCTTTCGGAACACGTGGATACGGAAGGCGGTGCGGACGGTGAGCTCTGTCAGCTGTGCCAGCCGTTCTACGCCGGATTTGGGCGTTTTCCAGCAGTACGGGGTCATACGGAAAAGGTTTTGGATATCCTCCCGGCAGGGGAGGGTGATGTCGGCGTCCACCGGGACGATGGTCTCATAGGCAAAGCCCTCGTAGGGGGTCTCCTTTTCCTCGTTGGGGTAGGGATGGTCGTAGAGAACCTCCTTGAGCTGCCACAAGTGATCGGCGGCGGGGACCACGTACAAAAAGGTGCCCCCCGGAGAGAGTACCCGGCGGAATTCCTCCAACGCCAGGGGAGAAAAGCAGTCCAGCAGCAGCTCCACGGCGCCGTCCGCCAGGGGCAGATGGTAGGAGGAAGCCACGGCGAACTCGATGTCCGGGGAGCGCTTGGCGGCGGCGCGGAGAATGAACTTGGAGATGTCGGTGCCTGCCATTTTGGGCTCTTTCCCGGCGTCCCGGAGGGCCTGGAAGATCCCGGCGGTATAGTACCCCTCGCCGCAGCCGGCGTCCAGGATGGAGGGGGCTTGGGAGGTGTGGGACACCGCCAGGGCACACAGGGCGTCCCGCAGGGGCCGGTAGTAATCCTTGGAGAGGAAGGCCCGCCGGGCGGCGGACATCTCCTTGTCGTCGCCCGGGGCGGCGGAGTGCTTCTGGTTGGGGGGCAGCAGGTAGGTGTAGCCCTCCCGGGCAATGTCGTAGCTGTGGCGGTTCGGGCAGCGGTAGGCGCCGCTCTCCCGCTCCAGAGGCGCCCCGCAGACAGGACAGCGGAACAGGCTCATGCGCAAGCCCCCTTTGTGACGTCATTGATCCACTTGCGGCTGCGCAGCCGGATGACGCCCAGAGGCATCTTGCAGATGTTTTCCGAGTAGATGCCCAGGCAGATCAGAGGCAGGGGGGCGTCCAGCACCAGGGCTGTCAGAGCCGCCAGAGGCACCGCCACCAGCCACAGGGGGCACAGGTCGATGATGGTGGCCATCCGCACATCTCCGCCGGAGCGCAGAACACCGGTGATGTTGGAGATATCAAACGATTTCAGGGGCAGCAGGATGAGATACACCACGCACAGCGTGGCCGCCGCCCGGGTGGCCAGTTCCGAAAGGCCGAAGAGGGGATAGAGGTAGGGGATGAACAGGAAGGGCAGGGCAAAGGCCAGCACCACGGCCAGGCACAGTCCCAGCAAAAAGGAGACGATCAGCAAACACCAGCTCAGGTCGTACACCTTGTCTTTGTGCGTTCCCTCACCGATGGATTTACCCAGGATCACGGCGGTGGCGCCTGCCAGGCCGAAGCAGGAGACGGTGGTGAACTTGTCGATGTTGCCCATGATGGTGTAAGCCGCCAGCATGTCGGCGCTGTCGGCCATATGGCCCAGGATGGAAGTCATCACCGTGGTGCCCAGGCCCCACATGGTCTCGTTGAAGAGCACGGGAGTGGCGTACTTGGCAAAGCTCCGGGCGGTGGCCTTGCCGGGGCGGAACAACAGGGCGGGCATCAGGGGTACCCGACGGCTGAACAGGGCATAGAGGAGCACCAGCAGAAATTCCACGATCCGGGAGGTGAGGGTGGCAATGGCGGCGCCGGTGATGCCCATGTTGGGGGCACCGAAGTTGCCGAAGATCAGGCAGTAGTTCAAAAAGGTGTTGAGCAGCATGGAAGCCGCAAAGACCTTCATGCCCAGGGAGGGATTTTCCGCGCTGCGCTGCATGCTCACATACACGCTGCTGACGGAGTTGAAGATGTAGGAGATGCCTACGATTTTCAGATACGGCTCACCCATCTCGATGAGGGTGCGGTTGTCCGTCACCAGGGAGAGCACCTGGGAGGGGAAGAAGAACAGCACCGCCGCCATCAGGATGGAAATGGCCAGCCCTGCGTACATGGCAAAGCCCATGCAGCGGTTGATGGAGGCAATGTCCTGTTTGCCCCAATACTGGCTTACCAGGATGGTAAGTCCGCTCATGAGGCCGAAGATGATGACCTGGATCAGGAAAATGGGGGCGTTGGCAGCGGTGACGGCGGAGAGCTGGTCACTGCCCAGAAGGCCCACCATGAAGGTGTCCACAAAGCCCAGGGAGGTGGTGATGAGGTTTTGCAGGATCAGCGGAAGGGCCAGGAGAAATAACCGGCGGTAGAAGCCCGGTTCACGGCGCAGGTATTTCATGGTAAAGAATCCTTTCCGCCGGACGGGGCCGTCCGGCTTTAAAGCATGGGGAATTTGGTGTCGCGGTGGCTGCGCAGGGCCTGGGCGCAGGCATCGATGTCAGCCTTGGTGGTCTCAGGGCCGAAGCTCAGGCGGATGACGCCCCCGGCAATGCGCTTGGGCAGGTGCAGGGCGGCCACTACATGGCTGGGTTTGCCCTGATGGCAGGCGGAGCCGGCGGAGATGCAGATGCCCTGGCTGCCCAGGTCGTTGACGATGTTCTGGCTTGGCCACCCCGCCAGGGATACCGCCAGAATGTGAGGGGCGGTGCCGCTGCCGATGATCTGAAGGTCCGGGATGGCGGCAAGCTGCTCCGCCGCGTAGGCCTTGATCTCCGCCATGTGGGCGAGCTTCTCCGGAAGATTATCCCGCCGCAGCTCCACGGCCTTGGCAAAGCCTGCAATCTGAGCGGTGGCCTCCGTACCGGCCCGGAGACCGGACTCCTGGCCGCCGCCGGGAAGCAGGGGCTTGGGATTTTTCACCCGGGGACCGATGTACAGCGCGCCGATGCCCTTGGGGCCGCCGATCTTGTGGGCGGAGATGGTGATGAAGTCCGCTCCCAGGCTCTTGGCGGCAAAGGGGATTTTCAAAAAGCCCTGGACGGCGTCGGTGTGCAGCAGCGTCTGGGGATTGCGGGCAGAGAGCCCCGCGGCGATTTCGGCGATGGGGTAGACGTTGCCCAGCTCATTGTTGACCATCATGCAGGAGACCACCGCCGTGTCCGGCCGGACGGCGGAGAGAATCTGCTCCGCCGTGATGTCGCCGTTGGCGTCGGGGGCCACATAGGTCACCTCGTACCCCTGGCGTTCCAGCCAGCGGCAGCACTCGATGACGGCGCTGTGCTCCACGGCGGTGGTGACGATATGGCGGCCTACCCGGCGGTTCTGCCAGCAGGCGGCGGTGATGGCCCAGTTGTCCGCCTCTGTGCCGCAGGAGGTGAAAAACAGCGACTTGGCGTCGCAGCCAACAGCCTGGGCGACAACGGAGCGCCAGGCGCTCACCCGGCGCTTCATCTCCAGGCCCATGGGATACTGGGAACTGGGATTGCCGAATTGCTCGGTGAGCACCTGATACATGGCGTCCGCCACTTCCCGGGGCACCGGTGTCGTGGCGGCGTGATCCAGATAGATCATGGAAAAAGGCTCCTTTCATTGGGGGTTGCCCAACAGGGGAAAAATCGATATAATAAAAAGGATTTAAAGGGGCAAAAAGCGGCCCGGAGGGGCATGGCCCATCCGGCAGCCCTCTCATTATATAAACAATTTACACAAAGTGCAAGGAGATTCCATGAAAGTTGCCATTTACACCCTGGGCTGCAAGGTCAACCAGTTCGAGACCCAGGCCATGGAGCAGGAGCTGCGCCGCCGGGGACACGAGATCGTGGACTTCGCCGACGCGGCGGATGCCTATGTCATCAACAGCTGCTCTGTCACGGCGGTCAGCGACCAGAAGTCCCGCCAGATGCTCCACCGGGTCCGCCGGGAACATCCGGAGGCCATCGCCGCCATCTGCGGCTGCTATACCCAGACCCACCAGGACGACGCCCGGAAGCTGGGGGCGGACCTGGTGGCAGGCACCGGAGACCGGGTGGCCTTTGTGGACCTGCTGGAGCAGACCGTGGCACAGCGTGCCCCGGCGGAGGCCCTGGACGATGCCTTCTCCCGCCGGGAGTTCGAGGTGCTGCCTGCCGGCGGCCTCTCCGACCGGACCCGGTGCCTGCTGAAAATCGAGGACGGGTGCGTGAACTTCTGCTCTTACTGCATCATTCCCTACGCCCGGGGCCGGGTGCGCTCCCTGCCTACGGTGGAGGCGGTGCGTCAGCTCAAAGAACTGGCGGCGGCCGGATACCGGGAGATCGTCCTCACGGGTATCGAAATCTCCTCCTGGGGCAAGGATCTCAAGACCGGGGAGAGCCTCATCGATCTGCTGGAGGCCGCCAGCGCCGCCGTGCCGGAGGGGGTGCGGCTGCGGCTGGGCAGCCTGGAGCCCCGCACGGTGACGGAGGACTTCTGCCGCCGGGCAGCGGCCCTTCCCAACCTGTGTCCCCAGTTCCACCTGTCCATGCAGAGCGGGTGTGACGCCACATTGCGGCGCATGAACCGCAAGTACGACAGCGCCCGGTTCTATGAGTCCGTCACGCTGCTGAACCGCTTTTTCACCCGCCCCGCCGTCACCACGGACCTCATCGTAGGTTTCCCGGAGGAGACGGAGGAGGAGTTTGAGACGACGCTGGATTTCATCCAGAAGTGCGCCTTTGCCCAGATGCACGTGTTCCCCTATTCCATCCGCCCGGGCACCCCGGCGGCGGACATGCCTCAGGTACCCCCCGCCGTCAAGGAGGAGCGGGCCAAGCGGGCGGGGGCTGTTGCCGCCCGGATGCACCAGGCGTATCTCGCGGGCTGTGTAGGGGAAACCTATTGCGTCCTCTTTGAGCAGCCCCGCAAGGGCCTCTATTCCGGACACGCCCCTAACTATATGGAGGTGCTGGCGGAAGGGGAGGACCTGCACAACCAGCTGAAAAACGTCCGCATCACCGGAACCGACGGTACGGCGCTGCTGGGCGAGATCGTGGAGGGGTGAGATGAAGAGCCATTTTTTCGCCTATATTGCCCGGATGCGCTTTATCACCCGTTGGGCCCTTATGCGCAACACCGCTTCGGAGAACGTCCAGGAGCACAGCCACCAGGTGGCGGTTCTGGCCCACGCCCTGGCAGTGATCCGCAACGAGAAGTTCGGCGGGCAGGTGGATCCCGGCGCCGTGGCGGCGGCGGCCCTTTACCACGACGCCACGGAGATCCTCACCGGGGATATGCCCACCCCCATCAAATACTTCAACCCCGCCATCCGCAATGCCTACAAGGATGTGGAGACGGTGGCGGCGGAGAAGCTCCTGGAGCTGCTGCCTCCCGAGCTGCAGGGGGCCTACGCCCCGCTGCTGCGGCCGGAGGATCCCCAGGTGCGTGCGCTGGTGAAGGCGGCGGACAAGCTCTCCGCTTACATCAAGTGCCTGGAGGAGGTCAAGGCCGGGAATCTGGAGTTTCGGGAGGCGGCCGCCCAGACCCGGGCCGCTTTGGAGGCCATGGCGCTTCCGGAGGTGGCATACTTCATGGAGACGTTTTTGGAGAGCTTCTCCCTGACCCTGGATCAGCTGACCTGAGCCGTCCCTTGACCCGGGAGCCCCAGGCGCGTATGATATCCCCAGAACCAATTTCCGGCGGCCCCTTGGCCGCACAGGCGCGGGCGGAGCGTTCCGCCCGGCAAAGGAGGTCTCAATGGAAGAAACCGTCAGAAAAAGTCCCGCCCCTTTTTACGCGGTGGCGGTGGTGTGGCTGGTGTATGCCCTGCTGTTCCCGCTGTACAAACCGCTGCACTATGTGCTGCTGGGGGCGGCGTCGGTGGTGGTGTTCCTAGTGGTGAATCGGCTGTGCCGCTCCGGTCCCATCGGACAGGAGAAGAAGGCGGAGGAGACCAAGAAAGCCGAAGCCCCCAAGGAGGACTCCACCGGAGACCCGGCCCTGGACAAGATGCTCAAGGACGGCCGCCTGGCCATCGCGGAGATGAAGCGTCTGGACGACAACATCGCCGACCCCGGCATCTCCGCCGACATCGTGCGGCTGGAGCAGGTGTCCGCCAAGATCTTCGAGGAGGTCAAGCGGGATCCCAAGAAGCTGCCCCAAATCCGAAAATTCATGGATTACTACCTGCCTACCACTCTGAAGCTCCTCAACGCCTACGACCGCATGAGCGCCGCCGGGGTGTCCGGGGAGAATATCGACACCACCCTTGCCAAGGTGGAGGGCATGATGCGTACCATCGTCTCCGCCTTTGAAAAGCAGCTGGACGCCCTCTACGGCGCCGATGCCCTGGATATCTCCACGGATATCACCGTACTGGAGAACATGATGGCCCGGGAGGGCCTGGTGGGGGATCAGCTCAAAGCGGAGACCACCCCCAAGAACGACCCGGATATCAAGCTGGAGCTGTGAGAGCGCTCCGCAGTCTGTGGATATGGATCAAGAATGAACGGAGGATATGACCATGGCTGAAGAAAAGAACACAATGCCGGAGCTGACCCTCACACCCAATGATACCGCCGCGGCGGCTGCCCAGGCGGTTCCGGAACTGACGCTGGACCCCACGGCCCCTGCGGCCCCCGATGTCCAGGAGGCGCCCAAGCCGGAGGTCACCCCGGTGCAGATGGATGAAAACCTCCTCTCCGACGCGGAGAAGCAGGCGGTGGCGGAGTTTGCCAAGAAGATCGACATTACGGATTCCAACCAGGTGCTCCAGTACGGCGCCGCCGCCCAGAAGAACGTGGCGGGCTTTTCGGAGAACGCCCTCTCATCTGTGCGCACCAAGGACCTGGGCGAGGTGGGCAAGTCCCTTTCCGAGCTGGTGGTGGAGCTCAAGGGCTTCGGCGAGGAAGAGGAGAAGAAGGGCCTTTTTGGCCTCTTCAAGAAGACCGGCAACAAGCTGGAGGCCATGAAAGCCCAGTACTCCAAGGTGGAGGCCAACGTGGATAAGATCGCCCGGGAGCTGGAGCAGCACCAGGTGACGCTCATGAAGGACGTGGCCATGTTCGATCAGATGTACGAGCTCAACCTCAAGTATTACAAGGAGCTCACCATGTATATCCTGGCGGGCAAGCGGAAGCTCTCGGATGTCCAGGCCAATGAACTGCCGGCTTTGAAGGCCAAAGCGGAGCAGACCGGCGCCCAGGAGGATGCCCAGGCCTACAACGACCTGGTGCAGATGTGCGACCGGTTTGAAAAGAAGCTCCACGACCTGGAGCTCACCCGGATGATCTCCGTGCAGATGGGCCCCCAGACCCGGCTGCTGCAGAATAACGACACACTGATGGTGGAGAAGATCCAGTCCTCTCTGGTGAACACCATCCCCCTGTGGAAAAGCCAGATGGTGCTGGCCCTGGGCCTGGAGCACGGCCGTCAGGCCACTGCCGCTCAGAGCGCCGTCACCAACATGACCAACGAGCTTTTGAAGAAGAACGCCGACATGCTGAAGATGGGTACCATCGAAACCGCCCGGGAGGCCGAGCGCAGCGTGGTGGATATCGAGACGCTCCAGCATACCAATGAGCAGCTGATCTCCACCCTGGACGAGGTGCTGAACATCCAGAAGGAGGGCGCCGCCAAGCGCAAGGCCGCCGAAGCGGAGCTGGGCCGCATCGAGGGTGAACTGAAGCAGAAGCTCATGGAGCTGCACGGATAAACCGGGAAGGAGATCTATGAAATTCCTGCAAAAACGTCCGGTGGCGGCAGTGGTGATGGTGCTGGCCATTGTGGCAGGCATCCTCATCGGCCAGGCCAGGCGGCCGGATGAGACCGCCCAGGCATCCACCTCCGTCACCGGCAGTTATCAATATGTGATGGATTCCCAGGGGGTCATCAGCCAGGATACCATGGCGTATATTGACGCCATGAACGCCTCCCTCTTTGCCCAGACCGGCGCCCAGATCGCCGTGGAGGTGGTGGACACCACCGGCACGGAGAGCATTGCCGACTACACTGCCCGGGAGTTTGACCGCCTGGGGGTAGGCTCTGCGGAGCGCAACAACGGCGTACTGCTGGTGCTGGCCCTGGAGAATATGTACAACGGTGCTCCGGTGGGCGATTATTACATGGGCTGGGGCAGCGGGTGGAGTTCCTCGGAGCAGCAGGCTCTCCAGAGCATCCTGTGGAGCTATATGGAACAGGATTTTGCCGCCGGGGATTACGACGCTGCGGTGCGTACCACCTTTGACGCCCTCATCGATTATATGGCAGAGGGCTACGGGGTCACCGTGAAGGAGAATTATATTCCCGCGGTGCCGGAGAGTTACCACGCTGTTTCCGGCGGCTATGAGAGTGTCTCTACTGGGTACTTTGCTCCAACTCTGGGCACGCTGGTGTTTGATCTTGTGATGCTGGTGGCGGTGCTGTTTGTGGTCTGGATCATCCTGGACGGCGTGCGGTACAGCCGGTACCGGCGGCGCTACCTGCAGCCGGGTATGGGTCGGCCCACGGTGCTCTACTACCCTATCTTCTGGGGCAGGCCCCGGCGCTACCGGGCGCCTCGGCCTCCCAGGCCGCCCAGACGGCCCCCGCCCCGGGGACCCAGGCCTCCTCAGGGGCCTGCCGGCTTTGGCGGCGGTGGATTTTTCGGCGGCGGTTCCTTCGGGGGCGGCGCAGGCCGCGGCGGTTTCGGCGGCGGCTCCTTTGGAGGCGGCGCAGGCAGACGCTGAGCATCTGGAAAAAGGAAGCGGTGATTTTCGCCGCTTCCTTTTTTTGACGAGGAACGGGATGGATTGCAGGTGCATAGGATGGACTATCCAATCCCGAGAGGAGAAACCATCATGTTCCATCCTAAAGACGATCCCTGCTGCCTGCCCTGCTGCCCGGCGTGTCCCTGCCGCTGCCCGGCACCGGTCATCACGGTGGGATCCACCACCACCACGCCTCCGGGCACGGAGGCGAAGGTCACCGCCACCCCAACGGCAGACGGCGTCCGTCTGGACTTTTTCATTCCCCAGGGGGAACCGGGCACCGCGCCGGAGGATGTGTTTGCCTCCTTCTATACCTTTATGCAGCGTTTTGCCAACGGCAGCGCCATTCCCTTTGCCCAGGCGGTGGAAGATCCCACCGGGCAGATCACCCTGCAAAACGCCACGCAGATCCGACTGGAGCCGGGATATTACCTCATCACGTACCACGTCTCCGCCATTTTGGAGACGGCGGGATACCTTCAGGTGACGCCGGCCTACGGCGGCCAGGGGCATCTGGAGTACGGCGTCTACGCCCGGACTGCAGAGGACAGCGTCAGTGCCGGCGGATCCAACAGCCTGATCCTGGATGTGACGGAGGAGACGGAGTTCACCCTCAATTACAACAGCAATGTCACCAGCCGGGACGGTGCCGCCACGGTGGTGGTGGTACAGCTGCGGCGCCAGGCGTAAAACAGCAGGAGAAAATTCTCCTGACCGAAAGCTCCCGGGATCCGGGAGCTTTGTTCCGGCCGCGTCGGGGACGGGCCCGGCGGTAAAATAGTGAAAATGAAGGCTTCCTTTTTCAAAAACCCCGTGGTATAATATCCGCAATCATAAACGGCGGGAGAGCCCGCCCCCCGTTTTCCGGTTGGTTCCGGCCGGCGGGCCGGAAGGACATAAAGGAGGGAACGCGGAAATGAAAAAACTCTTTGTAGCGGCGAATCAGTACCTCAAAGGCTGTACCTGGAAGGACATGGCCCTGCTGAAGATCTGCGTCTGCGCCATGGGCGTGCTCATCGGCCTGGCGGTTCCCGGAAGGAAAAAGCGGGCCGCGGCCTGGGTGGCGTCGCTGGTTTTTGCGGCGTCGTATGTGCCTTTGATGGGCAAGTTCCTGCCCTATCTGCTGGGAGACAAAATCGCCATTGAGGATATTTACGGCTGAGGTTGCCGGGGAAACCCATTGTAAAAGCACCCCGGATGGTGTATAATAACAACTGCGCACAAAGAAAAACTGCCCGATAGGAGGACACGCTTATGAGCAAAACTGCAAGCATGGTCATGAAGATCATCGGTGCCAGCCTGGCGCTTGCCGCGGTGGTCTGCCTGCTGATCGGCGGCTGGCACGACTTGTCTGTGGGCTGCTGCGGTGTGAAGAACCGCTTGGCAAAGAAATTCGGATCCGAGTACGATGACTATGCCGACGAGGAGCTTTACGAGTGAGCCGGGTCAAAAACGCACAGTAACATGAAGAGGAGCACAGCCCCATGGGGCCGCGCTCCTTTTTCGTTTGAGGAAAACGGACATAAAAAAATCCGGACACACGTCCGGAATATACATTTTTTCTCCTTGACAGAGAAAAAAAGCCATGGTAAAATAAATCGCTTATATGATGGCGGCGGAGACTTTTCCATTTTCTTATCACTGTGCACAGGATAACATGTTTTCCCCTGCAATGCAAGGGAGACAGGATAGAAAATGACAACCGCCCCGTGCGTTTCAAACGCTTCTGCGGCTTTAAGATCAACCGTTTACCCCTTCGGACAGGGAGGGGCGGACAGAAGAAAGGTGAATGTGAAGATGGCCAAAGACAAGTATTACGGAAAGACCCTTCGTAAGAACTTTGCCCGGCATGAGGAAGTCACTCCCATGCCCAACCTTCTGGAGATCCAGAAGAAGTCTTACCAGTGGTTCCTGGACACCGGACTGCGTGAGGTCTTCGCGGATGTCGCCGCGATCACCGACTATCAGGGCAACCTGGAACTGACCTTCATCGACTACAAGATGGACGAGGCACCCAAGTACGATGTGGAGGAGTGCAAGGCCCGTGACGCCACCTACGCAGCGCCTTTGAAGGTGAAGGTTCGCCTGCGCAACAAGGAGACCGAGGAGATCAAGGAGCAGGAGATCTTCATGGGCGACTTCCCCCTGATGACCCACTCCGGCACCTTCGTCATCAACGGTGCCGAGCGCGTGGTGGTCTCTCAGATCGTCCGCTCTCCCGGTGTGTACTACGGCAAGGAACTGGATCTTAAGACCGACCTGCCTATCCTCACCTCCACGGTGATCCCCTACCGGGGCGCCTGGCTGGAGTATGAGACCGACGCCAACGAGGTCTTCTGGGTCCGCATCGACAAGAACCGCAAGATCCCCATCACCTGCCTGATCCGGGCCCTGGGCCTCAAGACCGACGCGGAGATCCTGGATATGTTCGGCGATGATCCCCGCATTGTGGTGACCCTGGAAAAGGATCCCTGCAAGACCTATGAGGACGCCATGCTGGAGATCTACCGGAAGCTCCGTCCCGGCGAGCCCCCCACGGTGGAGGCCAGCGAGACCCTGATCCACAACCTGTTCTTCGATCCCCGGCGCTACGATCTGTCCATCGTGGGCCGGTACAAGTTCAATAAGAAGCTGTCTTTGTGGCACCGGGTTGCCGGCTACAAGCTGGTGTACCCCGTGGCAGACCCCGCCACCGGCGAGATCCTCTTTGACGAGGGTCATCTCCTCAGCAAGGAGGACGCCCGGGAGCTGGACGCCGTGGGCGTCGGTGAGGTCACCATCGACGTGGAGGGCCAGCCCCTGCGGGTGATGTCCAACAAGATGTGCGACCTCAAGCGCTATGTGGACTTCGATCCCGAGGCGGAGTGCGGCATTAAGGAGCGGGTGCGCTTTGCTGTGCTGCAGGAGCTGCTGGGCCAGTACTCCGGCGAGGAACTCAAGGAGCAGCTGCGCCTGCACAAGGATGATCTGGTGCCCAAGCACATCATCATCGACGATATCCTTACCTCCATCAACTATATGAACGGCCTGGCCCGGGGCATCTCCGTCAAGGACGATATCGACCACCTGGGCAATCGCCGCCTGCGTTCCGTGGGCGAGCTGCTGCAGAACCAGTTCCGCATCGGCTTTTCACGGATGGAGCGGGTCATCCGCGAGCGCATGACCATCCAGGATCTGGATATCGTGACGCCCCAGAGCCTCATCAACATCCGGCCCGTCACCGCTGCTATCAAGGAGTTCTTCGGCTCCAGCCCCCTGAGCCAGTTCATGGATCAGACCAACCCCCTGGCGGAGCTAACCCATAAGCGGCGCCTTTCCGCCCTGGGCCCCGGCGGCCTCTCCCGTGAGCGCGCCAACATGGAGGTCCGTGACGTCCACTACAGCCACTACGGCCGTATGTGCCCCATTGAGACCCCTGAAGGCCCCAACATCGGCCTGATTTCCTACCTGGCCACCTATGCCCGGGTCAATGAGTACGGCTTCATCGAGGCTCCCTACCGGGCGGTGGACAAGGAGACCTTCCACGTCTCCGACGAGATCACCTATATGACCGCCGACGAGGAGGACAACTACATCGTCGGCCAGGCCGCTGAGCCTCTGGACGAGAACGGCTGCCTCATCAACGCCCGTATCACGGCCCGTCACCGGGACGAGATCGTGGAGGTGGACAAGGAGCGGGTGGACTACATCGACGTCTCCCCCCGCATGATGGTCTCCATCGCTACCGCCATGATCCCCTTCCTGCCTAACGACGACGCAAACCGTGCCCTGATGGGCGCAAACATGCAGCGCCAGGCTGTGCCTCTGCTGCGTCCCCACGCTCCCATCGTCGGCACCGGCATGGAGCACAAGATCTGCATCGACTCCGAGGTTGCCGTCCTGGCAGAGGGCGACGGCGAGGTCACGTCTGTGGACGCCCGTCACATCACCGTCCGCTATGATAACGGCGAGACCAAGGATTACCGCCTGACCAAGTTCCTGCGGTCCAACCACGGCACCTGCATCAACCAGAAGCCCATCGTCTCTGTGGGCGAGCGGGTCCACGGCTGGGGCAAGAACCCCGATGGTTCCATCCAGGATCCCACGGTTCTGGCAGACGGCCCCGCCACCGATCAGGGCGAGATCGCCCTGGGCCAGAACATCCTGGTGGGCTTCATGACCTGGGAAGGCTACAACTACGAGGACGCCGTCCTCCTCAACGAGCGTCTGGTCCGGGAGGATCTGTACACCTCCATCCACATTGAGGAGTACGAGATCGACGCCCGGGATACCAAGCTGGGCCCCGAGGAGATCACACGGGATATCCCCAACGTGGGCGAGGACGCCCTGAAGGACCTGGACGAGAACGGCATCATCCGCATCGGCGCCGAGGTCCGCTCCGGCGACATCCTGGTGGGCAAGGTCACCCCCAAGGGCGAGACCGACCTCACCGCCGAGGAGCGGCTGCTGCGGGCTATCTTCGGTGAGAAGGCCCGGGAAGTCCGGGACACCTCTTTGAAGGTCCCCCACGGCGAGAGCGGCATCATTGTGGATGCCAAGGTCTTCACCCGTGAAAACGGCGACGAGCTGGGCCCCGGCGTCAACATGGTGGTCCGGGTGTATATCGCCCAGCGCCGTAAGATCCAGGTGGGCGACAAGATGGCAGGCCGTCACGGCAACAAGGGCGTTGTCTCCCGTGTCCTGCCCCAGGAGGATATGCCCTTCCTGCCCGACGGCACCCCGCTGGACATCGTTCTGAACCCCCTGGGCGTGCCTTCCCGTATGAACATCGGCCAGGTGCTGGAAGTGCACCTGGGCTACGCGGCCCACGCTCTGGGCTGCAAGGTGGCTACGCCTATCTTTGACGGTGCTACCTACAGCGACATCCAGGATATGCTCAAGGAAGCCGGACTGGATCCTGAGGGCAAGAGCGTCCTGTACGACGGCCGTACCGGCGAGCCCTTCGACAACAAAGTCACCGTGGGCTATGTGTACTTCCTGAAGCTGCACCACCTGGTTGACGATAAGATCCACGCCCGTTCCACCGGCCCGTACTCCCTGGTTACCCAGCAGCCTCTGGGCGGCAAGGCCCAGTTCGGCGGCCAGCGCTTCGGCGAGATGGAGGTCTGGGCCCTGGAGGCTTACGGTGCTGCTTATACCCTGCAGGAGATCCTGACCGTCAAGTCCGACGACGTCACCGGCCGTGTCCGCACTTACGAGGCTATCGTCAAGGGCCACAACGTGCCCCAGCCCGGTGTGCCTGAGTCCTTCAAGGTTCTGGTCAAGGAGCTCCAGTCCCTGTGCCTGGACATCCAGGTCTTGGATAAGGACGGCAACCAGATCGAGCTCAAGGAAGACGAGGACGCCATGGATACCTTCAACCTGGCCCGGATGGACGCCGATGACGACCGTCACCGCGCCTTCGCCGAGGATGCCGAGTTCCAGGACTCCGGCTTTGACATCGAGGACGCCCCGGAGGACGCCGGCGCTGACATCGATGTGGGCTTTGACGACGAATGATTCGGAATCGCACCCAAAACGTCCAATATTCTGAATCATGTAAGGAGGAAATCGCAATATGATCGACAACAATTCCGGCAATCACATTGCCTTTGACGCGATTAAGATCGGCATGGCCTCTCCCGAGCAGATCCGCGAGTGGTCCTACGGCGAGGTCAAAAAGCCCGAAACCATCAACTACCGCACGCTCAAGCCCGAGCGGGACGGCCTGTTCTGCGAGCGGATCTTCGGACCCACCAAGGACTGGGAGTGCCACTGCGGCAAGTACAAGAAGATCCGCTACAAGGGCA
>PPYF01268444.1_pt1 | contig 14348 bp, 6 predicted proteins | sample 1559871 | NCBI WGS metagenome assembly PPYF01 (sample SAMN08240021, study PRJNA423297) | Human gut metagenome, whole genome shotgun sequencing project. | reverse complement strand
ATCATTCATTACCGATTAATATCATTTTTATTACTCTGCAGAAATCGATGTCAGCATATTTTTGGTCCTTTACCCTGTTTAAATGCAAAAAGATAACCAAAAGACATATTTTAAAAAGAAAAGCTATTTGCGCGGGGGAAGCTTTTGCTCCTTCCGCGCAAAAATGCATAAACAAATTTCTTAATTTATTACAAATTTATTTCATATTATTTGAATATGCTATTTCACAATGGTATAATTAGCTTAAGCAATTTCGACACCAAATAATAGGAAAGGATTTTTACACATGAAAAAGAAATTATTGCCTGCACTTATAGTAACCGGACTTATTATCCTCGTTGTAATAATAATGGGTATAACTGCTCTTATCAATAAATACACCCCTACGAAAAAGACAGAGGATCTTAAAGAGTATTTCAATATCTCTTCTGATGATGAGGCTGCTCTCATTGTAGATAATGAGCTATCCGATTACAAGGCTAAAATAATAGATAAAAAAATATACGTTGATTACAAATTTGTTCACGACTCATTAAATTCCAGATTTTACTGGGATGCAAATGAGAATGTGCTTCTTTACACAACCGCATCTGATATCATCTCAGCGGCGGCTGACAGCAATAGCTACAGTGTCACCAAGCAGACCAATGACTTTGGCTATCCGATTGTGAAAGCCACCTCTGACTCTGCGCTTATCGCTTTAGACTATGTAAAACAGTACTCCAATATCACCTTTAAGTCATATGGTGACCCGGCACGCATCGTCATCACAAGCAAATGGGATGAAATAGACAGTGCCACTGTCAGCAAGTCTACCCAGGTCCGCGTGAAGGGCGGCATAAAGAGCCCTATTCTAAAAGAGGTGAAAAAGGATGACAAGATTACTATTCTTGATTCCGGTGACAAATGGGATAAGGTTGCCACTGAGGATGGTGTTATTGGATATATAAAGCGCAAGGCTCTGTCCGAGAGCAAAAAAACTAAGCTTACGAATCCTGACTATGAGGAAGAGACCTTTACCCATATCAAGAAGGATAAGGATATCTGTCTTGCCTGGAATCAGGTAACAAGCCAGTCAGCAAACAGTAAAGTGCCCCAGGTAATTTCATCAACCAAGGGCATAAATGTAATGTCACCAACTTGGTTTTATTTAAATGACAACAATGGTAATCTGGCAGATATAGCAAGCAAGGATTATGTCAGCTACTGCCATTCCCAGGGCATCGAGGTATGGGGACTGTTCAGCAACTTTGAAAATACTGATGTAGATGCAGCATATGTGCTCACACATACATCCACGAGAACTACCCTGATCAATCAGATTATGTCGGCTGCATTTAACTATGAGCTTGATGGTGTAAATATTGACTTTGAAAATATCACAGAAGCAGCATATGGAGACTCTTACATCGAGTTTATCAGAGAGCTCGCCATAAAGTGTCATAATAATGGTATATCACTTTCAGTTGATGTCACAGTACCTGCCAGCTTCAACAAGTTCTTCAATCGCTCTGATATGGCAAACTTTGCCGATTATATTGTGATTATGGGATACGATGAACACTATAAGGGCTCTGATGCCGGCTCAGTTTCTTCCATTCCGTGGGTAACTGAGGGTGTTGAATCCACTCTGAAGGAGGTTCCCGCTGACCAGATTATTCTCGGCATGCCTTTTTATACCAGAATATGGGAGCTCACTCCAAAGGAGGACGATGATGCCGTAACCGATACCGAGGATCAGTCAAAGTACACTGTTGCCTCACAGGTATATAGTATGGACGCAGCTGCAGCACAGCTTGCCACAAACAATGCCACTGCTGCTCTTGATGAGGAATCCGGTCAGAACTACGCTGAGTGGTCTGTATCCAACAAGCTGTACAAGGTATGGCTCGAGGACAATACATCTTTAGAGAAAAGGCTCAAGCTCGTCGACGACAATAAGCTCGCCGGTGCAGCATTCTGGAAGCTTGGCTTTGAGAATTCATCTGTCTGGGATACTGTTATCAAATATCTGGACTGATTGCTTAAGGCCTACTGAAAGAGGCCGTACCTTTACAGCTACAGTCTAACTCAGTACCTTTTATAGGTAATAAATGATATCAGCCAATCATATAATATACAAACACACCCGATGCCTTCTATGTGCATCGGGTTTTTTATAGGTATCTTATATGAAAAAATATATGTACATTATTAAGAAAAACAAATACTGCCTGATTTTAGCTCTCTTTATTCTGTCCTTCTACCTCGGAAGAGGTGTCTGCGCTCTTGCAAAAAACACCGGCAAAAACACTAATTCAACTGTTATTGTAATAGACCCGGGCCATGGTGGAAGTGATCCCGGTAAGATTTCCACCTCCGGCGTCATGGAAAAGGATGTCAACCTGAGTATTGCAATGGCTCTTAAACAGCTGTTTGAAAACAGAGGCTTTACTGTTGTCATGACCAGAACCACCGACTGCGACCTCGCCCCGGATAATTCCAAGCATCCAAAGACAGATGATCTCACAAAGAGAACTGCCCTGATGTCTAAAAGCAATGTGGCAGTCAGCATCAGTATCCATCAAAACAGCTTTGAGGACAATTCAAGCTGCGGTCCACAGGTATTCTATTATGAATCCTCTGATGCAGGAAAAGAGCTCGCATCCTCTGTCCTTGGAGCTTTAAACACTTCTCTTTGTATCGCAAATCCACGAAGCATTAAGCCCAATAAAGAATACTTTATACTTAAAAAATCCACATCCCCGACCGTAATCGTAGAATGTGGATTCTTGAGTAATCCTGCTGAGACAATTCTTCTTACTGACAAAAACTATCAGGATGACCTGGCACATGCAATATATATCGGTGTTACAGACTATCTTGCGCAATCACCCTCTGGACATTTACAATAAACTGCTCTGCGATGTGATATAGTCTGGTTGTCTGGACACTTTCACTGCCATCAAGCTGCTTTTTAGTCTCATTATCTGACTCAGTATTCGATTTCATATCCGACATCTTAGACTCTTTTGCAGATATATCATGCTCCAGTGCCACATCTATGCGCACACGCTGTTCACCATCACTTATTCCTGCCTCAAACATAGTGATATTGTCTTCAAACAGCTTTTTAGTCTGCTCATCGTCTGTGACTATCATAGCAGATACTGAGTTTTCCTTTGCCTCAAAATATGCAGCTACCCTGCCGCATTTTTTATCCTCAAGGAATATATCAACCAGTCCCTTTTTATCTTCACCTCTTACTATGCTAAGCTTCATACCTGTGACCCCGTCTGCAGTCTCTATTGGTACAATATAGTTTTCCTGTCTCGACATATTTGAAGCTATCCTTAGCTGACTGCATAATAGCTTCATCTGTCTGAGGTCTATTGAACCTGTGTGCCTATCCTCTATAATCATCGAATCCATAACATGCTCTGCTGTATCAGCCAGCGTTTCCTGCGCCTGCGCAAGCTCCTTTGGATTTTTGACCGACTCAGAAAACCGTCTGAGAGTCTCATCCAAAAGAGCCCTTGCCGTAGCACTGTCTCCACGCTCCCAGAGATTTCTTACTGCCTCTGACGGATTTTTCATTAGCCGTGACGCAGCCATGAGGTTTACCGCGGTTGTTTTTACATCATATTGCTCTAGAAAAGCATATACGTTCTCAGGCACCGAAACTGCCTGATTGAACTGTCTTAGCTGTTCTGTGGCATATTGCTCTGACAGTGTGTTATCCTCGTCTGCCTCATATACAGCCTGCCTTAACTGCTCCGGAGTCATATCAAGCCAGCTGTCATACTGCACAAACTCCATTTTCTCAGGTGAAAGTGTATCAAGCACATCCCTTAGGCAGTTTGTATGATATGCGCTTTCTATCTGTGAGTCAATTTTAATGCCCCTGCTTACACTGTCCACTCCGGCAAAGGTATCGTCCACCTTATAGTCCATGGCACTCTTTCCTCGTACCCGGACCGCTGTAAGCAGATTTTTCATTGTAATATCTGCTCCCTGATTAACAAGTGAGCCTATCACAGCACCATCTGACTGCTCCACCTGTGAAATAAGCCTGTATATGCCTATATATGAGTCTCTTTCCTCCTCTGAGATTTCATTTTTCTTTTCAAGCTTCCAGAGAAACTCGCTGAATTTCTCATCCCTTTCGTCAGGATTTTCTGATTTTATCCGTCTGGCAGTTTCACTTATGTCACTCATGCTCATATCAAGCGGTGATATGCCTCTTTTTATCATCTCAATCGTCACCGCCGGTGTCATATCTCTGAATGCTCTCTGCACTTGCTCATCTACAGACTTTATCTGCTTTATATTGTCCTCTGTGATGTCGGTACTGTTGTACGCAAGTATCCGCACAGCCCTGCGATTGCTTTCAGATGTATCTATCTGAAGCTCTTTAAGTATATCATCCACATTCTGAAATGCTTTTGATATACTGTCTCCCATATCTGCCCGCGGTGATGTCATAAGAGTCTCATATCCTGAGGCTGCTGCTTCTAATGACTGCTTCATTGCTTTGCCTGCTGTATACAGCTCATACACAGTGTCATCAGCGGATTCCAGGGTCAGTACATACGCCGGCTGCTGCTTCATCTGATTGAAAATATCACAGACATTATTATACATACGTACCCTACCATCAGATGCCTCTACACTGCTCTCACCAAACAGCGCTCCGTAGTATTTATTTTCCTGCTGCTTAAGCAGCTCCACTACACGTTCAATAGGCTCTGTGTCTATTGAAACTCCTTTTTTTATGAGTGAAAGGTTGGCTTCTGCTGTCATGGAAAGTCTCGCTTCCTCAAGCTTTCTTTGAGCTGTCACAAGCCTTGCTTCCCGGCTGCCTGTAATCTGATTATCCGCAGCTTTATTCGCTGAGGCTTGCGATGCTGCACTATCCTTGCCCCTTGCAGCTATAAGCTTTGACAGATTCTCTATCGTGACAGGTATGTTATCTGACTCTAATGTGACAATGTCATCTGCAGTTGCCTCACCTAATACATCACAGGCTTTCTTTGCCATGTCAAATGTCAGACCATCTTGTGACATTGTAGCATCTGTAGCCTTTTTTCCCATTGCCAGTGCTTCTGTCACTGCCCTTGCATAAAAATCACTGCTCACATTTTCTTCTGCTGCGTTGATGCAGTCTACCCGATTCGCAAGCAGCACATTGTCAGGTGTAACGGCTATATCTTCATCTATCAGCCATCTGCACTGATTCATATTCTCATCACTACTGTCTATATGAGCTTCCTCTAATATCTGTTTAAGCTGTGGCTTAAGCTCCTCAAACAGCTCATCTGATATCTCCGTCATTTTGGTTTTCTGCCTGTAATCTTGTACCTGACTGCTGCTGTACGTAGCCTTGTATACATTGGAAACCGTCGGATTCATGTTATTTCTGACCAGATATGCCTTTGTCTCATTAGATATATTTGTAAGGCTCTTTGCCCGGTCTATGGCATCTGTACCTGCCTTTATATTGTCATCTGTAGCAGGAATATCATATGCTTTCATCTGATTGACAAGCATGGCCGCTTCAGTCTGGCTTCCCGTGATGTCTGTAAGCTGCTCCATGCTCAGATCATCTCCATATATGGATATATCTACACCTGCCTTTGCCAGCACTGCTTTTATCTTATCGGTCTCAGTGACAATGACATCGTAGCCGTCATCCTTTGCAGCTTTGTAATCATCACTCGTGGTGGTGCTTGCAGTGACAATCATATCATTTCGCCTGTTTTCTGAGGTCTGATTCATGTCATTTAGCAGATTTTCTGCCATATCTGTGTCATCGCTGTTCCCGGCTTCATTTTTAGCCTGTGGTCTTGCATATATAGTATCCGACATATCAACAGAGTTTGACGAACCGACAACAGCCGCCTTTTTTGACATATTGTCACTGCTGTCTGTCTTTATGTAGTCTGACACACGCATACCCGTTGTCATGTCATTTATGGTTTTTGTGTCCGTATTTTTCGTATCTGTGCTTTTATTAATCAAATTCTCTATCTGCATATTTCCTGCTCCGTGCCCTGCATATATACCATCTCTGCAGCCTTTATTTATGGATATTTTTTTCTCATATGTGAGGGGGTGGTTCTGAATAGTTATCTTTTTATTATATATCGACATATAATACGCAAAAATAAAGACCGCGCCTTAAATTGGCGCGGTCCTTTACCCTGCTGTTTACCGGTATATTAGTATTTAAATACAGCAACTCCGTAAGGCGCAAGTGGATAAGCAAATGAAAATGGTCTGCCGTCACACTCTGATTTGACTGCCTTATAGTCCAGCTTCTTATATGACTGTTTTGCTGCCTTGCCTCTGCCCTTTGCAGCCTTCTTTACAGGCGCTTGTACCGTTTTGCCGGTAAACTTAGGATCCTCACTATCTAAAACGAGCTGATATGTCTTGTGCTTTGGCACTCCGACTCTGTAATCAGGTCTCTCTACCGGTGTGAAATTGATGACAAAGAGCATATTATTCTTGCCATCCTTACTCTTTCTGATAAAGCTGAAGATGCTTCTGTCTGCATCGTTTGCATTTATCCATTCAAAGCCTTCCCAGCTTGAATCCAGCTCATACAGACAGCGGTTTCTCCTATAGAGGTGAAGCAGCTCCTTTACCCAGTTCTGGATCTTTTTATGCTCCGGATTCTCAAGCAGATACCAGTCGAGTTCTCTTTCCTCACTCCACTCCTGCTTCTGTGCAAACTCCTGTCCCATGAAAAGAAGCTTCTTTCCACAGTGTCCCATCATAAATGCATATCCTGCCATGAGGTTCTTGAATTTATCCCCTTCTAAGCCCGGCATTTTGTTGAGCATAGAACACTTCAGATGTACCACCTCATCATGTGACAGTACCAGAATATATTTCTCACTCTCATTATAGCTCATCGCAAATGTCATCTTGTTGTGGTTATTTTTACGGAAATATGGATCCAGCTTCATATAATCAAGGAAGTCATGCATCCATCCCATGTTCCATTTGTAGCTGAAGTTCAGTCCGTCTTCCTCTACCTTGCCTGTTACCTTTGGCCATGCGGTAGACTCTTCGGCTATCATTACAGTTCCGTGATTTCTTCCAAGTATGAGTGTATTGATATGCTTGAAAAACTCTACTGCCTCGAGGTTCTTATTTCCTCCAAACTTGTTTGGCACCCACTGTCCGTCGTTCTTTCCATAGTCAAGATAAAGCATTGACGCAACTGCATCCACACGGAGTCCGTCTACGTGGTAATTTTCTATCCACATAAGTGCACTTCCGATAAGGAAGTTCTTTACTTCATTCTTACCGTAGTCAAATATCTTTGTGCCCCAGTCGGGATGCTCTCCCTTTCTTGGGTCTGCATACTCATATGTGGCTGTTCCATCGAAATTGGCAAGTCCATGCGCATCCTTTGGGAAATGTGCAGGTACCCAGTCGAGGATTACTCCGATATTATTTTTATGGCACTGATCAACAAAGTATGCAAAATCCTCAGGCTCTCCATACCTCGATGTAGGTGCATAGTAGCCTGTCACCTGATATCCCCATGAGCCATCAAACGGATACTCTGAAATACCCATAAGCTCAATATGTGTATATCCCATAGTTTTCACATAGGATATGAGTGATTTTGCAAGCTCCCTGTATGTATAAAAGCCCTCATCATCCCTGCCCGGATGTCTCATCCATGAGCCCGGATGACACTCATATATAGCCATAGGTGAAGAATATACATCAGCATCTGACTTTGCTGCTCTCTTATCCATCCACTCTTTGTCAGTCCATGTGAAGTGCTCGATATCTGTGATGATTGACGCTGTTCCCGGACGAAGCTCTGCGTAGTTTGCGTATGGATCCGCCTTGTACAGCTTATCACCCTGTTCAGTGACTATAATAAACTTATACATCTGACCCTTTTGCGCTCCCGGTACAAAAAGCTCATACACTCCCATGGTTTCCGGCTCTACACGCTTCATCTCATGACTGGTCTCATTCCAGTCGTTAAACTCACCAAACACGTATACTTCCCTCGCATGTGGCGCCCAGACGTCAAAGCACACTCCTTTTTTTCCTTTACGCTCAGCTAAGTGAGCACCCATCTTTTTGTAGATATCATAGTGTGTTGCCTGACCGAACAGGTAACAATCCATTGCTGTAAAATTACACATATATATACCCCCCATAAGTATTTATTTTTCCCTGAAATGATCCTCTTTGAGTACAATTCGGTCATCATCTGTATATCGCCTGGCTGTCAGAATACTTATAGCCTTCTTAAGTCCGCTGTGAGCCTCCCTGTCTATGGCCTCGTCAATTATATCCTTGACCTCTGTCAGAGTGGTAGCCTGGTCTATCCTCTCAATATTGCTGATTCTGTTATGCAATGCCAGAATAGCCATCTCATCTATCTTGTACCCAAGCTCTGCAGAGTACGATTTGGCAAACAATACGAGTTCATCATTTGTAAAAATAGGAACCGATATCTTTTCCGTGAACTTGGATGCAAAGCCCTCATCCATTGAGAGAGCCTTCTTTATACCCTTTGATGTATCCTCAAGTATATAGAGTGTTCCTGTAATATCATGCTCCATCAAAAATGATAGCTGGGCAGCTATGCTGCGGTCGATATCACCGGCTCTTTCTATGATGAGACAGCCTCCTGTTATCTTTCTGACTACCTGCTGCACATCCTTTTTATTGAGTGCGGCAGCATCAATCTTGCCCATCTTTCCTGTAAGCTGTTCACCATCTTTTTGTAATACCTTTATAAAGCTTGTAGCAAGCATTGTCTTTCCGCAACCCTGCTCTCCCTGTATAATAAGGTTGCCTGTGGATGCGTTTTCTTTCCTGTTGAAATGATCAAGCACTGCATTATATGCCTTGCAGATCTGATCCTCCATACCCTTTACCGGTATGAAATATGAAAATATAGCTTTCTGTTCGCTTGTAAGCTCTTTTATATGTTTTGTTTCTTTCAATTTCGAGTCATCTTCTTCGCTGTCTAAATCCTCCGGCAATGAAATATCCGGCATTTTTCTTGTCTTAGCCATATCCAGCTTCTTCTCCAGTCCCGGATTCTTTGCTGTCATCTTGGCTATTTCCTGCTCGATAAATGATGTCACATGATCAAAATCTCTCTTCTCAGAAACGTTTTCTTTCTCCTGTGAAGCCTCATCATCTGATGTATCATCATCGACATTTAACATATCATCTGTTATTTCAGGCATCATGGTAGTCGGCTGCATGAGTATCTCGTCTTTCTCAGACTCCTCTGCCATAATTATATCCTCCGGCTCTCCAACCGGTTCCTTGACTTCATCTGCAGCCTCTTCCGGTGCTTCCTGCGACTCCTGTACTTCGTCTATAGTATCTTCCGGTGCTTCCTGCGGCTCCTGTGCTTCGTCTATAGTATCTTCAGGTGCTTCCTGCGGCTCCTGTACTTCATCCACAGTCTCCTCTGCATAAAGCTCCTGCATATCTGGTTTCTGCTCTTCTTCAGGCTCCTTCACGGCAGCTTTCTGCTCTATAATATCAACCGGGACCTTCAAATACTCCTCCTCAAGAAGTTCCTTCGGAGTGACACCTGCATCCAGCTTTGGAATGACATCATTTAGTCTCTCCATGATGTCTCCTGCCTCCTGAAGAGCTCTTGCCTTAGCTGACTCAAGCTTCTGCTGCTCAGCCTCTTTAAGTGCAATTTCAGCCGCATGTCTGGTCTTTTCCCATTCTTCAAGCACATCCTGTATAGACATCTGTCCTGTAATCTGATGCTCAAGCTGAGTCTTTTCACTCATGACCATAGACATCTGTCCGTCAGCGTCTTCACCCAAAAGCTCCTTGAAATTCAACTTAAGTGAACCATCTATCTCTTCATCTGTAGCGATATGCTCTGTCTCTTCCGGCTGCTGTACATACTCTTCCTGCTCCTTTTCGAGCTTGAGATAAGGAATATCCTCAACTATCTTTTTGATGGTATCCATCGTATCAGCAACTTCATTCTTGCCCTTGGCCTCCATGATCTGCTGCATACCCTTGGCAATCTCCTGCTGTAAATTTACAGTATTGAACTTCTCCTGATTTACAGTAATCTGCGGAATAGTTACGTCATCATGCACTATCTCTCCGCCCTTTACCATCTCCATGGCACCTATCTCAGTGACCTCAGCCTCATCCTTTATCTTAGCCGGCTTTTCCTTCTCTGCCTTGAATCGTCTGTACTTTTCCTCCTGAGCCTTGGTAAGTGGCTGATAAAGCATCTTAAGCTCCAGCGCACGCTCCACATATGGTCCGTCTCCGAACCACAGAATGAGCTCATCGCAGGCATCTATACACTTATCGGCTTTTCCGGCCTTGTGGTATAGATATGCAAGCTCGTATGCCCACTCCTCAGTGTATTCTTCATCCTTGTACTCTTCAAGAATAGCGATAAGCTCATCAAATGAAGCTCCCTGCCCTTTTTTGATGGCATATCTTAATACATACTTCATATCATCATGAGGCGCTATCTCAACAAACTCATCATAATACTCTGTAGCAGCATCATAATCACCCATCTTGATGGCGACCTCAGCCAGTCTGTATATAATCATCCTGCCGATTGGTGAACGGTCATAGGCCATTAAAAGTATGTCCCTTGCATCCTGGTATCTCTCGGCCTTCTCGTAGATTTCGCCGATTTTAACGAGTGTATTTACATTTTTAATTTTGTTCCAATTTATGCTATCTGCAATCTCTGCTGCGCTCATATAGCCCTCCTCGGCGCTTAGGGCTTTTATCTGATCCAGCTTGAGATTGTATTCGTATTTATCCACTTATTTCACCTACTCGTATTTAAGCTTATTATTTTTTGTATCTACGCCTGTTGTCTTTGTATAATCCCCTGTGTCCTCAGGAAGCTTCTTTTTCCTGAGAGCATAATTAACAACTCTTTTCACAATATAGTATATCACAGCAAAGGTCGGAACACCAAGTAACATTCCAAGAAAACCAAACATTCCTCCGCCGATTAGTATGGCAAACATAACCCAGAAGGTCGAAAGACCGGTAGATGAGCCAAGTATCTTAGGCCCTATTATATTGCCATCCACCTGCTGCAGCACGACAATAAATATCAGAAGATAAAGTGCATGCCACGGACTCTGAATTACTACTATGAGTAACGATGGAATTGCACCGATAAACGGTCCGAATACCGGAATCACATTTGTGACGCCGATAATCACTGCAACGAGCACCGATGATGGAATCCTTAAAATCAGACATCCAAAATATGCAATCACACCTATAATCAGTGAATCTATAATCTTACCGCTTATGAAGCCTCCAAAAATCTCATTTGTCTTTCTGATCGTCTCAATGATGATATTGCCTGTCTTTGGCTTGCAGACAGCATATATTATCTTTTTGCTCTGTCCTGCGAGAGTCTCCTGAATACTCATCACATAGACCATCACGATTATTCCGATAATAAAATTAAATAAGCCTCTGACTACCGAAATCACACCGGTTGTAATCTGTGCAACATACTTCTGTGCCTCAGGAATCAGCTTTTCTGTGGCATAATCCTCAATGTAGTCGGTTGCATTCTGTAAACCTGTGCTCGCGAGCTCAGCAATTTTGCTGTCCCCGAAATTGCCGTTCTTTATCATGTTGATGAATGCCGCAACATCATTTGGCAGTGTCTTCATAAGTCCCGATATACTTGCTATGACAGAAGGCACAATAGCCGCAATGAGGAGCGAAATAATCGCTACAAGAATAATAACCGAGCCTGTGATTGCAAGAGCTCTTGAAACCTTTCGCAGCTTGCTTTCGCTTTTCATCTTTTTGGAAAGAAGCTTTTTAAAGCATCTTTCCAGCCACAGCATGACAGGATTCATCAGGTATGCAAGCACAAGTCCCATTATAATAGGCATTGCTGCCGCAAGCAGCTTGCTCCATATGCCTGCAAAGCCCTCAAATCTGTACAGTGCAAAGAAAAACAGTATACTGACTGCAAACGTGACAAATACCATGACACCTATTCTGATCAGATGTGGCCATTCCTCACGCCCCGGGTGCGAATTCTGCTTCGCACCCTTATCTGCATTTATCTCAATGTTTGATTTTTTACCAGCTTTTCCGGTTTCTTCCATCGGATTAAACTCTCCTTATTTACGATTATAGTTGATGAGACATCCCTTTAATATTATCTCTCTTTCATCATCTGTGAGCTCACCCATCTTCAGTGTAAATGGCTTTAATTCACCATCCTTGACAACATATGCCTCAAACTCCGTCTTTGCATCCTCGATTTCCTTCTTGATTCCCGGAAGGAAGATATAGTCGAGGTTGTGGAACGGAAGCTCTCCCTCATCGATGATGAATGGAAGCATTCCCCAGTTGATAAGGTTTGAACGGTATCTCTTTGTGGCATACTCGTTTGCGATATTTGCCCAGCCTCCGAGTACCTTCTGGCAGCTGGCAGCCTGCTCTCTTGCTGAGCCGTCACCCGGCTTAACAGCAAAAATTGTGCTTCCGAAGCCCATATTCTCATGGCTTGCCTCAGGGAATTTTTTCTTTACTACTCCCATGATTTCAGCAACCTCAGGAACAGCCTTTCCTGCGCACTCACCACTCTCTATAGCCTTCTGGGCCTTCTGGATTTCCTTTGCTCTGCCTACATACTCAGGATCCTTTCTTGAAAGTGCGAACTCTGCAAGTCCAAGAGGGTTTGAACGATATGAAGATGTCTCTCCTGAAGGAATGAGCTCATCTGTTGTAGTAACAGGATCATGAATCTCTGAAACCACCTTAAGGAGCATATTCTCAGGAAGCGCGCTCATTGCCGGCCAATCCTTGATGTTTGGTCCGAACTGGATTTCAACTGAAGGATCTGCCACTCCATGGCTGTCAAATACACGGTTCTCATATATAGTCTTGTCAAAGAAATATTTTGGCTTTGTAAAGTTGACATCAATATCCGCTGCTGATGTAAGGAAGCCCTTGTTTGCTGCTGTTGCAGCGATTGAACGTGCATCCATGAGTGCCACTGAGCTGATCTGTCCGTTCTGTACCTTAGAACCCTCTCTGTTAGGGAAGTTTCTTGTTGAATGACGGATAGAGAATGCGTTGTTGGCAGGTGTATCTCCTGCACCAAAGCAAGGTCCGCAGAAAGCAGTCTTTACGATTGCACCTGTCTCAAGAAGCTTTGCTACAGCTCCGTTTTTCACAAGCTCCATGTATATTGGAGTAGATGCCGGGTAAACACTCAGTGTAAACTCGTCTGCTCCGATTGAATGTCCGTTTAATATGTCAGCCGCATCGCAGATATTCTCAAATCCACCGCCTGCACAGCCTGCGATGATTCCCTGGTCTACATACAGTTTTCCGTCTCTTACCTTACTCTTTAAATCAAGCTTCACCTTGCCGTCAAAGCTTACCTCAGCTCTCTTCTCACAGTCATCGAGAATATCCATGAGGTTTGCATTGAGCTCATCGATAGTGTAGGTATTGCTTGGGTGGAATGGCATAGCTATCATTGGGCGGATCTGGCTTAAATCAATCTCAATAAATCTGTCGTAGTAAGCCACCTCACCCGGATTAAGCTCCTTGTGGTCCTCAGCCCTACCGTGAATCTCAAAGAATTCCTTAACCTGGTCATCTGTTCTCCAGATAGAAGAAAGACATGTAGTCTCTGTTGTCATAACATCGACACCTATACGGAAGTCAACGCTCAGATTAGACACACCCGGTCCTACAAACTCCATAACTTTGTTCTTTACGAAGCCGTTTCCGAATACCTCTCCGATAATTGCAAGTGCGACATCCTGTGGTCCAACGCCTTTGATTGGCTCTCCTGTCAGGTAAATACCTACTACCTCAGGCATATCAATATCATATGTCTGTTCAAGAAGCTGCTTAACAAGCTCAGGTCCACCCTCGCCGACTGCCATAGTACCAAGTGCACCATAGCGTGTATGTGAATCAGAACCAAGTATCATTTTTCCGCCGCCGGCAAGCATCTCTCGTGCAAACTGATGGATAACTGCCTGATGAGGTGGTACATAGATTCCGCCGTACTTCTTTGCACATGTGAGACCAAACATGTGGTCATCCTCATTGATTGTTCCACCAACTGCACAAAGGCTGTTGTGACAGTTTGTAAGTACATACGGGATAGGGAATTTCTCAAGTCCTGAAGCTCGTGCTGTCTGGATGATACCTACAAATGTGATATCATGCGATGTAAGCTTATCAAACTTAATCTGAAGCTTGTCCATATTGCCGGATGTATTGTGCTCCTTTAAAATACCGTAAGCAATTGTCTCCTGCTTAGCTGTCTGTTTATCGATGTCCATGCCGGTCTTGCTTTTGAC
>PPYF01065983.1_pt1 | contig 14350 bp, 14 predicted proteins | sample 1559871 | NCBI WGS metagenome assembly PPYF01 (sample SAMN08240021, study PRJNA423297) | Human gut metagenome, whole genome shotgun sequencing project. | reverse complement strand
CCCTCCACGCGCTTAAGCTGTTCCAACAGTTCACCGGGGGTCCGCTCCATTTTATCCACACGTGCGGACACGGACACAAACGCCCTCCCCTTCACAGGGATATTTTGGTTCACTGTGAGGATGTTGGCCCCTGCCTGGTAAAACACTGTCAACAGGCTCACCAGCACCCCGGGGCGGTCCATCAGGTTGACCTGCACCGTTAAAATGCCGGAGGAGTCCTTTTTGGTATAGGGAAACACAGCATCCCGGTATTTATAATACACACTGCGGGAAATCCCCGCTATACGCACTGCTTCCGAAGCGGTGGAAGCCTCGCCGCTTTCCAGCAAGGCATTGGCCCGGACCACCTTCTGATACACCTCAGGAAGCGCTTTTTCATCTACTACAAGATAAGAATCGCTTTTCATTGTTCACCCACAAAATACGTTTGTATTGTCACAGCGAACAGTTTACCACAGGAAACCGGAAAAATCAAGCCCCGCACGTATAAAAAACTGCCGAAAAGATGCTTCCCTTCCCGGCAGTTTTTGCATATTTATCCAGACGGCCTACACGCCCTAGCCCGCATCAGAAGAAGATCCGCTGCTTTCTGAGGGCGGCGGGGTGGCCGGTTCAGGCGCGGGTGTTTCCGTTTCTACAGGGCCGGGAGGAGGCTCCGGCGCGGGGGTAGAGGGTTCCGGCGTAGGCGTGGAAGGCGTGGGCTCACTGGACTCTTCCGGCCCCTGGGTCACACCAGGCGTAGGTTCACCAGGCGTGGGGCTGATAGAGGGCCCCATAGAAGGCCCGGGAGAAACGCTGGGCTCTACGGAGGGCTCCACGCTGGGAGAGGGCGACGGGGACGCGGCCGGCCCCGCGATGTGGTCGCTGCCGCCGTTGCAGCGGCCAGGCAGGTTGCTGCTGGAATACCAACCCACCGCCGTATCATAGCAGTTGGCGCCGGCAAGCTTGCCGCTGCTGCGGCAGAAGGTAGACTGGAATACATTGTCGCTGAGGATCCAGCTCTTGTCCCCCCAGTCGTACTGCATCAAGTATTCGATCACCGCTTTCCAAGTGACTTTGGCAGTAGTGGAATCGTACAGCTCCGCAGGGTTCTCGTAACCGTTCCAAATGCCCGCCACACAGAAGGGCGTACCGCCCATAAAGGTCAAGTCCTTGGTGTCGTTGGTGGTACCGGTTTTAGCAAAGATATCGATACCCAGGCTCTGCATGGTGGTGGCGGTGCCGTTATACCCCTCCACAGGACGGTGGAGCAGCTTATTCATAATGGTGGCGTTTTCCACGGACATCACCCGCTCACCCACATTGTCCCGGTTGTCCAGGATCACGTTGCCGTCGTGGTCTTTCACATAGGTGTAGGTGTAGGGCTCGTAGTACAGGCCGCCATTGGCAAACATACAGTAGGCCGCTGTCATCTCACGGACCGTGACGCCGTAGCTCATGCCGCCCAAGGCCATGGCGGAATAGCTGTGGGCATCCTCTTCGGTCAAGGTGGTGAAATGGAGCTTCTGGGTGAGCCATTCATAACAGGCTTCCGGGGTCAGCTCGTCCACCAGCCAGGCCACAGGCGCGTTCTGGGAAACCTCAACGGCCTCGTCCACATTCATGAAACCTGTATATTCCAAAGAGAAGTTAGAGGGGCCTTCGTCGGTGGAGTCCGTCCCATAGTAGCCGGGCAAAGGCTGGTCTTTCAGCACGGAACCGTAGGTGATGGTACCGTTTTCAATGCCCAGCGAATACGCGCTGACCGGCTTGAAGGAGGAGCCGGGCTGCCTTTCGCTCATCGTAGCATTGTTCCACTCGCGCACTCCCTGGCGCTCATTGCGGCTGCCCACAACCGCGATGACCCGTCCCGTGTAGGGGTCCATTACAAAGAGGCCCGCCTGGATCGCCTGGTCTTCCGGCATACAATCGCCGTTGATAAACATATCCTCCAGGTCGTTCTGGATGGTGGGGTTCATGCAGCTGTGAATCTCCAAGCCGCCGTTGTAGATCATACTCACGGCATTTTCCCGGGAGTAGTTGTAGGTTTCCATCAGGTCACTTACGATATCCTCAAACAAGGTATCGATATACCAGTTCCACAGGTTGGTCTCCTGCTGCTCCTCCACACTCTCCGTTTCTTGGGACTGGCCGCCGTCAAACGTCATAGCAGCCAGCTCGGCTGTGGCCTGCTCATATTCCTCCCGGGTGATGGTCACCAGCTGGCCTTCCATTTCCTCGGAGATATATAACTCGTCATTTTCTTCATCCCCATCGGACAACTCCCACATACGGTCCAGCACGGTCTGCGCGCGGGCTTTCGCGTCATCGGGGAATATCAAGGGATGGTACTGGTAGGGGTTTTGGGTAATGCCGGCAATTAAAGCGCACTGGGCCAAAGAGCACTGGGCAATGTCCTTGCCGAAGTAAGCCTGAGCTGCCGCCTCCACACCCTGGTTTTGGCCGCCGTAGTTGACGATGTTCAGATAGGCTTCCAAAATCTGCTGCTTGGAATACTTTTTCTCCATGTTCAAGGCGGTGAAGATCTCGGTAACTTTCCGCATGATAGAGTAGTCCTTTTCACCGGTGATGTTTTTCACCAGCTGCTGGGTCATAGTGGAACCGCCGCCGCTTCCACCAGCAAACAGTTTGACCACGGCGTTCAAGGTGGTGCGCCAATCCACACCGTGGTGCTCGCAGAAGCGGTGGTCCTCAATGCACACCTGGGCCGTTTTCATATAGGCAGGGATATCGTTTAACGCCGCCCACACCCGGTTTTCGTCGGCGTGGATGGGCATATATTCCGCGGCGTTGCCAGCTTCGTCGTCCACATACACCATACTGGAATATTTCAGGGACATCGTGTTCAAGTCGGGGGCTTCGATATCCCGGAAACTCAACAGGAACGACGCCACAGACAAAAACACCAGCACGCCGGTGATGCACATGATACACAGGAAGGTCTTAATGGCCTTCCAAACCATGCCGCCCACTGTTTTCGCCGTGGCTCCCGCCGCCTGGGAGAGTTCCCCCTCGGCCCGTTGGGACGGGGAACTCACGGAAGTGGTATTGTACTTGTTCAAGTCCTTTTTATCTAACACGGTTGCCTCCTTAGGGCGCAATGCGCCTGAAAAACAGCATAAGTCGAGGGAAAATGTCCCATACTCCTGCCGAGGTGATTTCTTTGGATGATAAAAAGCCGAAAGATTACAAAAAGCCCACGCTGCTGGCAGTGTTCCTCACTGCAGCGGCCCTGGCGGTCACAGCGGCGTCCCAGACGCTCGCGGGAAAAGACGCTGTCCCCACCCAAGGAAGTGTGGCCCAAAACGGTATGAGTTATTATACCCCAAAGCCTGACGCAAGTCAAGAAATGGGCCCTTCCCCCTCCCTTGAACAAGACGGGCCTTACCGGGTAGGGATCTACCAGGGGAAGATCGGCGTTTTTGAAGCCGGCGAAGCAGAGCCCTTCCTCACCGCAGATGTGGAGGTATACCTGCTGCCGGAGGAAGACGTCGCCCTGCTCCGCCAGGGGATCGTTGCGGAAGACCTGGCAACCGTGAAATCCATTTTGGAGGACTACCAGTGATGCAAAAGGAAACGCCCTGCCGTTAACCCGGCAGGGCGTTTTTCGTGCGAACGTTACTTCATGCTCTTCTCGTAGCTTTCGATCATCTTCTTGACCATCTGGCCGCCAACGGAACCGGCCTGGCGGGAAGTCAGATCACCGTTGTAGCCCTGCTTCAGGTTGACGCCCACTTCAGCGGCGGACTCCATCTTAAAGCGGTTCATCGCTTCCTTGGCTTCAGGAACCATCATAGAATTGCTGCTTTTCATGTCTTTGTTCTCCTTCAAAAGAATTTTTCTCGCGTTTGCATTACCTAGTGTGACACCCTCACTGCCGCTTATGAATGACAATTCTTTCTAAATCCGGAGAATTTGGCCTTTTTCACAGCTTTCAATGTTTCTTTTCAAAATAGATGTTTGCCGCCAGGAGAGCCACCAACAGCAAAACCAACACGGCGCATAAGGTCATTGCCACCGTCAAGAAAAACGGCTGCTTCCAAACCCCGTACAGCAGCCCAAAAACCAGGCTCCCGCCAAGTATCAGGGAATTGGACCAACGCAATGCAGCCCGGCTGCTTTGCATAGCGATCCACACATCCCGTTCATCGGCCAAGTCAGCTGGGTCCGGAAGGGTATCCCCAGATAACCCCTTAACGAACTGGATCGCCGCCCAAACCAAGGCCAGCAAAGCAGCTATGAGGAACCTGGGTTTCCCTTGCAGCAAGTACACTGTCAAAGAAGCCGCTGCCAACACCAGCGTCAATACTGCCAGAGCCAAAGCACGTTTCTTTCGCGTCTTCACAAAACCACTCCTTCCCGCCAGGGGCTTATCCCCGCTTTTCGTAGTAGAGGTTTACAACCAACAGCAGCAAAAATAGAAATAGCTCTACCCCGCAGAGGGTAGCCGCCACCGGCAACAGCCAGAACACATCAAACCTGGCGTAAACCCAAAAAGCCACCACCGAGGAGATAGACAACGTCTTATTGAAAATGCTCATAGCCCGGCGGCTGGCCAACATGGCCAGGTACACATCCCGCTCATCCGCTGCGCCGGACACACGCTCTTCAATGGGCGCCTTATGGAACGCAGCGTAAAAGTCCGTCACAGCCCAGGCCAGCACAATGAACGCCGCAACCAACAGACGGAAATCAGGCCCTATGCAAACGTAAGCTCCCAGGCAGACGACGCCTGCCACTGTCATTGCAATGGCCACCACCAAATTCTGGACGTTTTTAACCTTCTTCACTTTCTTTTCCAACGTTTTTCCTCCCGCCCTTTCTCATTCACACTGTTACTGCCGGCTTTGTCCTTGTTCCTCTTGCTCCAAGTTTTCCTCCAGGCAGCAAAGCTCCTCCACAGTGACGCCAAATGCCCGGGCCATGCGGTAAGCCAGCATCAGGGATGGGCTGTACTGGCCTTTTTCAATGGAAATAATAGTCCGGGAGGAAACGTGGACCAAGTCCGCCAGCTGCTGTTGGGTGAGCCCCAGCTTCATGCGCAACTCTTTTACCTTTGTTACCATCCCACGCCTCCTTCTATCGCGTTTTATGAAGTTAGCTTCACATGAAGTTGGCTTCATATTACAAGATTTCTTTTTGTTTGTCAAGCAAATAAATATCCCCGGGCAAAGCCGGGGGGTTTTCATAGACGGGCAAAGCCCTATGTCACTAGCGGCACGCGCACAGCACATTGGTACGATCTGCCAGCTGCGAAGGTTTGTTACTTGCCACCCGTAAACGGTCTATCCTTTTAGAAGTTTCCCATGGTCATTTGCTCTGCTACCTGGTCTTCGTCCAGCTGGTGTTTGATGTACTCCGCGATTCGCTTTGTGTTCTTCCCCGCTGTATCCACGTAGTACCTTCGGCACCAAAACTCCCAGTTTCGATACTTATATTTCAACTCCGGAAACCTTCCGTATAGGTGGCAAAGATTTAAAATTTGTGGTTTGCGGAAAAAGATACATCTTCGTCTTCCGATTGGATTTGCATAAAGGATTCCATAGGGATCTCTAAGACAACTGCAATTTTGTAAAGTATCTGTGCAGAGGGACAGCTTTTTCTGCCATGCTCCAAATCTCGTATATAGTGATCGGAACAATCAACTTGATCCGCAAGGTTTACCTGCGAAATATTACGTTCTTCACGTATTTCGCGAAGCTTGTCCCCGTTGAAATTTACCAGCATTTTCCCCACCTCCTTTATGAAAATCATAAAGGAGAATGGGGATTAACAGAGAGTATCCACAGTTTTGGATTGACGAAAAATGTCGAAAGATCCGGAGCCTTTAAGATGGAATTCCGTTTACATCTGGCGGGGTCAAAAAACGTCTGCAGGCCAAGCCTGCAGACGCCATCTTTACTATATGTTTACAAATTCAGAGTTTCTTTTTCCTTTGTTCCGGCGTCAGCTTTTTTGCCCACTCCCAGTCTGTCTCAAAAAGCCTGGGGGCCTCCCGCAGCACCCAGAGAAGGTATTTGTAGGGGTCCAGCCCGGTTTCCATCAGGCTGTAAATCACCGCGCTGGCCTGGGCTCCCGCCGGGGTATTGGCAAACAGCCAGTTCTTCTGGCCCATCACAAAGGGCTTTATGATGCGCTTCGCACGGTTGTTGGATACCTCCAGCCTGCCATCCTCCAGGTAGCGCACCAAGTAGGGCCACTGCTCTTTCAGGTAGTGCATCGCCTTGCCCAGGGCAGACTTGGGCGGCATCACCTTCTGTTTTTCTTCCGCCCATGAGAACAAAGCGCCCAGTACCGGCCTTGCCCGGTCCTGCCACTGCTTGCGCTTCTCTTCAAAGGGAAGGTCTTGGATACCTTTTATAGAGAACAATTTGGTGCAGAAGGCCTGGCCCTCCAGGAATTCCTCCGCGTTCTTGGCTTTCCAGTCATACAGCACAATAGGGTGCTCTGCGTCCCCGCCGGTCCAGTAAGAGCTTTTGCTTTGGGTGGATTTCCCTGGCTCCTTCAGCACCTGCAACGTGGCCTGATCCGCTCCCTTGTAAACCTGAACCTCCGCGCCGCTGATTTCCAGAGATGCTATCACTTGTCCGGAAGAGTGGGAACACTCCATAACCGGCACCTCCGCGAAGGTCACCTCCTGGATTTCCTTTAGGGTCTCAAACACCTTCCTCTGTCACGCAAAATAGGTGGATACCGTGATTCCATGTTCCTCGCACCACTCTCCTACCAACAGCCTACTACTCCATTACTCTTCCACAAACCGGCTCCATTCTGCCAACCGCTGTTCTTGATTGACTCGCCGTAAACTCTCCATTTGCTCCCTGTCTCAGAGTCTTGGGTACTACCTTGTACTGCCATGTACTTCCTTGGACTCTTATAGTGTGGCTGAGTCCTTCTTCATTCACAATGCAGCAAATTATTTTACACTTATGTTTTTTCCCTCTTTTGACTCGCAAAATTTCCGCGCTGCTTTTGTGCACTTTGTCTCATGCTAAATGTACATATATCCATTTTGAACTTTGAATAGCTTTCATTTGGGAAATGGACGCTTTCCTATTGTTAAAAATAAGTCACAATGGTATCTTCCATTGCCAACACTACCGTAGATGTCCCCCCTCTTTTTCGAACCAAGAAGAGAGAAATGACACACCTTTTTATGATTTTATACCCGGGTTGGATGGAAAATTTTTCGTAGCCCTATTCTTTGTTTACTCTGCTGTAAATTTTGAAGTAGCCCTTCCCCTGTTCCAGATATGTAAAAGGACGGGTTTGTTCCCGGCCTTTACTTTATCCTGGATTTATTTTGCCTCAGGAATCTCTTTGGGCATCTCGCTGCTTCCGGGGCCGAAGCCACCGCCACCTATGCCGCCCATGTCCATAGAACCCATGGACGCGAGGTCCAGGCCGCTGGCGTCGATGAGGGCGGCATTCTCCGCCTGCTGTCCCTCTTGGGTGGCGGGGATGCTCCCATCCAGCTGGCCCTGGATGCTCTCGGCCCGCAGGGTACAAAACTCCACTAAAGTGTCCACCCCGGCCTCAAACTCTTCAGTGGTGCAAAACTTGGTAGGGTCCTTTTCCACATAGGGGGCGATGAGGGCCTCGGTCTCGGCGATCCACTCTGCAAAGGCGCCGCTGGTGAAGACAGTCCCGACAAACTCTGAAAAATACTGGTGGTACGTCTCTGTGTAGCTCTCGTCGGAGAAAATCCAAGAAAGCATGGGCCGTGACTCCACGCTGCCCATGGACACCGGGGTGTCTATAGGGGAATTTACCAGGCTGGTGGCACCCTGGGAGCTCTCGAACCCGCCGAAGGCCAGATTGTAATCCCAGGGGATCATGGAAAGCTGGCCGTCCTCCTCGTAGAGGTAGTAGTTGTGGACCATCACCCCGGTATAGCTGTCCGAGTTGCACACGAAGTTGTGCACCACAAAATACCGGATAACCTCGTCCACGTCTACCACATCTTCCAGGTTTTCCTGCTCGTTGAGCTGCTTGATGCTCTGGATAAGCCGGTCCTTGTCACTATCGGTGACATCCGTCTTGGCGTTGTTGAAGATGTTGGAGTAACTGTCGTAGTCGTCGTCGGTGTAGACCAGGGACACATCGTCCCCGCCAAAGGAAAAACCGCCGATGGACAAGCCGCCCTCTCCCATATCCGGGAGCTCCTCTAGACCGAAGCCCTCCTCGGGGATCTGGCTGAAATCGAAATCCTCGGGTATGCCGCCGAAGTTGAAGTCCCCTCCGGGCATTTGGCCGAAATCAAAGCCGCCGGACTGGCCGCCTCCCTCCTCCGAGGGCTGTTCCTCACCGCCCTGCCAGGGCGCCTCCTGGGAGGAAGACTCTTCCGAGCCCTCTCCCTCTTGCCGCTGGGAAGAGTCGAACTCCTGGCCGTTGCCCCGGCCGCCGCCCATGCTCAGGCTGTCGGGCTTGTAGAGTTCTCCGTAGTCATTGCCGTACTCCCGCTGGAGGAAGGAATCCTCTACGCCCTCCACTGCCAGATACAGGCCCCAATCTTCCCCGTTGACAGTGATATACACATAGCTGCACAGGGGGGCGTCCACACCGAAGGAGCCCATCAGTTGGTAAGTGACGTAGTCCTTCATCATGGTGTTGTCCTGGATCAGGTTGTTCAGGTTCAGCTTATCCAGGCCGTGGTAGGTGAGGGCGTTGTCGTAGTGGTCGAACTCGATCTTAAAGCTGTACCGGTCGTTGCCGTACTGGGCTACTGAGGACAGAGAAGTGTTCCCCTTGGCCCGGATGCCCGCCCCGGAATAACTCTCCCCATCCACCACCAGGTCGCACAGGGAATACTCCTCGTTGGTACAGGTAGAGAGGAAACCCTCCCAGTCGTCCATCTGGATATCGATAGTGTGAACCACGCTGTCGTCAAACAGCCGGTCCTCATAGCCAAAATACCGGTCCGCCGCCTGGATGCCCAAAGCCTCCCCGTTGGCGAACACCACCACCAGCACCAGGCACAAGGCCATGGCAAAGCAGCAGATCTTATCGATATTCTTATGGGTAGACATGACGTCCCCCCTTTAGCCCAGGTAGTCGCCGTTGTAGCTGACCAGTACGGCGCTCTGTACGCCCTCCATGTCCGAAAGGGTGTTGACGAAATCAGTATTGGCGTCCTGCATACGCACCTCCACATTCAGTTCAATGGCACCGGGCTGGACGGTCTTGCTCTTCATCACGCATCGCTTGACGCGCTGGGCCAAAAAGCCCATGGCCTGCTGCTCGCCGGCGTAATCCCGGCAACGGAGCACTACCATATAGGGGTTGTCGTGGGACTTCCGGTTGGCGAACACCAGCAGTACCACCCCGATGACCGCACTGCCGATGACCGCCAGGGGCAACATCCCCGCCGCCAACACGATGCCCGCAGCGATAGACCAGAATAGGAAGGCAATGTCCAAGGGCTCTTTGATGGCCGCCCGGAACCGGACGATGGACAGGGCGCCCACCATGCCCAGGGACAGAACCACATTGGAGGTAACGGCTAAAATCACCAGGGTGGTAATCATGGTAAGGGCCACCAGGGTGACCCCAAAGCTGCTGGAGTACATCACTCCGGCAAAGGTCTTTTTGTAGATGAAAAAGATGAACAGCCCTACGCCGAAGGCTAAAATCAGGGCCAAAGCCATGTCCAAAAAGGACACGCTGGCGACGTTCTCTAAAAAACTGGACTTGAAAATATCTTGGAAACTCATGGGGTTCTTGCTCCTTGTCTGTTAATTTTAGTCGTATGCCCGACAGGCCGCATACTTGGAAAAGGCGGTACGCCTGGTACCTGGCACCTGCACCAGGCAGCGGACAAAGTCAGGCAGATATTCGTCCCACTTCACCTCTAAGATCACCGGGGCGTCCCAAACAGGCACAGTAGGGCAGCCGGGACGGAGGAACTCGGTGGAGAATAGCCCGGTGCGCAAACCGTAGTCCAGGGTGACCCGCACGTTCCCAGGCCCATAGACGAAGGGCTCTCGAGTATACTCTACCACGGTCTTGGGACGCAGGCCGTAAAGGGTCATCTTCCGCCCCAGCTCTTGAACGAGGGGCCCTCCCTCCTCCAAGGGCACACCTGCAAGCAGCGCCTGGGTCTGGGGCACAGTAAGAACCTCTTGGGTCTTGCGGCACAGGCCATCCACCTTTTTCTTTTTCTCCAGCAGAATGTAAGAAAAATCCCCGTTGTAGCAACGAAGGCGATATTTCTCCCGAGGTTCCACCCCGTCCAGCTTTTCCCGCAGGGCCTTATCCCGCAGGTTGTCAAAGTACAGACTGCGGATCTGGTACCGGCCATCCACGGTGTGGGCATCCCGCTGGAGCACCGATCCCAGCCTGGCCCGCAGGGCAAACAGATCCCCCGGTGCCACCGGGTGCTTCCATTCGTGACGGTAGAGCAATCGCAACTCCTCCTTTGTGTAAAATCTGTGTGAAACCCAGGATAGGATGTGAATCTGAACACCAGCCAAAACATTCCCTGGCCGGCAACCAAACATTCCCCGGGTCTCCTGTGGCCGGAAGGTGTCACCTCCACGTTTTCTCCCGCATCAGCACGAAAGGCGTCATCTCGTGGCCGTTGCCCGCCGGGTTATCCTTCAGGAGCTTTTGAAGCAAGACCTTGTCCATGGGGGACTGGGGCGACACCGCCAGCACCTCCCCGCCAAAGTCGTTGATGTCAGCGACGCAGCAGCAGACGCCCGTCTCCGCCTCCACCCTGGCGGCAGCCTTGTCGGGCTCTTTGGGCGAGAGGATGCCGAAGTTTTTGTAATCCTCAAAGTAGGTGGAGTAGAACCCGTCCAGCCCCGCCACCTGGGGGCCGGTGATCTCATAGAACACGCCCCGCTTGCCGAAGATCCGGGCCACCCCGGCGGCGATGGCGGCGAAGATCACCTTGGGCTTGCCGCAGAGCAGAATGGCCACCTGCATCTTGTATACGTTGTGGACGCCGACACCGGCGGAATCGTTGGTGCTGGCGAATTTGGAGAGGAATTTCGCCGTCCAGGACAGTTTCACATCCTCCTTGGGGATGATGTCCCTCTGGCACAGGGAGACAATTTTCTCGCTGATGTACACGCAGTCGCCCTCCTCAAAATAGGGGGAGACATACTCCTCTACCAGCTGGGAGAGGTTGTCCCCCACCTTGATGAGCCGGGTGTGGATGGGGCAGCGGTAATATTCCCGCCCATCGATCAATAAGGTGAGAGGCTTTTCCGGGTTTGTATGGGAGATCTCATTGAGGCTGCACATGGGCGCCCTCCTTCCTAAAAATGGAAAGGAAAGCCGCTCCCGGCCTGCCTGTGCTGTTTTTGCGCAACCGCCGGTGTCCCGGCGTGCCCTTAGTATATCCCCAGGAACTAAAGCCGCCCTAAAGGTTTTGTGAAGAAAACGTGAATGCCCACTCCCCCAAAACAGCAAAAGGCCGGATGGTGTTCCCGCTCCGCATTAAAACCCGATTCTCAACTGCGTTCCTTTCCTCCTTGACAAAAAGAAACGCCGCAACTAAGATGATAAGCAAGGCGGCACGGCCGCCTATCTGTAATAAGTATCATTTGGGAGGTACCATTATGTCAGTCTGCAAAAACAGCAAGTCCACCCTGAGCGCTACGGGCACTTCGGCGGCGCTTGCCCGTTAAAAACGCAAGAAGAGCCGCAGAACCGCCCATCCTGCGCGGCAGCAGGGAGTTTGGGGCGCTTGTTTTTCGAGCCGCCAAAAGACCCACTGAATCGTAAAGGAGAAAGCCATTCATGTTTTCTAAAAAGCCCAAGGCTTATTCCGTCTATCTGTTTTTCCGCTTTTGTTTTTCCCTGCTGTTTTCCATGGCCACCGTACTCTCTATGGTGTACCACCTGGAGGTAGTAGGGCTGGACCCTTTCCAGCTGGTGCTGGTGGGGACTGTTTTAGAGGCCTCGTGTTTCCTGTTTGAGGTGCCCACCGGCGTGGTGGCCGACCTGTACAGCCGCCGGCGTTCGGTGCTCATCGGCATCTTCCTCTATGGGGCCGGTTTCCTCATGGAGGGCTCCCTGCCCTGGTTTGGGACCGTGCTGCTGGCCCAGGTGGTCTGGGGCTGCGGGGACACTTTCCTCACCGGGGCGCTGGAAGCCTGGATCGCCTCGGAAGAGGAGGGCCGTCCCATGGACAAGGTGTTCCTGCGGGGCGGGCAGCTGGCCCAGGCCGGAGGCATCCTCGGCGTGGCGATTGGCACCCTGCTGGGGAACCTGAACCTACAGCTTCCTATCATCCTCGCCGGAGTTCTATGCCTTGTATTGGGATTCGTCCTGCTGCGCATTATGCCGGAGGAACACTTCTCCCCTGCCCTGGAGGACCGCCAGGGGCTGCTCCAGGATTTTATCAGCCTGTTCCGGCTGAACCTGCGCTTTGTGAAAGGCGCGCCGGTGCTGCTGGCGCTGCTGCTCATCACCTTCTGCGGCGGGTTTGCCAGCGAGGGATTTGACCGGCTCTCCACCGCCCACTTTTTAAACGATACGGCCATGCCTACGTTCGGGCCGCTGAACAGTGTCACCTGGTTTGGCCTTATGAACCTTCTGGGAAGCGGGCTGGGGATTTTCGCTTCGGGGGTGCTTATCGCCCGGATGGAGAAACGGGGCAGTGTCAGCCGCACAGGGGTGGTGCTGTTCACCAGCGCCGGGTACATCCTGTGCCTGCTGCTGTTCGCCTTTGGCAGGAATTTCTGGTTCCTGCTGCTGATATTCCTGCTGGCTGGGCTGATGCGCACCTTAAAGGAACCGGTGCTCGCAGCCTGGATGAATGACCACGTGGAGGAGCGGATGCGCGCCACCATGTTCTCCGCCAGCGGCCAGCTGGACTCCTTCGGGCAGATCATCGGCGGGCCTATCGTGGGCCTGGTGGCCCAGCAGGTATCCATCCCCTGGGGGCTGGCCTGCACCGCCATCCTGCTGCCCGCCCTGTTCCTGCTACCGGTGGCGGCTAAGGCTGGCAAAACAAAAGCAAAATAAATCGGCCATGCAAGTATGAAAAGAGCCGGCGCGCTTTGCAAGCGTGCCGGCTTTCTTATTCTTTTTATTCTTTGATCTTCTTAAGCCAACCCAGCGTTTATTGAAATGCGGTTTTTATAATTATCCCCCAGCCCCGGGAGCATTCTTGCCCTAAAAAATCCTCGCAGCACCAAACCAGCACCACTGTTTCGGGACTTACCCGGGAGAATCGGGCAACATCGCCCCTCCCCCGTTTTTGGCTGCGCTTCCCTACATCCACTCCAAAACCGCGTGCCGAGGGGGGCCTGCAGCCCGGTGGGCTGCGTCTAGGCCCGACCGAACCGACGGGCGAGACAAGTCCGTGCTAAATGTAAAAACCCTTTTCCCATTCTCTCCCAACCGATGCCACCCCCTTCAGCACCTAAAGTGCACTCGGGTTTGCTTTTTTAGGCTTTTCTGGATGCGCTTCGCCGTTTTCCGCCGTTTTGGTCGCTGCAAAATTTTTGCCTTGTTTTTACGTCCTATCACATAACATTTGTAAGTCAAAGTTGTTTTGAGAGTGTTTGTACTATTTCGATAACCCAACGGGTTCCCTCCCAGGGCAACCGACCTTCCTCTGCGAATCCCAAAGCTTTCCAAAAACGTAGCCCTGGAGCATCACTTTTCAAGCATACCAAGCGGATATATGTGAATCGACACCCTTAGCTTAACGAAGTAACCCCTTCATCAGCGTACTTCCCAATCCCTTTCCTTGCACAGTGCCATCTAGTTCTAATAGTCCTACATACAGGAAGTCTTTCTGTGAGTATCCATCTATCACTCCCAGCGGTCTACCTTCCAGAAAATATCCAAAAAACAATTTGCCCGCAGTTTTTCCTCCGGAGGCAGGGAAGTTCGATCCTCCCGGCAATTCGCTGGGGTGGGATGTCCATCAAATCAGCTGCAAACCCGAAAAGCGGCGCTCAAGACCCATTATCACTTCGGTCAACCTAGGTATTTCCCCTCGGAATTCCATTCGAAAAGCAACTCCCCCCTTTGCAAAATTAAGTTATTTTCATTTTATTGAATGTAAGAGATCTTGTCAACTTTTGGGCATACCGATTTTAGCGCAAAAAGCTCTCAATCCTTTGGCCCCCTGTTCGTCAAAATACCAGATAGCACTCTGCCAGCGGCCATCCGTTCTCCGAAAAACGTTGTCATTTGTAGTGAGCCGTTTTTGTGGCACGTTTGGTGGTTCCTCCCTTCGGATTTTTTCATCAGCCACCAACGCCACCGTGCAGCGTTTGGCTATATTCAGGCCAATATTGGGAACCGGGCGAAGGAAAACGCCTAGACTTTTAAGCGGGCCCTCCCCTGGTTCCGGATAAGGGAAAGGCCGGGATTGCTCCCGGCC
>PPYF01017209.1_pt1 | contig 14351 bp, 16 predicted proteins | sample 1559871 | NCBI WGS metagenome assembly PPYF01 (sample SAMN08240021, study PRJNA423297) | Human gut metagenome, whole genome shotgun sequencing project. | reverse complement strand
TGATTCTGTCTGTGTCATGGGATTACTGCGAAAGTTTGTTAATGGAAAGGAAGCCGCCAAAGTTGCCGACGTTATTGCGAAACTTACAGCCGCTCAGGCATTTGCTGCATTTATCCTTCGTGATATCGGACGTCGGCTGGTCATATTCATCCGCAACCGCCGGACCGTGATAACCGCACTCATCACCGCGATAGGTCCAGGTGCAGGTGTTGGCCAGCATGGTACGTCCCGGAAAAACAGCACCATCCGTTTCCGTCGGCGTGGACAGTACAAAAGAGGCACTCACCGCGCTCAGTTCGCTGCACTGCTCGATGCGCCAGCGGCTGATCACCTCCTGCTCTGGATCGGCTTCGCTGTTTCCGTTGACGAAGTTCACCACATCCAGAAAACGGGCGTAAACCTTACGCCTGACCACCGTTCCGCCGACCAGACTCTGCAGGTCTTCCGCCATCCCGGTGACCATGCCGTGCAGATTAGAGACTTTCAGCGTTGGCCTTGCACTGGCTCCTTTGCCGTTCATCTCAAATCCACTTCCCTGAATGGGATAGGCCTGATACTGCCGCCCCTGCCAGGTGACTGGTTCACCTTTTTCGTTCTGCTCATTACAGAAGAAATAACGATCTCCGCCGACCTCTGTCAGATCAATTTCCCAGAGCACGACCAGCGCGGATTGCTCCGTTTTAGTGCACTCATTGAGTGTTTCCTGCTGTATATCCTGCATCAGTGAGTGACCTCTTCAAAGGTACAGTTAAAATCGGTATACATGGCATTATCCGAAATGCTCCACTCCCTGCAGACAACCCGGACAGTCCTGTTGTGTTTTGGCGGACGCCACAAAAAAGCACGAACCCCGGCATGACGGGATAAAAAACTGTCCAGCGCGGCACGGGAATATTCATCCGTGACACGAAATACCGGTTTAAACGTTTTCAGATCTGCATTCAGACCACCAGCCCGTCGCTGTTCATATCCGTCACCGAACTTTACCGTAATAACAGATGGCTTTCGTGTCGTCTCCATCCCCTCGCGGGGGATCCAGTTAAAAACTTCAGACTCAGGCACTGCATAATCCTCCGTCCCGACGTGATGACTGCATAATTGACACAACCCTGCTGTCGATCAGATCCACCAGTCCCCTGGCTGAGCGCGCATCTATCTCGCCATTGCTCCCTTGATTCTGAATGCTGATGTGATACACGGGAGAATAAACAAATCCACCGCCACCATTCACATTTCCAATGGCCCTGACCCCAAGAGAGCCGTCCGCTGCCCGTGTCAGTGGCATGATTGCTTCAGGCCCGGCCTCGCCCATCAGCCCGGCACCTTTCGCAAAAGCAAAATACGTCGGGGTATCCACAATGGTGTTACTGTAAGCACTCAGATTTGCCGATGTATAAACACCACCTTTTGCGTTTGCCACTGCACCGGAAAGCCAGTCGCCGACTGTACCAAGCCATCCTCCGGCACCGGACATGCTTTTGGAAAGTGACTTCAGCCCGTTAACGATGGCAGCGTTCATCAGAATTTTTGAAACTTCCTGGAGAATTGAACTCCCCCAGTTTCTCCAGTCCACAACATTTCCGGCCAGTGCATCGGAAATATTTGATACCAGCCCGTCCATAGTGGAAACGACAGCATCTGCCGCCTGCGAAGCATAATCGGTGGCACTGTCTGCCCAGTTCGTCAGTCCCTCCTGGAGTCCGGCATTCCAGTTACTGCGTAAAGCATCAGCCTTTGCATAATAATCCTGCTGATCGCTGAGACGCTCTTCCAGATATTTTTCATTCAGAGATTTTTCCTGTTTCCACAGGGCTTCTTCAATTTCTCCGGCCTGATACTGTCTCAGTAGCTCGTTATTTTTCTGCTCAAACTCCTGCCGGATGCTCCACATTTCCTGAAGTCGTTCACGCATCCGTGAGCCTTCACCATATCCCAGTAACTGAGCCTCATTTGATGCTCTGACACTGGCATTACTGTCCGCCAGACTGCTCTCATACGCAGCAAGCTGCTCACGAATCTTTTTCTGGTCGATGAGTGCTGCATTCTGCAAAAGCGTTTTTTTCTGCGCTTCTGACAGGGTTGATAATTCGCCCTGGCTGACCTGATATTTCATCTTAGCCAGTTCAGTATTCTGCCCTGCCAGTGCTATTTGCTCTTTTTGCTGTTTAATCAGTTGCTTATAAGTATCTTCTATTTTTTCCGCTTCGGTCTTTTTATGCGCTTTGGGTTTATTTGCCTGGTTATTTCGCCATGCATCCAGTGAGTTATTTATATAATTCAGTCTTGCTGTCTGATACGCCTCTCCCACAAAGCCGAGATCATCCGCAGCATAACCCAGGCGGGCACGCTCACGAGCTTCCCCCTTCAGGCGGGACAGAGCCAGTTCGCGCTCGCTGTTATTCAGTGCGGTCTGCTGTTTATCATCCAGGGTTGCCTGTGGTAGCCGTAACGGTACATTCACCAGCCCCTGTCGCTGCTGAAGTAATTCATTACCGAGCCCGAGAAGGCGATTAAACTCGGTATGCTGCCCATTCATGATCAACAGGGACTGATACGCTTTGTTTTGTTCCGCTGCCTGTTGACGGATCAACGCCACCCGTCGCTCCTCCAGCCCGGCAAGCACATCCTGAATGGATTGCGCTTTGCCCTGCATTTGAGTGAGGCGAGACTGTTCAACTGCCAGTTGATTTGTTGCTTCTGCAAGCCCTTCTGTGACAGTTTTTACCGACGTCATGTGGTTAATCATAAAACCGTTATCGGTTGTCCAGCCCGGGTTTGCCAGCACATACTGATAGCCAGCAATTTTTTCCTGTAAGGATTTAATCTTACTTTTCTGCTCGTCAATTAACCTGTTTTGCTCCTTCAGTGCCTGTCGCGTCTTTTCCTCATTATCTGACGCTTCAGGAAGCGACATTGCCGACGTTTTCTGGCGAATTTCGTCGATTGTTGCGGCATACTGTCGTGCAGATTCTCTGGCCTGCTCCTGATTCTGATACATCGTGTACCAGGCCGCAGCCCCCAGCATGACGAGTCCCGGCACACCACCAACCAGCCCCAGCGCGCCACTTAATAAACGACTCCCCACTGACGTAACATTATTCAGCGTTGTCTGTGCCGCTGTTCTGGCCGCAATATTACGGGTAAGTGACACCTGGGCAGCTGTCAGCTTCGCTTCTGCTGCGGCCTGCCTTTCGGTACCGCGAGCAGCAACAACCGCCTGTTGCGCACGATAAACCGCCGCACGCGCCCTGGCGGTTGCTATCTGTGTCCCCCGAAGTTGCACTTCAGCAAGAGCCACTTCGTTTCTGGCTGCAGTAATTAATCCGGCAGTTGCAGATCCAGCAGACGACGCCATATTGCCAAAATATCGGGCTCCCCCGACGGCAACCAGAGCACCAGCAGCGGTTGCCACGGTGTCAATATTGCCTGCAATACCATTCAGCACACCGGAGAGCGTCTTCGTCACTCCGCTTGCCTCGTTCGCACCACCAACCCAGGCCATAAAGGCGTTTTCAACTTTGGTTGCAGAGGATGAAACCGTATCAGGCATTGCTGCATATTCATCACGCAACGCCCCAAGCTGACTAATCAGTGCAGGAACAACCTTATCAGCGGTCAGTTTTCCGTTATCCGCCATGGCCTTCAGATCCTTACGGGCAACCCCCATTCCCGCAGCCAGCGCACGAATAACACGATCGCCGTTCTCATTCACCGAGTTAAACTCTTCACCGCGCAGCACTCCCTGCGCCAGTGCCTGACTGAACTGCGTGATCACCGAACTGGCTTCTGCTGTACTGGCACCGGATAATTTCAGGCCCGTGGAGATCGCCTCGGTGACTTTCAGTACCTCCTCAGAACTGTAACCATACTCCCGCATGGAAGCTGCAGAACGGGCAAAAAGGCTGGCGTTATCAGAAAACGCCGTCCCCGTTCTCTGGCTGATCGCCATTAATTCACGCTGTGATGACTGAAAATCATCACTGGACTGTGAGGCCTGCTTCAGACGGGCATTTACTGAATTCCACTCATCGGCGAGAGAAATAAGATGACCGGTAGCAAAAGCCCCGGCAAATGCCCCCGCCATGTTCAGTGCCGAAGATTTAGCTGTATTTATCTGATCCGTCACTTCTGCCAGTGCACGCCGCATTTCACGGGATGCAGCAGCGGACTGTCGGCCTCCGTTCTGCATGGTACGGTAGTAATCCTGCCCCATACGCGAAGCCCGGGAGATCTCTGACTGGAATGACCGGGAATTTGCCGAGATTTTAATAATCAGTTCACGTAATGTCGCCACACTCATTCTCCGGACGAAAAAAAACCGCCGAAGCGGTTATGTTGACTCACTGAGACACTATTAAAAGCGCGTTTTCCAGTCCAGCAAATGGATCTGATACGCCTTCTGTCTGCTCCTTCTCCCACTGAAGAAGCGCATCATTCAGTGGCACTTTGACCCCCTGCGCACCGTAAACAGCTGAAACAATCTGGGCAGCCCGGATATCAGCCCGTTCGTCCCCCAGCGGGCTGAACCTGTCAAATTCTGCCCACATCATGATTTCTGATGCGGACATTTCCCGGCGTAACTCTGACAATGTGCGCCCCATCCTGAGCGCCAGCATCATCAGAAAACGCATCCCCGGAAGCGCTACTTTTTTTTAACCTCGCCGGCATCACTGATTAGTTCCAGAGACTGCCGAAGAAGCCGCGCATGCACCGGGCCATACACGGCAATCACCTGTTCACGATCATCCTCTGAAAATACAGGTTGCAGTCCGGTATCACACAGAACATCGATGAACAGTTCAACATCCGCTTCCAGATTTCGGCGGGCGCGCTCCGCAACGGATAACGGTGTCTCATCATCTTTTGCTTTAACGATCTCCTGCCAGCGCAACCAGGCTTCTGCAGAAGGTTCCCGTAATACAACCGTTGCCCCTTCCCATTCAGGCACATCAACAGTTTTATGGCGAAACCCCGACATCGTTGCCAGTGCCAGATTACGGATATTTTTAGTCATCACATCTATCCTCATTAACTGACGGTAACAGTGCAGGAAGTAGAGGTCACTTTGTTAACCGGGCTTGCTGAATCAGAAATCTCGCAGGTATATGCACCCGCATCACCGGATACTGCCGATGCCTTACTGAACGTTGCCGCCGTCTGTCCGGAAACAGGAGAACCACCTTTCTTCCAGACATAAGAATAAGGCGGCACACCACCCGCAGCCTCAACCGCCATTTCAAGTTTCGATCCGGAAGCAACCCGCAGCGTGCTTTTTAAATCGACCTTCACTTTCAGCGGCTCTGTCGTCAGCACAGGTTTACCTTTCAGGCGCAGAGAAAACGTTGCAGCCACAACACCATTGGTTCCAGCAGACCAGGTATGCTGACGCACCTCTGCCATAAAGGTAAATCCGTTGCCTGACGGAAAAATAACTTTAAAGCCATACGTTGTGTCATTGTCATAGGCACTGCGCAACGCGTTCTGGGCAGCATTCAGATAAAAGTTGCCTGACATGGAAATCTCTGACGCGGCACCAAGACCGTTAATATTTTCCTGCTCAACAGAACACAGCGTGGTGACATCAATATCCTGCTTTTGTCCTGCGGTAAACTGCACCTCTTTGATTGTACAGCTCAGGCCAAGATAGCTGGCAGAATCCAGGGTTTCTGCTGTTACCGGTGCAGACGAAATCATAATTTTCGTCAGTTGCGAACGCTCAAAATTAGAGGACATACTCGTCTCCTGAAAATAAAAAATCCGCCAGCGGCGGGTGGGTAAATCATTAACGACCTCAGGCTATTACCTGAAATTCAAGCGTGGCTCTGCTCAGACGGGAGTCAGGATCATACCCCTGCGTTTTAGAAATAACGGAGGGTGCCAGTTTCCTTACTGCATCAAGCGCCTGCTCACGAATATCATCTGCGTCATCAGGTACTGTCGCCCAGACATCGATCTGCACGGTAATTCTGGATTCAGCCTGCCCATCAAGCACATCAGATGCCGTGTCAGACACCACAGAAAACACCAGCCACGGCGGAGATACCGCAGGCTTTCCCTCCGTCAGCGGGACCACATAAGGATAAACCTGTCCTCCGGCCAGCTGAGACAACAGGGAATACAGTGTGCCCTCCCTCATTTACTTAAGACCTCATCAATAGCCTGATTCATTCGCTGTATGGCAACCTGCGCCGCCAGCTCCTCTGTCGTATCGAAAGCCGGGCGAATGAATGGATGCGCGGGCATGTTTATCGTTCCCAGCTCCACAAAGCGCCAGTAAAATGCATTTCGGGGATCGCTGGCTTTCATGCTGTTATCACTGTTTCCGGTTCGCAGGTTCCGTCCGCGAATGTGGACACCCGAGATAATTTCCCCCCGACGCTTTGAACGCTGAGTGAGAACAACCACATTTTTCTTCAGTTTCCCGGTTCGCTCCGGCGCACGTTCAACAACTGCATCCCGCATAACTTCAGCACCGGCACGGGTGGCATCGCGCAGAACCTTATTGTTTTCTGCCCTGCTGAGCGTCTCCAAATCCCGTGCAATATCCGCCAGGCCGGAAAAATCAAGACTGAAATCCATCACACATTCCCCTTCAGGCTGCAGAGTATTTCAAGCCGGGTAGCGCGCGCATCCGGTATTGGTGGACCTTCTATACCCAGAATGGCCCCTTTAAATGCACCGGTCAGCACTTTCAGACGTGAAGTCGCTGTCACATCGCGCCGGAATCTCATCCAGACTCTGACCGTAGCCTGAGCGGTTTCTGCTCCGCCTGAGATTATCTCCCTCCCGCTGATACCCTTAACTTCTGCCCATACGGTAGCTCCCTCCGTCACCGTCTCCACCGGATGCCCTGACGGAGAGCGGGCGGTGGTGACATTCAGAATAATTACGCGATCACGTAATCTGCCCGCCTGCATGTCTCCTCCTACAAAGGAATAAAACGATAAGGCTCCAGCAGAGAAGAAAAACCAAACGGGACTGGTGCCTTGCTGACATCTGAGGAATTTTCCCGGTTTTCGTACCAGTGCCCGACCAGCAACATGAGCGCCAGCAAAACATCATCAGCTATAAGCACCCCTTCAGGATCACCTTCCGGCACCGTCTCCTCATAAAGCTTACGGTTGATAAAATTTTCTGCCTTGCGGCAGGCAGCCCGGAAATACAGCATCAGTAACTCATCATCAGTTGCATCATCTGTATCAATACGGCACTGCGCCCTGAGTTTTTCCACTATTGCTGCCATCAGAAACTCCTGCCCGCAACACTGTGCGGGCATAAAAAAACCGCGTCGGCGCGGTCTGTAACTGAACAACGAGTGGTTATTTGCCAGTGAGCGCCTTGATGGCTGCCACATCTTCCAGCACACAGTCAAAACGATGGAAAGCCAGAAATGCCACCTGATCAAACTCAGCATAACGCTCAACCAGACGTTTCAGTTCCATATAAGTAACGCGGCGAATGATAAAGCGGTTGAAATCCCCCAGGAAAATGAATTTTTTTCCGGTACCAATCCCGTCAATAGCCTGATCAATAACATAAGGGATCCCCAGCACAGTAGCCGGCGTACCGCCTGCAATATCCGGCAGCCATAACGGGCGTTTCTGCCCATCCTCCATCTCTTCAATAGTCTGCAATGTGGCATCATTGAATGCCCAGCGGTATTTCGGCCCACCACGATATGCCGGATCAATGGCATGTTTCAGGGCATTCATTTCTTTCCAGGTGAAAGCGGCAGAGGCTGCAGTCTGGATGGTTCCCGTCACCGACGCTGCCAGCCCTTTTGGCTGTAACGGTGATCCCGTTCCGGTCCCCTGAACCAGATATTTTGCCTCTCCACGACCAATACGCTGGGCAATACGGTTTGCCAGATAAGATTCAATATCCACCCCACTGTCCTGGAGCAGCTCATTGGACACACGAATTATTTTTGATGACAGCTTTTTAGCCCCCAGAATAGCGGTCCCGAACGTCACATCCTGTTCCGTTGCGGCTGTATTTTCCGCCAGCAGTTCGCCCTCTTCAGTCGTGCCATCAGACGTTGACCAGGTGATATCCTGCCCGGTTGATGTGGTCAGAAGTTGCGCCACACTGGCAATCCCGCCATAAGCCTTCATGGTGTCAATGATTTTGTTACGCATCTGCGTGGGCACCGTATATCCGCCCTGAGAATCCGTTGTTACACTCTGAGCCCGCAGTTCACGCATCAGATTACGCTCTTCAGCATTCAGTTCTGCAAATCCGGCACGCAGAAAACGGTTAAATGCCGCAGCGCGCTTCTCTTCCACCGCCTTTTTCCCGTTCTCCGCCTCATTATTCTGGCGCTCTTCCGGCCCGGACTCATCCACATATGCCTGATCCTGACGGCGCAACTCTTCTTCACGGGCGATTTGCTCATCCAGCGCATCCAGCTCAGCTTTCGCCCTGTTCCACTCTGCCCGTTGCTCATCAGTCCATGCGTTATCACCAATTTTTTCATGCAGTGCACGCATATCCTTTGCAATGGTGTTTCGTTTTTGCTTCATCTCATGAAGTTTCATCGTCAGTAGTATCCTTATGCATTAAGAAGGGTCAAAAGACGCTCACGCGCCATTCGTTCGTTAACAGCTTTCTTCAGCGCACCACTCGCCCGCGCTTCCTGCCAGGCTTTCATTGAGCGGACACCAGAGTCTGCGTCCTGATAGGCCGGATATGTCACCGGGCTGACGTCATACAGACGAGAAATGCGCGTGATTTCCCGGATAACAATCCCCTCGTCGTCTTCATACCAGCTCTCTCCGTCACGGGCGACACGAAACGCGAACGAGGACTGATTAATGTCACCACGCAACATTGGAGACAGCACCAGGTCACAAATAGTCGGAGTATCCGGTGCAACAATGTCATAACGTAAACCGCGTTCATCCACCGACAATGACAACGTGCCGGCAGAACTTCGTCCGAGAATGAAATTAGGATCATGATTAAACAAGCCACGTACATCATCATTCAGTACATCATCAAAAGCCCCCGGCTTGATGATTTCACGAAATCCCCACAGAGGTTCTGAACGACTGTTAAATACCGAGCCATACCCCAGAATGTGGGTCGGGGCATTATCATATTGTTCCGCCCGCACCTCCCCGCTGTAACAGCGCGTTTCACGGTCATTCATCGTTCTTTTCCTCTTTGCCTTTCGTATCTTTAAAGTTATTCAACGGATTTGCTGCATTTACGCTGACCAGCATTTCATCCAGACCGTCAACCGGGTTCATATCCTCAAATGCCCTGGCTTCATTCCGACTCATCCAGCCATCTGTAATGGCAAAGTGATAGAACTGCGCACGCTCCTGTGGGGTCCCACGGAGCAACCCCGTGAGGTTGAAACGAACGTAATACCCGGCAGCCCGTTCTGTACGGGTAAACAGGCGACGGTTAAGCTCCTGCTCCCAGTTCGCAACCCAGGGCATCATCGTGTAGCGAACAAACTGAATCGCCTGCTGCGTAATATTCGAAAATGTGGCTTTTTCCAGGTCATTAATCATGTGCGCCGGGACATTAAAAATCCCGGCAATCATCGACCGGTTCAGCTTGGTCATATCAATGATCTGAGCATCCACCGGAGAAACTGTCAGAGCGCGGTAATCCAGTTGCGCAGGCAGCAACATGGTTTTATTTTCCTGGCTGCGAAGCGCTGTCACCGCCCGCTGCCACATATTTTTAAGCCTGCCCCAGCTTTGTTCGTTCAGTTCATTTTTCACAGAAATAATACCGGCAGGACGGGCATTACCGTTAAAAAAGGCGCTGGTATACTGCTGGCCACTCATTCCCATACCAATGGTTTCAGCATGCTGCATGATCGGGCTCAGTCCCATTTTCTGATTGTTTCCCAGCGCCCTGATATGGATCATGTCGTCCGGACTTACCGCAAATGCACCCTCTTCGTTATACACCCCGTAAGTATGACGCCCACCGGTGTTAAGTAACGTGGTTTCCCATGGCATACAGCATTCAAGGCTGGTAACCTCTCCACGACGATTACGTTTTACCCACGTATAACCATTGCCCCACCCCAGCACATGACGCTGCTTCAGTTCCCGCCACTTATAGCTGGTCTGCCAGGCATTAGGTTCATCATGAACGAGCCAGAACAACGGATGATCGCGTGCCGGCTGAACATGCTCATTCGTTTTTCGCATCACATGCAGGGGCATCTGAGCCACACTGGATGAAATAACATAAATACAGGCATAGACAGCAGCCAGCTTCATGGATGTTTCCGGACTGACATACACATCCCGGGCAAAAATATTATCCGTCTCAGCGGCCTCTCCGGTTACCGGAACCGAGGGATTTTCCAGAGGCTCACTGCGAAACAGAGCATCAAGAAGCATGTTTTCTCCTCATGGACACCACCAGTGCATAAAGCAGCAACAAACAGCCCGACAGCATCAGAGACGCTGGCAGACCTGCATACAGATAAACGCCAGCAGTGAGCAAACCGAAACCGATCAGCCCGGTCATATCAGTAATAAGCTGTTTCACAGAATTAACAGGTCCTCATCAGGATCAAGCGTGGACAGAAAGTCATTCACGCCCCCTCCATTTACCAGAAAGCGGCTCATGGCTGTAAAAAGCGCAACAGGGCCGTCGATTTTGGCTTCCGGCGTGGATTTATTCGGGAAGATGTTGTCGTTTTTGTCCGGTTTTACAGTAACGTTAGACATCATCCAGTTCATGACCGGATGATTGCTGTGATGGAAACGCCCGGCATAAACCAGTGATTCCGTTTCCTTCATGGCCTCTGACAGATTGCGGACCGTCTGCGGAACCTCCACCAGCGGTATCCCTTCTTCAGCCAGTGCCAGGCTGAACTGCATTGCGCTCCACGGGTCAAATCCCAGTTCCCTGAGGTTTTCACCGCCAATCCATGCCAGTAAGTCACTTTTTATCTGAGCATGATCGATAACATCACCATCCGTCAGGATGAGCTTATCCATCTCCGCCCACTTCCGGTAAAGTTCTGCCTGCTGCCGCGAGCATCGTTCCAGCCGTCCTTCCGGAAGCCAGAATTTAAAATCAGCATGAACATGTCCGTTATCGGTTCGCCAGAGTTTTGCCGCCGCACAGATATCAATCTTATGAGCAAGGTCGACGCCGACCCACATGGGATATGTTTTCAGCTCATGTTGTGGAGCAATGTATTCGCACTTCTCCCACTTAATCATATCCATCCAGGCAGATTCGGCAGTGACCCACACATTCATGTGTTTGGTAAAAAAATTCACCCGCGCAGAGACCTGCTCCTTCGCTTTTTTCGCCAGACGACGCAGATCATCCCAGCGTTTACAGATGCCCAGGCCAGGATTCGCTTTCTGCCAGACCGTTTCATCAAACGGATCATCTCCCTCATCAAGCGTGTAAATGATCGCAAAGTAAGAGTCGTCTTTTACAGCGCCCTCCACGTCGCTGTTATAGCCTCGCAATACCTTGATGGCGTAATCACGCTGCTCGTAACAAATCCCTTCCTTGTTAAAGCCAGCCGTGGTGATACCAAATAACAGGGACTGCAGACGGGCACCGGTTGCCGTTTCCAGAACGTCCCACACGTCGCGGGTTTTATGTGCATGCAGCTCATCAATAATGGCGCAGTGGATGTTCAGACCGTCCAGGTTGTTTGCATCCGAGGAAAGCGGTTCAAATTTTGATGCGCTCTGCTCCTGGTAAATCGCCAGCTTGTTGAAATCAAACAACCGCCCGAGTGTCGACCGGGCTTTTCTGACCATATTTTTGGCGTCTTCAAACACGATTCTGGCCTGGTCACGCGTGGTTGCGGCTGAATACACCTCAGCTCCGCCTTCACTATCTGCCCCCGTCATATACAGGCCGATACCCGATGACAGTGTTGATTTTGCGTTTTTACGGGCGACTTCGTTGTACGCCGTCCGGAACCGGCGCACCATCACCGGACGTCCGCTGCCATCGCTGCGCATGACAACTTCCCCGGTTTCTTCATTGACCAGCGGAATGACAAAACCAAAAATATTAATGAGGATAAATACATGCCAGTCCATCAACTCAATGGGCTGGCCTGCCAGTGCCCCTTTTACATGAGGCACAAATTTGTAGAAATTCAGGATGTGCTGCGCACGGGGTTCACTGAAATAAATCCCCCGCTTTTCGCCGTACTTCAGATCATCAAGAAAACGCTGGCAGGCCAGGCGGACAAATTCGCCAGCAACAATTTCTCCTGCAACAACACGTTCGGCGTAGCGGATCCCGTCAGCCACTTTTGCCATCAGTCTCTCGCTTTTAAAAGCTCTGCCAGCGGATCAACATTATCCGGTCCGGCGGTATTTACTTTTGCCCGGCTTGCCGGTGACATACCAAATTCTGCAAGCATCGCCCGGATCCGCTTCCAGGCATCCGCTTTCATCGCAGCAGCCGGGTGTGCCTTAATCAGCACATCACCGTTCTGCGTTTCCGAGCGGTAGGTGTACCCCTCAACATCGAGTGTTTCGCAGTGATGCCGGTATTCGGTATAGGCTTCCACCAGTAGCTCAAGCGCACGCGCATCAAGCTGAGAAATGATCCCTTCCGCATTCAGCTCTTCCGCCATTCGCCTGAACCAGTACTTCCCCTGCGCCCCTAAATGTTGCGGAATTTTAGGGAGACCTTTTTCATCCTTTTTAGCGGTTTTTTTGAGGTCTTTAACTGGCCGCTTTGAGGGGTTGCCTCGTATCAAATGCAGGCGTGGCGGGATTTTCGGGGGTCCAGACATAATCGGTTTTACCTATCAATCATTTAATCACATTCCAAAAAAAAGTTTTCGAACCTGCGGCGATGCGAGGAAAGGTCAGGCGGCGGTACTGAGCAGCCAGGGTTGCAGAGATTTGACCCGCCCCTCCCCTACAGATGGGAACTGTTATCAATTGATGCGTTCGCGCGCTGTTTTTGCTTTATGACAGGGCCAGCACAGACTCTGCAGGTTACTGTCTGCATCTGTGCCACCATGAGCTTTCGGAATGATGTGGTCCACAGTTCTGGCTTCAACGGCTCTCCCATTGCGCAGGCAGTTCTGACACAGATGATTATCACGCTTCAGTATGCGCGCACGTATGGCATCCCATTTCGAACCATAGCCACGCTGGTGGCGACTCAGTCCTCGTTGATGCTGTACCCATCCTTCGCCACGATGTTTATCGCAGTAACCAGAACTGTCTGTGGTTGTTCCTGCACATCCACGCTTACGGCAGGCCGGAGGCGGTGGTGGCTTCACGCACTGACTGACAGACTGCTTTGATGTGCAACCGACGACGACCAGCGGCAACATCAGCGCGCAGAGTTTCATTTTCAGCTTTCGCATTGGCTAATTCTCTCGAGTACTTTGCATCGAGCGCAGCAACATCACGCTGACGCTGCTGCATGTCAGCGATGGTGGCGATCGCCAGCTTCAGCTCACTGACTTTTTTATCACGCTGTTCTTTGTAGGCGATGGCGTTATCACGGTAATGATTGACCGCCCACGACAGGCAGACGATGATGCAGATAACCAGAGCATAAATAATCGCGGCGACTCTGCTCACTGATCTATCCCCCAACAGGCTAATGCGCTTTCCTGGTCACGACGAATAACCTGTCCATAGCAGTTATTTGAACGTATGCGGCAATCGCGCCCACCATCTATTATCCACCAGCGAATCGCCTCGCATGCGCCCTTACGATCACCGGCATTCAGCCGCTTATAAAACGTCGACGGAAAACACTTACCGGGGCCAATGTTATAGGGACAAAATGACGCGATACCCGCTTTTTGTGGTTCAGTCAGTGGTACTTTAATATTGCGCTCCACCCATGCCAGCGCCTTATCACGCTCAATGGCGTTGACCTGGTCGCATTTTTCCTTCGACAGTTTCATACCGGGAAAAACGGGTTTTCCATCCACCATCGTGGCACCCCGACAGATGGTCCAGATGCCGGACCCATCGCGGTATGCCGTTGTGTGGTTACCTTCTTTTTCATCCAGAAACTGGTCGAGAATATCAGGCGCGGGCGCACCGACGGCAATCAGTGCCAGAACGGCAGCCGACAGGCCGTATCTGATTTTTGCGTTCATGGATATTTATCAGGATTTATCGGTTTCTGCCCACGGACAGGTTTATCTGTTCCGGTCAGTGACTTAAGGTTGTGATTCCGGAGGAGTCTTCAGAGAACCAGTAATTCTTCCTGGTAGCTTTCCTTTGTAGGTTATCCACACATTCTGCGCATCTAAAATTACGGGGCGCTTTTCCGGCGGCTGCTCATCCCCTTCACATAACCCGGCAGCAACATCCAGGAAGACCTGTCTGATGCTCCTTCTGGCTGCTGCCTCATAA
>PPYF01305421.1_pt1 | contig 14354 bp, 8 predicted proteins | sample 1559871 | NCBI WGS metagenome assembly PPYF01 (sample SAMN08240021, study PRJNA423297) | Human gut metagenome, whole genome shotgun sequencing project. | reverse complement strand
GTCCGAGACCGATCAATACGTTTGATTTCATAATATTTAAAGTATATATAAGTTTATGATATTTTTGTTTAGGAACTAAAGGTCTGCATTTTTTCTATATCCGCCTTGCTGTACGCTGTATTTTTAACGGATATTGTCTACTTTTTCAAGATTGCAGATAGAATTTCCTGTTGTATCTTAGGATGCTTAATCCTTGGGTCGTTGTATTGTTCCCCATATTCTTTCAAGTCAGCAGCTAACCGGGAAACGATTTCCTTGTAGGCTGGGTCCCGATAGCAGTTGACTAGTTCATCCGGATCTTTTTTCAGATCGGTGAGCCAGGGAACATCAGATGCATATTCGGAATAGGTCAGTTTATATTCCGGAGTTACTGCTGATATCCATTTCGTTCGCATCGCTGTAGTCGATTCATCCCAATCGCTTTTTATTTTAGGAGTAATTGCCCGCATAAAGACTATGTCTTTGTATTTTTCCGGAAGTTTCTCTCCTTTCCATAGAAGCGATAAATCACGGCCATCATACTGTGTAGTAGGTCGTATATTACAGAAGCTCAGCAGGGAAGGAGTGAAATCGGTTACAGACATGACATTCTCTATCCTGATCCCTTGACGCATACCGGCCGGGTAACTGATGATAAACGGTACCCGTGAGGAATCATCAAGCGGAACGCCTTTATTGATCAGTCCGTGCTGGCGGCACATGTCTCCGTGGTCGGAGGTGAAGATAATGATTGTATTGTCCAGGATACCGGCACCTTTCAACGCATCCAGGATGCGCCCTACATTATCGTCGATACATTTAATCATTCCGAAATATTGAGCCATATCCTCGGGTTGGTCTGCTTTCAGGTTATTTCCGTGTGACCAGGCGGGGCGTCCTGTCGTATCCGTTAGTGCTGTTGCCGGTTCTTTAAATCTGATCCGGCTATACATGGTGTCATATGGTGGCCTTACCAGATTGGCGCTATGCGGGTCCGGGAAACAGAGCATGCAGCAGAACGGTCCTTCCTTATGCCGGTTGATGAACTCAATAGCCTGTGTGGTGAAATAGTCGGTAGGGAATGTCTGTTCGTCCGTGCTTTTCACATCTGCATCCGTTCTGAATGTCGGTCCTTCGGCTGTTTCCTCTATTTTTTTCCAGTGACCGCGGTTATACATATAACGGTTGTCTGAAAAACCGAAGTCCCGCCTGGGATGCCATTCGGGGCGTCCTTTGCCATTGAGATGTAATTTACCGATGTATCCGGTAGCATAACCGTTCTGTCGCAGTGATTCTCCGAATGTTACGGCTGCATCAGACAGTACCATGTCGTTTGTCCATACCCCGTTATTCTGCGGATAAAGTCCGCTCATGAAAGATGCCCGGCTGGGGGAACTGACCGGAGACGTTGCATAACATCGCGTAAATAATACCCCCTGATGTGCCAGACGATCGATATGGGGTGTTTCAACGACAGCTTCTTTTCCCCAGGGGAAAGCTTGCTCATTTTGCAGGCATTCCCGGTAACATCCCAGCGTACGGAAATTGTGCTCGTCGGTATGGATGATAACAATATTGGGTTGTTGTGTTTGGGAAAAACCTCCGGAAACGATAACAGATAATAAGGATGCAGGTAAGATTACTTTATTTATTTTATGTTTCATGATATCGTTGTTCAGGTAATGTTTAATCAAAAGCAGAAATAAAAACAGAGATACCGAAAGTATTGTAAGCAACCGGTATCTCTGTTGTGTTATTAAACCGACTATCTTAAATTTGGATTGATATTCTTTTCAGATAGTGGAATAGGCCAACGTTCTTGTCCGGTTTTGAAATTACGTTTGTCAACATACCAACGATTATACGGATCAGGCTGTCCATCTTTCTTTTTCATTAGTTCCTGATTCGAAATATAGAATGGCGATCCGTAAATATCCAGATTCAGACGTTCTTCGGCAATTCCCCAGCGGTATAAATCCCAGAGGCGAAGTCCTTCAAAAGCAAATTCGATCATACGTTCTTTTTGTATGATTTTACGTAATTTATCCGGATTGGTTTCTGTAATGCCAGGCATGCCTACGCGTCCTCGTACTGCATTTATCGTCTGATCCAAAAGAGTTTGTGTGATCGGTGTGCCTGCTTCCATCTCTGCTTCCAGATACATCATCAGTACATCTGCATAGCGGGCAAGAGGAACATTATTTCCGTATTTGGTTATATCGCCATTCCAGCTTTCGTCGAAATATTTGCGTAGAAGGAAACCAGTCTGGGTTGTCTGTCCCGGACCGATTTTATCAGCGGCAGTTGTTTCCGGATTACAATTGTAGATGGTTCCCCTGAAGGTTGCTCCGTCATAGTAGATTGTATAGTCCAGACGTGGGTCCCTGTTTTCTCCGAAATTATTTTTATTGAAACGTGGGTCATCATAACTGAATGGCGTTCCGTCTAGAAAATCATAAGCCTCGAATAACGTACTGGAAGCATTTACCAAACACCATCCTCCGTCTTTTATCGGATAGGCATGCTGAGGTAACCCATGTCCTGCCAGGTCATCTACAAACTGTGTTGCGTAAATATGTTCGGAACTGTTAATCGCCCCTGGGTAGAATAGCTTCTGATAATCAGGATCTAATTTATTGTCTCCCCAATCGATGATCTTTTTACATGCAGCCGCTGCTTCTTTGTAATTTTTGGCAATCAGGTGTGTACGGGCCAGATAAACCAGTGCGGCCTGTGCTGTTGCACGTCCGCGTTCTGATGCCGGAAGGTCCTTATGATGCGGAAGAATGTCTGCAATTTCGGTTAATTCGTCTATTGCATATTGAAGAACTTCTGCACGAGAGGATTTGGTCACTGTATTAGCTTCTTCCAGGGTTAATACTGTTTTGATCAGCGGAACATCATAATAATAGGATGCCAGATAAAAATACTGTACCGCGCGAATGAAACGGGCTTCTGCTTTCATCCGTTCCATTTCCGGATTATCGGATCCTAACTTGTCGATTCCTTCAATAAACCGGGCACAGGCACTGATGCGCCGGTAAGGTTTCTGATACAGGTCATTAACCCATCCGTTGCTTTCATCTATTTGCCCGGATGTCAGTTTTCCCAGATTATTGTTGAATCCGCGGCGGTCGTATCCTATGTCACTGACTCCGTCTATTAATATTTTTGCGCTGTATGCCCACCAATCGGAAGCGCCGTAGTCCACTCCATAGGTGATACCGCCACGGTATAAACCGATGAGGGCAAGTTTTGTATTTTCTTCTTTGTCGAAGAATGTATCTTCGCTGAAGTTTGTCAGCGGATAACGGTCCAGTTCACAGGATGCTAAAGTCGCAAGAGCAACAAAGGCCATTATTGATTTCTTTATAATTGATTTCATGCTTTTTAGAATTTAAGATTCAAACCAAATGTGTAGTTCGTTAATACCGGATAGAAACGGTCGTCGGCATTGATTTCCGGGTCCCAGCCTTCCGGATAACTGTGGAATGTGAACGGGTTTTCCGTTGCTGCATAGAAGCGGACATTCTGGATAAAGGTATTCTTTAGAATAGACTTTGGTAAAGTATATCCTAACTGAATATTTTTTACACGCAGGTAAGAGGCGTTACGTATCCAAAAATCAGACTGTTGCGTATTAACTCCGGTAGCATTTCCCAGATTTGCTATACGTGGATATTTCGGATAACGCGTCGGGTTTTCCGGATCGAATGCTTCTTTCATTTGCCACTTTTGGATATTCCCTTCGCTCCATAAAGCCCAGCCTGAAAAACCGTTTAGCAGTCCGTTGACACCTGCTACTCCCTGTAGGAAAATATTCAGGTCGAAACCTTTGTAGGCTGCGTTCAGAGAAAGGCCGAATGTGTATTTCGGAATTTTTGATCCCAGGTAAACACGGTCGTAAGTGGCGTCTACTTTTCCGTCGGGTACGCCATCCGGTCCTGAAATATCTTGGTATCTGATATCTCCCGGTTTGGTGTTGGCTTTATTGGCTCCCATTGCTGACTGGTCAGTATGGGCAAAGTAGTCATCGATATCCTGTTGATTCAAAAATACACCGTCTGTTTTATATCCGTAGTACATATCGATCGGGTAACCGATGAAAAGATTAGAACCGTTACCTACCATTCCGTTTGCTTGTTCCACATTCCCCAATCCGAGTGTTTCTACTTTATTTTTGATGATGGAAAAGTTTCCGTTGATGCTGTAACTGAATTCACCGATGGTATTTCTGTGCCCAACTTCAAATTCCCAGCCGCGGTTAGACGCTTCTCCGGTATTTACTTCGCTCATTTGTAATCCAAAAGCGGAAGAGGCACTGGCGTTGGGTTTAAACAGGATGTCATACGTATATCTATAGAAGTAAGAGATATTGGCTGTCAGTAAACCGTTCCAAAGTACGGACTCGAAGCCTCCGTCTATAGTACGGGTTGTTTCCCATTTCAGTCGCGGATCTGTATACGTTTTCAGGGCTGCTCCCTGTTGAATGGTTCCTCCTAACGGGTAGTTAAAATCGTTACCTAATTCATAGACTGACTGGTAAGCATAATTACCGATGTTATTATTACCTAAGATACCGGCAGATGCTTTCAGTTTCAAATTGTTGATAAAGCTTAATTTGTCGTTCTCTTTAAAGAAGCTCTCTTCAGAAATTCTCCAACCGATAGCGGCGGAGGGGAAAAAAGCATAACGTGAACTGGATGGGAAACGTGATGAACCGTCGTAACGCATGGTTACTTCACCCAGATAGCGTTCTGCATAATTGTACTGTGCACGTCCGAAGAATGATTGGATGACCCAGTCGTAACCTCCGCCTGCATTTGTCTGGTTATCGGGTGAACCGACTGTCAGATAGGGATATTCATTACTTGGGAGATTGTCTCGACGGCCTTCCAGGTCGCGTGCAGATTCTTCTTCCCATGAATAACCGGCCAAAATACCTATATTATGTACATTGTTAAATGTCTTTGAGTAATCGACTGTTGCCTGGAATGATTTATAATTTGTATTGGTATTCTTTTCTTTTAAGTAAGAAGGACCTAATACTTTTGTAGCGCCGTTAATGGTAACCGGCAGGGAGGCACGGAATTTTTTATCTTGTGCATTTGTGAAATTATAGGCACCGATAGCAGAGAGGGTAAGTCCTTCGATCGGTTTGTAATCGAGACGCACATTTGAATTGATACGTAAAGTCGGTTTTTCCTGGAACGATTCGGATGCTAACCAGGCTTTGGGGGTTCCGAAATTTTTTACGCCCGGTCCCCATGTACCGTCACTTAATACTGAAGGACGGAATCCGGGGAAGCGTAGCCCCTGGCTGATCAGTGACATCATTCCATAATCGCCGTCAATAGCACCGGCGGTTCCCGGTTCTTTCGTTTTAGCATTGTCACCTCTCAAACGGATTGTCAGTTTCAATTTATCTGATAAATTGGAAGTCAGGTTGACACGTGCCGTATAGCGTGAGTAATTGTTACCCGGCACAATTCCGTTCTGATTAAGATAACCGAAAGAGGCAAAATATTGACTCCGGTCGTTACCACCGTTTAAAGACAAATCGTGTCCGGTCTGTAGTCCGTTACCTGAAAAAATATCATCGACGAACTTCTCGTTGGCCCATACATCCGGCTGACTGCCTGTGCGCATCGCCTGAATTTCTTCATCCGTGAAACGTGTAATACCATCTGCCTGATTCAATAGACGTGCATAATCCCAACTGTCTACATATTTAGGCAATGCTGTAGCCCGGTTGAATCCTACATAACCGTTGTAGGACACGGATACTTTGGACTCTTTACCCATTTTGGTTGTAACCAAAACAACCCCATTGGCAGCACGGGACCCATAGATGGCAGCAGTGGATGCATCTTTTAATATGGAGATGCTCTCGATATCATTAGGATTGATATCTGTCATATTGCCTGGTATCCCGTCGATCAATATCAGTGCATTTGCTTTGTCTGCGTTATTATCACTACTGAATGAACCTACACCGCGTACACGAATTGTTCCTGTATTTTCTCCTGGGCGTCCTCCTGGTTGCGTGATCGTAACTCCCGGCATCTGACCGGTCAGGGCTGATACTACTGATGAAGTCGCTCTGTTTTCCAATTGTTTGGAATCGACTGAGGCAATAGAACCGATAACATTTACTTTTTTTGCTGTACCATATCCTACGACAACGACTTCGTCAAGAGCTTGTGAGTCTTCGATTAATTGTATGGCATAGTTTGTTTTTTCATCTACGGGAATATCCTTGGACAAGTATCCGATATAAGAAATCTGCAAAGTACTGCCTTTAGGAACCTCCAGAGAAAATTTACCGTCCAGGTCTGTGATTGTACCATTTGTTGTTCCTTGTTCAACAACATTCGCCCCGATAACGGGTTGTCCGGTAGCATCTGTTATGATACCATTGACTTTTTTGTTTTCTTGTTGTTTTTGTTGTTGTTTCTTTTCCGGAACAATTATGATATGTTTTCCTTCAAGACGATAGGAGAATCCGCTGTCTTTGAGCAACTCTGTTATAACAGAGGACAGGATTTTATCATTAAAATCCTGATTGATAACTTTATTGATATTTAATTTCGTCTGATTATAAGCGATACTGAGGCCCGTTTGTTTTTCAATTTCTTCGAATACGCTTAACAATGTTTTATTTTTGGCTGCTATTGATATTCGCTGGCTTTGTCCCCAGGCTATGTTTATCGTGAATAAACTTAATAATGTAAATATTAATAATTTACGTAATTTTAAGAGCGAGTGTGTGCTCTTATGGTAGTTTAATTTCATACTTTTGTACATTAAATCAATGATTACTAAATTTAAGATCTCTATGTTTTTTAATGGATTATTGATTTCGGGGGTCCGGAAAAGGTGTCGCAATTTTCTCCGGTCCCTTTTTTCTTTTTATTTTACTCCTTTCTTATTAAGTGAATAAATGGTGATTGTGTTGCCGTCTATCTCATAAGCCAATCCGCTGACAGTCATTGTAAGAACTTTCATGATCGTGTTTATGTCGGCATGTTGCCGGAATTTTATAGTGTATAAATCCGAAGTAAACAGACGCGGATTTATAACAAAGTCAACAACATATTTTCGTTGAATTGTAGCCAGTATCTCTTTGAGCGGTTGGTTGATAAAGTTGAGTTCTCCCTTCGTCCAGCCAGAGTAGTTTGCTGCATTGATTTTCCGCTTTTCGAATACCCCTGTTTTATGATTGTATTCCAGTTGTTCGTTTGGGGATAGAATGAAAGAGTCTTCACCTCCTGCTATTTTATCCACTTTGACAGCCCCGTTTTCCAGTGTTGTCGTAATTTTATCACTTTCGGAATAGGCTTGCACGTTGAATTTTGTGCCCAGAGCCTGGACTTTCAGATAACTTGTGCTGACGATAAAAGGATGTTCCTTATCTTTTTTTACGGTGAAGTTGGCCTCTCCCGTCAGATAGAGTGTGCGGGTATCTCCTTTGAATTTTTTAGGATAGATCAGAATACTTCCGGAGTTGATGTTTACTGTGGAACCGTCGGGCAGGATTACTTCCTGATTTTCTCCTTCCGGAACGAAACATTGTATCAATTCGGGATTATATGTGTTCTGTTTGATATACAGATAGGAACCGGCTATTGATAGCAAAGGAATGATCAATATCGCAGCGATTCGCAATAATTTATGAACAAGGTTATATTGCTTGGACGGAGATTGATTTTCTCTGATCTTTCTCTGTGTTGTTTTCAGTGAATGATAAGTCTCTGCATTTGCTCCTGTCGGATATTCGTTCCATATGGAAAGAAGAGCCTCTTCTTTTTCTTTCTGATTGGAAGGGTGAACCAGCCATTGCCATACTTTGGTCCGGAGTGCCGGATCAAATGTATGGTTGACCAGATTATATAGTATTTTAGATGCTTTTGACATGCGTATATATTTCCTGTTTTGTATATATGATACGTGAGTCAGGAAGTACACACAGTCAAAAATGAACTTTTTTTAAAAAAATGCAAGAATAAAGAATCCGATTATTTTTCGGATGTCTGCCAGTGCCAGCGTCAGGTGATTTTCGACAGTCCGTTTACTGATAGACATGCGTGCAGCAATCTCATCATTGGATAATCCGTCCACACGGCTCATCCGGTAGATTTGTTTTCGTTGGGGCGGCATCTTTTCAACGGCGACAGAAATAAGAAATTCCAGTTCTTTGGCATATAACTCTTCTTCTATGCTGTCGTTGTCTGTGGAGCTAAATGAAGCATTGTTGGTTTGTTGTTCCTGGTAGTCACTGAATAACAGGGAACGCTCGATATGCCGGAATACCGTATTTTTGGCAATACGATACAGGTAGGCGTTCAGATTCTCGATTTCTTTCAATCTATCCCTGTTCTGCCACATGGATACGAATATATCCTGGGAAATATCTTCCGCTTCTTCCTCGTTTTGCAGGATACCGCTTATGAATCCTTTAATACGTGGAAAATAATGCAGGAACAATGACTCGAATGCCTGTTCATCGCCCCTGCTGACTGCCTCTATGTATCCCTTTTCGGTGGCGAAATCCATTAATAGGTAGATTTATTGTCTCTTTATGTGGATACAAAGATAAAGATCGTTTGCCATTAAAAAGAAAAAAAAGTATAAAACTACTATCTTTTGAGTTTAGAAAGCAAACTTCGGGTTTTCCGGTGGTGTACTGGATTCCGACATCAATTGATTAAATTTCTCAACAATATCCGGGTGTTTGTCTGCTACATCGTGTAATTCCTGAATGTCGTTTTCCAGGTCATACAGCTCCATTCTCGTATTTCCTTTGCGGATATCTGTAATGATCCCTTTCCAGTTCCCCATGCGGATCGCTTTATTCCCTATTTGTGGGTCAGGATATTCCCAGTAAAGATATGCATGCTGTTTCTGTTTGTCTTTTTCTCCGAGTAGTGCCGGCAGGAAACTGATTCCGTCGGTTGGAGGACATTCGATGGAAACGATATCTGCCAGTGTCGGCATTACATCCTGAAATGCACAGATATGGTCGGATTCTGTTCCGGCTTTGATCTTTCCAGGCCAGGAGACGATAGCCGGTACGCGTATTCCTCCTTCGTGGACGAAACATTTCCCCCATCCGTATTCCGATTTGAATAATCCGCCGCTGTTGAACCAGGGGGAGTCGCTGCCGCCGTTGAACGTCGGTCCGTTGTCGGAAGTGAAAATGATCAGGGTATTTTCATACAATCCTTCCTGTTTCAATTTGTCGACCAGTTTTCCGACCTGTTCGTCAAAATAACTGATCATTGCTGCATAGGTAGCGTGCGGATAACGGCATGGCATATACCCTTTGTTGCCGGTATAGGGCTCTTCATCTCCGAATTTATCGACATAATAGTTGACCCAGCGTTCCGGAGCCTGTAAGGATACATGCGGAAGAGGCGTTGTCCAAAGCAGGAAGAACGGTTGTTCCTTATTCTGGTCGACAAAATGAATCATTTCGTCGAAGATGAGGTCGTTGGCATATTCATTCTGGGTAAATTTCCGGTAACTGGCTTCATCGTACGGATCCGCTCCTTCATCCAGTTTGGTCAGATGGGGGTCCCGTATTTTGTTATCGAGATATACGCGTTGATCGTTTTTCCATAAGAACGGAGGGTAATAGTTATGTGCCTGCCTCTGGCAGTTATATCCGTAAAACTGGTCGAAACCCTGTTTGCCGGGGACACCTTCCGAACCGGGATAACCTAATCCCCATTTTCCGAAACAACCGGTCGTATATCCGGCATTCTGCATCATCCGGCCGATTGTCATGGTACCGGATTTTAACGGATATTGCCCTTCCAATTCCGGATGGACGTACATCGAGTCGTGGCTGTTGATCGCTCCCCGTGAGGCTATTTCATCATTCGCCCTGATCTGCGTGTGTCCGGAATGTAATCCGGTCAACAGTACACAGCGGGCCGGAGCGGAAACGGGCGATCCGGTATAATGTTGGGTCAGTTTGATTCCGTTGTTTCTCAGGCGATCGATATTCGGGGTTTCTATTTTTTGCTGGCCGTAACATTGCAGGTCGCCATAGCCCATATCGTCCATCAGTATATATATAATGTTAGGTTTGCTCTTTTCTTTCTGGCAGGAAGACAGACCTGCAATACAGAAAAGCCCTACTAACAAATTCGTTTTTTTCATCTTTTTGTACTTTAATTAGTCCCAACTGAAATCGTCGGTTACTTCGCTTTTTAATCCTGGTCCGAACATATATCCTTGTTTTTCAAACCATTCTTTTTTGTCTTTTACCTTTTGGTAAAACAGTTCGAAACTCTCCGGTTCGCTCCGGCTCCACATTTGTTCGGCGATAGCCAGAATGCGGGGAAACAGCCTCCGGTCGATCATATTTTCTGTTACCCTGTAATCGGTCCAGAGGGCACAACTCATTCCTAACAAGAGAGGCGAATCTTCTTTTCTATAAGACGGGTTGTCGGTATATACATCTTTGATATCGAATGTACGCGCCGCCTCATATCCTTTCCAGGGAGTGACAGGGAAATTCAGGTAGGTATAATAATTGGTTCCGCAGATAACGGGAAGATTTCTTTTGAGTGCTTCTTTGAATGCGGTGTCTTTATGTCCCCGCCAGTTCCACCAGTGGATCACTACGTTATCAGGTAACGCATAACCATCCTGATAAACGACATCTCCCCAAAAGATTGCTTTTCTTCCTTTATTTTTCAGATAGTTGGCCATCTGTGCTGAGAACCAGAGCTGAAGATCGTGGCTGTCTTTCAAACCGTGTTCTTTGATACATTGCCCGCAATCGGGGCATGTATCCCAGTTCCCTTTGGGGGCTTCATCTCCTCCCAGATGAATATATTCGGAGGGGAACAGTTCGCAGACTTCATCGAGTACATTCTTCAGAAAATCCAGTGTATGTGTTTTGCCGGCACAGAAGATATTTTGTGTAAAGCCGTTTTCGGGAACCTGTATGGTGTCGCCGAAACAACCTAGTTCCGGGTAAGCGACCAGAGCGGCTTCCGCATGTCCCGGCATATCGATTTCCGGGATAACCGTGATACAACGTTCGGCGGCATATCTGACAATCTCTTTGATCTCTTCCTGTGAATAGAAACCCTGTTGTTCCGGGCCTTTGCCGACAAAAGCGCCCACTTCGGTAAGGCGCGGATATTGTTTGATTTCAATGCGCCATCCGAGGCCCTCCGTCAGATGCCAGTGGAAATAGTTCATTTTTAGCAGGGCTGCCATGTCGATATATTTCTTTATGGTCGAAACTTTCTGATATTGGCGGCCGGAGTCGAGCAGGAAACTTCTGAAACCGACACGAGGCCTGTCTTCTATTTTCAGGCAGGGGATGATCCATGTCCCGTTCTGATCGGAGGTCAATTGCTTTAATGTCTGCCGGGCATAAAAGAAACCCGCATCGCCGGATGCTTCTATTTCGATACCGTTTTCTGTTACCTGTAGCCGGTATGCTTCAGAAGGTAATGCCGTATTCGTAGTCTGGCGGATATCGGCTTGTAGGTTTTTTGTGCGAAATTCTCCGTTACCTTGCACGACTGTTTCCGGTGCAGGGATTACTGTTTGTGCTGTCAGGAAAAAAGAAGAAAGCAAGAGAATAATAATACTTACATATTTCATGATATATACGAGCTAAAATAAAGAAGATGCATCAAAAGTTCGTTTTGTCATGGAGGACAAGTCTCGATTCTTGATACATCCTCTTTGTTTGTGATTAATTAAACTATTCCCAACCCGGATTCTGTTTGATATTCGGATTTAATACCATCTGATTCAATGGTATCGGGTAAAGATAATAATAATCCGGCCATAATTTATTCGGATCCGGATGGAATTCCAGATAACCTTCATCCGCACCTCCGTCGATGGTCACAGCCGTACCTGCCGGGAAGTCTGATTTTCGGACATATTGCCCGAGTTTTTTCTTCATGGCATAATGGCACTTCTTCCATCTTCTGAGATCGTCGAAACGGAAATTCTCTGAAAACAGTTCGATACGTCTTTCCCTGCGTACTTCCCATAAGAGAGGAGATACGGCATAATCGCCTGCATATCTCGAATCACCCAAATCCCGCTTCGGATCAAAACTTTCATTGATCTGCGATACAATCATCGAAGGAACATTTGCCCGTGAACGTATTTTGTTGATGGTCATGTCAGCAACGGACTGGCTGAATTCTCCCAGTTCAACCATTGCTTCGGCATAATTCAGCATCACTTCTTCTACCCTGAATATCGGCATGTCGGTCTCTTCATTCCGTTGAGAACCCATGCTCAGATAAGTATTGAAATATTTCCAGTTATTATATCCGAATGCCGATTTGTACCAGGGTTGCCCGTTCAGGAAGAAATCGTAGTGGGGATTTTCTCCTAAGATACCGCCATCGTATCCTTGTCTGAACGGCAGTGTTTTCTGACGTTCGGCCGGAACGATCAGATTGATACTGTCAATAAAACTACGGTCTTTCGGATTGTCCGTAAACTTCCATTTGTTATCCCAGGCCGTTGTCGATTCCGAACGGTCGACTACATAAGGCGGAGTAACGTGCAGCCATAAACGGTGGTCCCTGTTGCTGAATTCGTCGTACATGTCCTTGTCGCCCAGGAATATCTGACTTGTCCAGCGCGGTTTGCCGTCCGAACATAAATAGCTATCCACCATGTCGCGGGTTACATTATAGAATGACTGAGCCGTGGTTCCACCGATGCTGGTAGCATGTACAACATTGGCATCATTGGCATACGCTTTGTAAAGGATGATTCCGGTCATACCATTTAACGACAATGAATTGAACAGGTCGTCGTAGTTGCTGTGAACGTTCGGATATACCTTTAATACTTCTTCGGAAGCCCGCTTACATTCCCGCAGGAACTTTTCAGCATCCTGTAGTCCGTGATATTTTCTCCAGGTTCCTTCAAACAGACAGAAACGGGAGAGTAATGTCTGTACCACCACGCGGTTGATTGTGTTGGCTCCATCGCCATCCTGATTGATGTTCTGTTCTGCATACTGAAGGTCTTCCAGGATATGATTGGCAATGACATCTCTGGAGTCTCTTTCCCCATAAATGATATCCGTTTCATCGTCTGCCAGTACATGGTCGATCCAGGGAACACCGCCGTAAGCGGAAAGTAAGGTCAGATATCGGTAGGAACGGAAGAAGTAACCGACACTGCGCCAGTGGTTTCTTTCCGTTTCAGTCATATCCGACGTCTCGATATGGTCGAGCATGAGGTTTGTCCGGCGGATGAATGAATATTGTGCCCATGGTGTATTGTCTGTTTTTGACGGGGGAACGACAATTCCCCTGATCCAATCGGTTTCGCCTGACCCCCGCGTGGAGTTATAGGAGATATTGTCTGTGTTGGTTTCTCCGTAACCGAGTGCCGGGAATGTTTCATACAAACCCCATGCATATGTTTTAAAATTGTCGTATGATTTGAATACGGTTTCAGCAGTGGGACTGCCCAGCGGGTATCTTTCCAGGAAATCGTTATTCATGCAGCCGGAAAATCCGAAAATGACGAGTAGTCCGAATAATATTTTGAATGTCTTCATGATCGTATGTTTTAATTTAGAAAGTAACATTTATACCCAGTGAATATTTTTTCATGAAAGGATATTCCCAGGCTCCTTTTGAAAGCATATCCGATTCCATTCCTTCTGGCAGATGGTCCCAGGTATGCAGATTTTCACCACTGACAAATACCCGGATATTATCCATATAGATCTTTTGACAGATATTCTTGGGTAATGAATAAGACAGAGTAATGTTCTGTATTTTCAGGTAAGCGGCATTTGCCAGATATTTGGTTTGCACTTTCTGGTTGAATTTCGTATTCGTTTCATTCTGCGGATACACTCTCGGATAGAAGGCATCCGGATTATCTGGAGTCCAGAAGTCGAGTGTTTCCTTGAATAAACTACCCCAGCTTCCGTTCGGCCATGCCATCTGGTCGGTGCGCCAGTAGTCGCGTTTTCCTATCCCGCGTAAAAAGATAGACAGGTCGAAACCTTTGTAACTGACTCCGGCTGTGATACCGTATTGGTAACGGGGAGTATTGTTGCCTATGATGCGCTGGTCGCCCGGATTGTGAATGGTGTTGTCGCCTTCGAAAATAAATTCGGTGTCATCGTCGAAGTTCTTGTAAAGAATATCACCCGGATATACGGTTCCTGCTCCCTTGAACATCGGGATACCCGGTTTCAGGGTTCCGTCTGCATTGAAATCGTCCGTCGTATAGAAACGGTCGGTTACGTATCCCCATATTTCACCCAGCTTCATGCCTTTCCGGTAAAGGTCTTTTCCGAACAGGCCGGCTTCATTGTCGTATTTGGTGATTTCAGATTGCGAGTCATACAG
>PPYF01612847.1_pt1 | contig 14356 bp, 10 predicted proteins | sample 1559871 | NCBI WGS metagenome assembly PPYF01 (sample SAMN08240021, study PRJNA423297) | Human gut metagenome, whole genome shotgun sequencing project. | reverse complement strand
CCGGAAGCGCAATGTGCGCTGAAGCCGCAGATAACATAAAGGACTCCCGGCGGAGCTTTCCCTCTCCCTACCCCTTTAACTTCGGATCCAGCGCATCGCGCAGGCCATCTCCCAGCAGATTAAACGCCAGTACGGTCACGAAAATCGCCACCGCCGGAAAGAGCGCCACGTGCGGAGACATCACCATATCCGCCCGCGCTTCGTTGAGCATCGCGCCCCACTCCGGGGTGGGCGGCTGCGCGCCGAGGCCGAGAAACGACAGACTGGCCGCCGAAATAATCGATACCCCAATGCGCATGGTGAAATAAACCACGATCGATGACACCGTCCCCGGCAGAATATGGTTGAACAGAATGGTGGCGTCGCTGGCGCCGATGCTGCGCGCCGATTCAATAAAGGTCTGCTGCTTCAGAACCAGCGTATTGCCGCGCACCAGACGAGCAAACGCCGGGATCGAGAAGATCGCCACGGCGATGATCACGTTGGCCATCCCGCTGCCCATGACGGCGACCACCGCGATCGCCAGCAGGATCCCCGGAAAGGCGAACAACACGTCGCAAAGTCGCATAATGAGCCGGTCCCACCAGCCCTCATAGTAGCCAGCCAGCAGCCCAAGCACCGTGCCGATGGCCGCGCCAATCAGCACCGCCAGTACCCCGGCGGCCAGCGAGATCTGCGCCCCGACCAGCACCCGGCTGAAAATATCCCGTCCCAGGGAGTCGACTCCAAACCAGTGCACCAGCGAAGGTCCCTCGTTCAGACGGTCGTAGTCGAAATAATTTTCCGCATCGTACGGCGCTATCCATGGGGCAACGATGGCTACCGCAATCAGCAACAGCACGAAAATACCAGCGCCCATCGCCACCGGCTGGCGACGAAAGCGCCGCCAGAACTCATGCCAGGGGGTATGGATCTCGCCGGGTCTGATGCCCGGCATGGCGTTCAGCGCCGCCTGCCTTCTCCAGTTAAGCAATCGCACCTTACTTATACCTGATAGCCGGGTTTATGGCCGCGTACAGCACATCCACCACTAAATTGATAAGAATAAACTCCAGCGAAAAGAGCAGCACTTCCGCCTGAATCACCGGGTAATCGCGCATCTCCACCGAATCGACCAGCAAGCGCCCAAGCCCCGGCCAGTTAAACACCTTCTCCACAACGATCGACCCGCCGAGCAGAAAGCCGAACTGCAGCCCCATCATGGTCACCACCGGGATCATCGCATTGCGCAGACCATGCTTGAGCACCACCCGCGTTTCGCTCACCCCCTTCGCCCGGGCGGTACGCATATAGTCTTCATGCAGCACATCGACGAATGACGCGCGGGTAAAGCGCGCCATGACCGCCGCCACCGCCGCGCCAAGGGTCAACGACGGCAAAATATAGTGCCGCCAGCTGTCGGCCCCCACCGTCGGCAGCCAGCCCAGCTCAACCGAAAACACCTGCATCAGCAGCATACCAAGGGCAAAAGCCGGAAACGAAATACCGCTCACCGCCAGCGCCATTCCCAGACGGTCGGGCCAGCGATTGCGCCACACCGCGGCCGCAATCCCCGCCGCCATCCCGAACAGTACCGCCCAGCTCATGCTGGCCAGCGTCAGCCACAGCGTGGGCATAAAGCGACTGGCAATCTCACTGGCAACGGGACGCCGCGAGGCCATGGAAATGCCAAAATCGCCGCGCAGCACGTTGGTGATGTAGTGCCAGAACTGGACATGCAGCGGCTGGTCAAGCCCCAGCTGCTGGCGCACCATCGCCACCACCTGGGCATCGGCCTCAGGTCCGGCAATCAGCCGCGCCGGGTCACCGGGCAGCATATGGACGAACAGAAACACCAGCACCGCGACGATAAGCAGAGTAGGGATCAGGCCCAGCAGGCGCTTAATCACATAATTCAGCATCGCTCCCTCCCATTCCGGGAGAGAGGACGCATGAAGATGAACATGATCACGGCGTCAGGTCCGCCTGTTCGAAGCTAAAGCCGGTATCCGGCTGGATATAGAAACCGGTGAGATTCTTGCTGTGGGCGGAGACCAGTTTCTCGACCACCAGCGGCACCCACGGCGACTCTTTCCAGATAATATCCTGCGCCTCTTTATAGAGTTTGGTTTTCTGTTGCGGATCGGTGGTTTTCAGCGCCTCGCTCAGCGCGTTATCCACCTGCGGGTTGCTGTAAAACGCGGTATTAAACAGCGTCGGCGGCCAGTTTTGCGAGGCGAACAGCGGCGACAGCGCCCAGTCGGCTTCACCGGTGGAGGCGGACCAGCCGGTATAGAACATCCGTACCCCGCTCTCTTTCTGCCCTTTTCCTTCCACTTCCGCCGCCCGCTGACCAGCGTCCATCGCCGTCACCTGCGCCTTAATCCCCACCTGCGCCAGCTGCTGCTGGGTGAACTGCAGTACTTTCTGCGCGGTGCTGTGATTATGTGATGACCACAGCGTGGTGCTGAAACCGTTAGGGTAGCCCGCCTCTTTCAGCAGCTGGCGCGCTTTCGCCGGATCGTATGGCCAGGCGGTGTAGGTCTGGGCATAGGCGATCGACGGCGGCACCACTCCGGTCGCCGGGGTGGCGTAGCCGGCGAACGCTACCTTCACCAGCGCCTGACGGTTAATCGCATAGTTGATGGCTTCCCGTACCTTCGGATTATCGAACGGCTTCTGCGTCACGTTCATGCTGATGTAGCGCTGCATGATCGACGGGCTGGCCACCAGCTCCAGTTTACTGTTTTTCGCCAGCAGCGGCGCCTGTTCGTAAGGGATCGGGAAGGCGAACTGCGCCTCGCCGGTCTGCAGCATCGCCGCCCGGGTATTGTTATCCACCACCGGACGCCAGGTGATAGAATCCAGCTTTGGCAGCCCCGGCTGCCAGTACCCATCGAACTTGCTGACCTTCACAAAATCCGTCTGGTTCCAGGTGTCGAGCTTATACGGCCCGGTGCCCACCGGGTGGAAGCCGATATCCTTACCATATTTTTTCAGCGCCGCCGGCGAAATCATCGCTGTCGCCGGATGGGCGAGAATGTTAATAAACGCCGAGAAGGGCTGCTTCAGGGTAATTTTGACCGTGGTCGGATCGACCGCCTCGGTACTGGCGATATTTTTATATAGGTTATAGCGCTTGAGATGGTTTTCCGGGTTACTCGCGCGATCGAGGTTAGCCTTTACCGCCTCGGCGTTAAAGTCAGTGCCATCCTGGAATTTCACCCCGCTGTGGAGCTTAATGGTGTACACCAGGCCGTCCGGTGACACGGTATAGCTCTCAGCAAGAACGTTTTGCAGCTTCATCTCTTTATCAAGGCCGAACAGGCCTTGATAAAAGGACTTCGCCACCGCCTGCGACAGGGTATCGTTGGCATCATAGGGGTCGAGGGTCGTGAAGTTAGACCCGACCGCCACCACCACATCTTTGGCGGCAAAGGCGGGAGCGCTCGCCAGGGCCGCCGCGATACTCAGCGCCAGCCACCATTTGCGTGAAACAGGTTGTGTCATCGTGTTCTCCTGAAAAGATGCGTTATGTGTTATTATGTTCTGCCCAGCACATCGGCGGATTCGCGGGCGACGAAGTGGCCCGGCCCGACCTGCTGCAACGGCACGCTGGCGATCTCCTCGCCCCGCTTATAAATATTGCCCGGGACGTCATCAGACAGCAGGACCCGCTGCGGATGACGGTGGCCCGGGTCGGCCACCGGTACGGCGGCCATGAGCTTACGGGTATAGGGGTGCTGCGGGTTTTCAAACACCGCGCGGCGCGGGCCTATTTCGACAATGCGACCGCGATACATCACCGCCACGCGGTGGCTGATGCGCTCCACCACCGCCATATCATGGGAAATAAACAGAAACGCGATGCCCATCTCGCGCTGCAGGTCGAGCATCAGATTGATAATCTGCGCCCGAATGGAGACATCCAGGGCCGACACCGACTCGTCGGCTATCACCACCTTCGGATTCAGCGCCAGCGCGCGGGCAATGCAGATCCGCTGCCGCTGGCCGCCGGAAAAGGCATGGGGATAGCGCCAGGCATGCTCCGGCTGCAACCCCACGCGCTTCAGCAGCCAGGCGACCCGCTCACGCGCTGCTTCCCCACGCAGCAGGCCATGCACCCGCAGCGGCTCCATAATCGAATCGCCGACCGTCTGACGCGGATCAAGCGAGGCGTAAGGATCCTGAAAAATAAACTGAATATTGCGCCGCAGAGCCTGCAGCTTGCCGCCGGCGAGGGTATCGATCCGCTGACCGTCGAAGGTAATGGTGCCTCCCTGGGTCTCTACCAGCCTCAGCAGCGCCCGGCCGGTGGTCGACTTGCCGCAGCCGGACTCGCCCACCAGCGACAGGGTCTCTCCCGGCCAGAGATCAAAACTGACCTTCTCCACCGCATGCACTTCGCGCGTCACGCGATTGAGCAGCCCGCCGCGCACGGGAAAACGGGCCACCAGGTCACGCGCAATGAGTTGCAGAATTTGCGCCTGGATGGTGACATCCAGCGCCGTGGTTGGCTCATCGGCTATCAACACCGCCGGCCGACAGGAGAGCGCCATGGCGATCATCACCCTCTGGCGCATGCCGCCGGAGAGCTGGTGCGGATAGCGCGAGAGCATCTCTTCCGCCTGGGGAATACGCACCTGATCGAGCATCTTTTTCGCCGCGCGCAGCGCCTCTTCGCGCCCCAGCCCCTGGTGCAGGCGCAGGGATTCGGCAATCTGCTCGCCGATGGTAAAAACCGGATTCAGCGAGGTCATCGGCTCCTGAAAAATCATGGCCAGATCCGCGCCGCGCACCCGGCGCATCTCAGCGTCCGTTTGCTCATTGAGCGCGATCACCTGCCGGTTACGCCGCCGCAACCACAGCCCCTCGCTGTTCACCTCGCTGCTGGCCGCGTCTAGCAGACGCATCAGCGCCAGCGCGGTCACCGATTTTCCCGAACCGGACTCACCCACTATCGCCAGCGTCTCGCCGCGGCGCAGGCTGAAGGAAAGCTGACGCACGGCCTGCACCTCCGGCGCATCCTGCTGGCGGAACGCCACGTTCAGGTTGCGCACCACCAGCACTTCGCAGGTATCGGTTTCGTGAGTTTGCGACACTCGCCCTCTCCCTTGTTCTATTCGCGATAAATGCCAATGGTCGGCGTATCGCCGGCATAGCACCAGGCGCGGTACATGCCTTCACTGTTAAACGGTAAAACGACGTTGCCTTCGCGATCGACGGCTATCAGCCCGCCGCTGCCGCCGAGAGCCGGCAGTTTCTCCATCACCACCCGCTCGCAGGCGGAATAGAGACTGAGCTGCCCATACTCCATCAGGGCGGCGATATCGTAGGCCGCCAGGGTGCGCATAAAGACTTCGCCGGTGCCGGTACAGGAGACCGCCACGCTGGCATTATTGGCATAACACCCCGCGCCCGGCAGCGGGCTGTCGCCGACGCGTCCGGGCAGTTTGTTGGTCATGCCGCCGGTGGAGGTCGCCGCCGCCAGATTGCCGGCCAGATCGAGCGCCACCGCGCCGACGGTGCCCATTTTCTGGCGTTCGTCGAGGGGAGCGGCGTGGTGGTCGAGGATAATCTCCCCGCCCGCTTTCGCCTCCTGCAGCTGCAGCAGCCTTTCAGGAGTGGAAAAGAGATCGTTATCCACGCGCGCCATCCCGTGGGAGATGGCAAAATTTTCCGCCCCCTCGCCGATCAGTAATACGTGCGGACTCTTCTCCAGCACCAGACGCGCCGCCAGCACCGGATTACGCAAATGTTTGACCCCGGCTACCGCGCCAGCCTGCAGGCTGTAGCCGTCCATTACGCAGGCGTCCAGCTCGTGGGTTTGATCGCGGGTAAATACCGCGCCCATTCCGGCGTTGAACAACGGACACTCCTCCAGCAGCCGAACAGCCTCGGTCACGGCATCCAGCGCGCTGGCGCCCGCGGCCAACATTTTCTGCCCGCTTTCGACGATAGTCGACAGCGCCGCCACATACTCTCGCTCCCGCTCCGGCGTCATTTGCGCGCGAGAAATCGCCCCTGCACCGCCGTGAATTGCTATAACCGCCTTGCCCATTTCGCCAGTCCTTAACGATGAAGTGGATCGCCCCTGCCCTGTCGTACCGCGGCGCGGCGCCGGTCACGTCATGAATAAGGGTATTGATATCATTATATTGCTGAATGTCTTATACAATTTTTGAATATAGAAAGAGCGGCGGGCGATGTAAAGCCTCGTACCCAGGTGGCATACAGCCCGCGCCGCTTTTCTGCCATAATAGGCGTTTTCGCTGTTTTGCCCGCAGGAGTGACCCATGGATTTTACCGCCGGACTGATGCCGCTCGACACAGCCCTCGCCCAGATGCTCGATCGTATTACGCCGCTGAACGCGACGGAAACTGTACCGCTGTTGCAGGCCTTCTCGCGTGTGACCGCCCATGACATCGTCTCCCCGCTGGATGTGCCCGGCTTTGATAACGCGGCGATGGATGGCTATGCCGTCCGGCTGAACGACCTTCGCGACGGCGCGGCGCTGCCGGTCGCCGGTAAGGCCTTCGCCGGCCAGCCGTTCAACGACGCCTGGCCGTCGGGGACCTGTATCCGCATCATGACCGGCGCGCCGGTGCCGGAAGGCTGCGATGCGGTGGTGATGCAGGAAGAGACTGAACAGACCGAGGCCGGCGTGCGCTTTATCGCGCCGGTAAAAGCCGGGCAGCATATTCGCCGCCGCGGAGAAGATATTGCCCACGGCGCGGTGGTCTTCCCGGCGGGGACACCCCTGACGGTGGCCGAGCTGCCGGTGCTGGCCTCGCTGGGCATTGCCGAGGTCGAGGTGGTGCGCAAGGTACGCGTCGCGGTCTTCTCAACCGGCGATGAGCTGCAGCTGCCGGGTCAACCGCTCGGCGACGGCCAGATTTACGATACCAACCGCCTGGCAGTGCACCTGATGCTGCAGCAGTTGGGCTACGAGGTCATTAACCTCGGCATTATTCCTGACGACCCGGCGAAGCTGCGTGACGCTTTTATCGACGCCGACCAGCAGGCCGATGTGGTCATTAGCTCAGGCGGCGTCTCGGTGGGCGAAGCCGATTACACCAAAACTATCCTCGAAGAGCTGGGGGAGATCGGCTTCTGGAAGCTGGCGATTAAGCCGGGGAAACCCTTCGCCTTCGGCAAGCTCAGCAGCAGCTGGTTCTGCGGCCTGCCGGGTAACCCGGTGTCCGCCACCGTCACCTTCTGTCAGCTGGTGCAACCCCTGCTGGCGAAACTCTCGGGCAAGCACGGCCCTCTTCAGGCGCCCCGCCTGCGGGTCCGCGCCGCCACGCGCCTGAAAAAGTCGCCTGGCCGCCTCGATTTTCAGCGCGGTATTCTGCAGCGTAACCCGGACGGCGAACTGGTGGTGAACACCACCGGCCATCAGGGCTCGCACATTTTCAGCTCCTTCAGCCTCGGCAACTGCTTTATCGTGCTGGAGCGTGAGCGCGGCCATGTTGAAGCAGGTGAATGGGTCGAGGTCGAACCCTTCAGTCACCTGTTTGGGGGGCTGTAATGACCGTTGAGCTGAGCGATGAAGAGATGCTGCGCTATAACCGGCAGATCGTCTTGCGCGGTTTTGATTTTGACGGCCAGGAGCGGTTAAAAGCCGCTCGCGTGCTGGTGGTCGGCCTCGGCGGGCTCGGCTGCGCCGCCGCGCAGTATCTGGCCGCCGCCGGGGTCGGGCAGCTCACCCTGCTCGATTTCGACACTGTCTCGCTCTCCAACCTGCAGCGCCAGACGCTGCACAGCGACGCCACCCTCGGCCAGCCGAAGGTGGATTCCGCCCGCGAGGCGCTGGCGCGCATTAACCCGCACGTCCGTCTGGTCCCGCTCAATGCCTTGCTGGATGAGGCGGCGCTGGCAGCGCAGATTGCCGATCACGATCTGGTGCTCGACTGCACCGACAACGTCGACATTCGCAACCAGCTTAACGTCGGCTGCTTTCAGCACAAAACCCCACTGGTCTCCGGAGCGGCGATCCGTATGGAGGGGCAAATCAGCGTCTTTACCTATCAGGATGGCGAACCCTGCTACCGCTGCCTGAGCCGTCTGTTCGGCGAAAATGCCCTCACCTGCGTCGAAGCCGGGGTAATGGCCCCGCTGGTGGGCACCATCGGTTCGCTGCAGGCGATGGAGGCGATTAAGCTGCTGAGCGGCTACGGCACCCCTGCCAGCGGAAAAATCGTCATCTACGATGCCATGACCTGCCAGTTTCGCGAAATGAGGCTGATGCGTCACCCGCAGTGCGAGGTATGCGGCTCGCACTGACCCTCACACCGGCGACGAGAGTCGCCGGTGGTTTTGTGACCGCTCTCGTTATTTTCTCCTCTCTGACTTATCCCCATCCCGCTTGTTGATTTGCGTCAACATAACTTTCATTCGAAAGTGTTTTTATGTTCATACGCAAACAAGAGGATAAGCCATGATCTTCAACATCCAGCGCTATTCCACCCATGACGGCCCAGGGATCCGCACCGTCGTCTTCCTGAAAGGCTGCTCGCTGGGCTGCCGCTGGTGCCAGAACCCGGAGAGCCGCGCCCGTAGCGAAGATCTGCTGTATGACTCGCGGCTGTGCCTGGCCGGCTGCGAGCTGTGCCAGCAGGCGGCGCCGGCGGTTATCACCCGCACCCTCGATGGCCTGATCATTCACCGGCAAAACGTTAACGACAGCCATATCGCCGCGCTGCGCGACTGCTGCCCCACCACCGCGCTCACGGTGTGCGGCGAGGAGAAGAGCGTCGAGGAGATCATGGCGACGGTGCTGCGTGATAAACCATTCTACGATCGCAGCGGCGGCGGCATCACTCTTTCCGGCGGCGAACCCTTTATGAACCCAACGCTGGCGCAAGCGCTGTTCGAAGCCAGTCATCAGGCAGGCATTCACTCCGCCGTGGAAACCTGCCTGCACGTGCCGTGGAAATACATTGAACCGTCTTTACCCTTTGTCGACCTGTTTCTCGCCGATCTGAAGCACGTTGACGAGGCCGTTTTTCAGCAGTGGACCGACGGCAGCGCCCGCCGGGTGCTGGATAACCTGCAGCGTCTGGCGCAGGCGGGGAAAAAAATGATAATTCGCGTGCCGTTGATCCAGGGATTCAACGCCAGCGAAGCCGACATTGCCGCGATCACCGATTTTGCCGCCGATCGCCTGCAGGTCAGCGAGATCCATTACCTGCCGTACCACACGCTGGGAATGAACAAATACCAGTTACTCAGTCAGCCCTACACCGCACCGGACAAACCGCTGGACGCTCCTGAGCTGCTCGCCTTCGCGCAGGATTATGCGCAAAGCAAGGGGCTAACGGCGATATTACGAGGATAACCCTATGACTACCCTGAAGCTCAACACCCTCAGCGCCCGTATCCAGGCCCATAAAATGGCGCTGGTGCATATCGTCAAGCCGCCGGTCTGTACCGAGCGCGCCCGCCACTATACGGAGATGTATCAGCGGCATCTCGATAAACCGATCCCGGTGCGCCGCGCGCTGGCGCTGGCTCACCACCTGGCGGAGCGCACCATCTGGATCAAGCACGATGAGCTGATCGTCGGTAACCAGGCCAGCGAAGTGCGCGCCGCGCCTATTTTCCCGGAATACACCGTCAGCTGGATTGAGAAAGAGATCGACGATCTCGCCGACCGCCCCGGCGCCGGCTTCTCGGTCAGCGAGGAGAATAAACGCGTATTGCATGCAGTGTGCCCATGGTGGCGCGGCCAGACCGTACAAGACCGCTGTTACGGTATGTTCACCGATGAGCAAAAGGCGCTGCTCGCCACCGGCATTATTAAGGCGGAAGGCAATATGACCTCCGGGGATGCTCACCTGGCGGTCAACTACCCCTTGCTGCTGGAGAAAGGGCTCGACGGAATGCGTGCGAAAGTCGCCGAACGCCGCTCGCGTATCAATTTGACGGTACTGGAAGACCTGCATGGCGAGCAGTTCCTGAAAGCGATTGATATCGTGCTGGAAGCGGTCAGCGATCACAGCAAACGCTTCGCCGCGCTGGCGCGCGAGATGGCGACAGCAGAATCCCGCGAAACACGCCGCCACGAACTGCTGACGATTGCCGAAAACTGCGACGTCATCGCCCATGAGCCGCCGAAAACCTTCTGGCAGGCGCTGCAGCTGTGCTACTTCATTCAACTTATCCTGCAGATTGAATCCAATGGCCATTCGGTATCCTTTGGCCGTATGGACCAGTACCTCTACCCGTACTACCGCCGCGACGTTGAGTTGCAACAGTCGCTGGATCGCGAACAGGCCATTGAGCTGCTGCACAGCTGCTGGCTGAAGCTGCTGGAGGTCAATAAGATCCGTTCCGGCTCGCACTCCAAAGCCTCTGCCGGCAGCCCGCTATACCAGAACGTCACCATCGGCGGCCAGAATCTGGTGGATGGTAAGCCGCAGGACGCGGTCAACCCGCTGTCGTATGCGATCCTGGAATCCTGCGGTCGCCTGCGTTCTACCCAGCCGAACCTCAGCGTGCGCTACCACGCCGGGATGAGCAACGACTTCCTCGACGCCTGCGTCCAGGTGATCCGCTGCGGTTTCGGCATGCCGGCGTTTAACAACGATGAAATCGTCATCCCGGAATTCATTAAGCTGGGCATTGAGCCGCAGGACGCCTACGATTACGCGGCTATCGGCTGTATTGAAACCGCGGTCGGCGGTAAGTGGGGCTACCGCTGTACCGGCATGAGCTTTATTAACTTCGCGCGGGTGATGCTGGCGACGCTGGAAGGCGGCCGCGATGCCACCAGCGGTCAGGTGTTCCTGCCGCAGGAGCACGCCCTGTCGAAAGGCAACTTCGCTAACTTCGATCAGGTGCTGGCCGACTGGGACCGCCAGATTCGTTACTACACCCGTAAATCCATCGAGATTGAGTACGTGGTCGATACCATGCTGGAAGAGAACGTCCACGATATTCTCTGCTCGGCGCTGGTCGATGACTGCATCGAACGGGCGAAAAGCATTAAGCAAGGCGGCGCGAAGTATGACTGGGTTTCCGGCCTGCAGGTGGGTATCGCCAACCTCGGCAACAGCCTCGCGGCGGTGAAAAAACTGGTCTTCGATCAGGGCGCCATCGGCCAGCAGGAGCTGGCGAAGGCGCTGGCGGAAGATTTCGACGGTCTGACCCACGAGCAGCTGCGCCAGCGGTTGATCAACGGCGCGCCGAAGTATGGTAACGATGATGACAGCGTCGACGAGTTGCTGGCGCGGGCCTACCAGACCTATATCGACGAGCTGAAGCAGTATCACAACCCGCGCTATGGCCGCGGCCCGATTGGCGGCAATTATTACGCTGGCACCTCCTCTATTTCCGCTAACGTCCCGTTCGGCGCGCAGACCATGGCGACGCCGGATGGCCGTAAAGCGCATACCCCGCTGGCGGAGGGGGCCAGCCCGGCCTCCGGTACCGACCATCTGGGTCCGACGGCGGTTATCAGTTCGGTGGGCAAGCTGCCGACCGGGGCGATCCTCGGCGGCGTGCTGCTTAATCAGAAGCTGAATCCGTCAACGCTGGAGAACGAGTCCGATAAGCAGAAGCTGATGGTGCTGCTGCGCACTTTCTTCGAGGTGCACAAAGGCTGGCATATCCAGTACAACATCGTGTCGCGCGACACGCTGCTGGAAGCCAAGAAACATCCTGACCAGTACCGCGATTTAGTGGTCCGCGTCGCTGGATACTCGGCATTCTTCACCGCCCTGTCTCCGGATACCCAGGACGATATCATCGCCCGTACCGAACATACGCTGTAATCCTTCGTGCCCGCTGGCGCTATGCTTAGCGGGCGCAGCTGTTCCACGGCGAACTGACCCGCCACGAATCACAAGTGGTGATTGGCGAATTGCTCAAAGATCCGCAGCTCAACTTTGTCGCCTGCGGCCTGCAGAGCGCCTACGTCAGCGATAAAGCTCCGGACGCCTTTGTTGAGCTAATGTCGAAGCACTACCATCGCCTACAGCGGGTGAGCGACTATCACGCCATCGACGATACGCTGTTTAAATTCTCTCTCAACCTGCCGGACAGCGAGATCCCACAGCTGATTGATAAACTGCACGTGTCGCTCGACGGCATCATGAAGCCGGTCACCAGCGGCTTTGGCTTTGTCGATTTGATTATCCCTGGCCTGCATAAAGCCAACGGCATCAGCCGTTTGCTCAAGCGCTGGGATCTTTCGCCGCAGCAATGCGTCGCCATCGGCGACAGCGGCAATGACGCCGAAATGCTGAAGCTGGTGAAATACGCTTTCGCCATGGGTAACGCTGCCGACAGCATCAAGGCCATCGCCGGCTACACTACCGACGATAATAACCATGACGGCGCGCTGAACGTTATCCAGGCCGTCCTCGATAACACCCCGCCCTTCAACGCCTGACCAATTGGCGACGTCCAGGCGGTGTTCGATAAGCTCTCAGCGCGCATCAGCGAGCGGCTGCAGGAGATTGAGACACTGAAAGCCGCAGGCCAGGAGGTCTGGCCAACCATTCCGTTCCGCGATATCGCCGAAGGAACAGTGAGCGATGAGCAGCGCGCGGCCATTAAGCGCCGGGGCTGCGCGGTGATTAAAGGCCACTTCCCACGCGAACAGGCGCTGGCGTGGGATACCGCGATGCTGGAATATCTGGATCGCAACCATTTCGACGATGTTTACAAAGGGCCTGGCGACAGCTTCTTCGGTTCGCTGGAGGCTTCGCGCCCGGAGATCTACCCGATCTACTGGTCGCCCTCGCAAATGCAGGCGCGGCAGAGCGATGAAATGGCGGCAGTGCAATCTTTCCTCAACCGCCTGTGGCGTTTTGAACAGAATGGCAAACGCTGGTTCGATCCGGACGTCAGCGTGATCTATCCCGACCGCATCCGCCGCCGCCCGCCGGGAACCACTTCGAAGGGGCTGGGGGCGCATACCGATTCCGGCGCGCTGGAGCGCTGGCTGCTTCCCGCCTATCAGCAGGTTTTCGCCAACGTTTTTAATGGCAATATCGACGCCTACGACCCGTGGGACGCCGCGCACCGTACCGAAGTGGAAGAGTATACCGTCGACAACACCACCAAATGCTCGGTGTTCCGCACCTTCCAGGGCTGGACCGCGCTGTCGGACATGATCCCGGGTCAGGGGCTGCTGCACGTGGTGCCGATCCCGGAGGCGATGGCTTATGTGCTACTGCGCCCCCTGCTCGACGATGTGCCGGAAGATGAGCTGTGCGGCGTCGCGCCGGGCAGAGTGCTGCCGATCTCTGAGCAGTGGCACCCGCTCTTGATTAAAGCGTTAAGCTCGATTCCAGCGCTGAATGCCGGGGACTCCGTCTGGTGGCACTGCGACATCATTCACTCGGTGGCGCCGGTGGAAAATCAGCAGGGCTGGGGAAATGTGATGTACATTCCGGCCGCGCCGATGTGCGAGAAGAACCTCGCCTACGCGCAGAAAGTGAAAATCGCCCTGGAAAAAGGCGCCTCGCCGGGGGATTTCCCGCGCGAGGACTATGAAGCCAGCTGGCAGGGGCGCTTCACCCTGGAGGATCTGAATATCCACGGCAAACGGGCGCTGGGTATGCCGGTCTAATCGTCATACAGCCCCTGCGGCTCGACGGCGGTATGGCCTTTGCCCGGCCGGATCCGCCGTACCGAATCGCGTACCACCAGCGTGCCATGCAGCAGTAGCGAGCCGTGCGGCGCCTCCGGGCGCAGCAGGCGCTGCTGCAGGAGATGCACCGCCTCGCTGCCCAGCTCATCCCGCGGCACATGCACCGCGGTCAGCGGCACCTCCTGAATCGCCGCCAGATTAAATCCGTCAATGCTCATCACCGAGACATCCTGCGGCACCCGCAGGCCACGCTTTTGCAATGCGCTGACGGTGCCGGCGGCCATAAAATCGCCGCCCACCAGGAAGGCGGTGGGCAACGGCCTGCCCTGTAAGCCGTCAAGCCAGGCGCCCACCTGCTCTTCCGTCTCTCTGGCGCTAAAGTTGGCGACGCTGATAAGATCCCGGCTGGCGGTAAAGCGCAGATTACGCGCGCGCCACGCCTCCTGAATCCCCCCCAGCCGCAGCTCCATGGTATAGCGGCGCAGGCACATCACGTTCATCACCGCCCGATGCCCCATATCAAACAGATAGCGGGCCGCGCACTGGCCGATCAGCCGATGATCGGGAGCGATGGACGGCAGCCGCATCCCTTCATCCCGACAGTTGATCAATACGCAGGGTTTGCCCAGATCCGCCGCCAGGCCATGAATATGCGGATCGTCGATCCCCAGCAGCACCGCGGCCTGGGTCTCAGGTTCATTCATGCGGGCAAGAAACAGGTTGGCGTCGCTGTCGTTCTCATCCAGCGCGCAGTAGCGCAGGCGCACTTCATG
>PPYF01545581.1_pt1 | contig 14358 bp, 16 predicted proteins | sample 1559871 | NCBI WGS metagenome assembly PPYF01 (sample SAMN08240021, study PRJNA423297) | Human gut metagenome, whole genome shotgun sequencing project. | reverse complement strand
GCTTTATGAGCACAAAAGATAAAATTACCATGAAATGGTCTGACCGTTCTCGAATTTTGGGAATGCCGATTACCTTTACAAAATATTCCATGTCCGATGACCGCATCTTCTGTGAAAAGGGGCTCTTGAGCGTAAAATTCGAGGAGATCCTGCTCTACCGTGTGCGGGACATCAGCATGAAGATCACTCTGGGACAGCGCATTTTTGGAGTAGGCAGCATCCTGCTGCAAAGCTCCGATAAAACCTCGCCTGTTCTGGAACTGAAGAACATAAAAAATCCACGGGAAGTCAAAGAGATGATTCACCGTCAGGTGGAAGAAATCAAGGTGCAGCGCCGAATGCGCTTTGGTGAGATACTGGAAGATCCATCGGATGAAGATTCTTTTGATTCCTTTGAATAATCCTTACGCCCCGAAAATTCGGGGCTTTCTTTTTATCTTTTTTACGTTACCTTCCTGCCTTTCCTGCCATATTAAGGTAGAAGGGTCCCTTCCCGGAATCTCCCAAAAAGGAGGTCACAACATGAAACAAACAAATCTTGAGGATATCGATGCGTTTTTTCAGAAGCTATGCGAAGAAAATTATGCCGATCTTGGAAACTTTCTGCTTGTCCTGACCAAAGACCGGGAACAGGCACAGGATATTTTACAGGAAACCTTTATCGTCGCCTGGCAAAAGCGGCAGAAACTGATTTCGCACCCAAATCCCGCCGGATTTTTATTTCAGACTGCGCGGCTTTGCCTGAAATCCTCCCGCAGAAAACTCTCCCGGGAACAAAATCAGGTCGTGTATCTTGATCAGGAGGAACTGGCAAATCAGCCTAGCTTAAAGCAGAGTCCTGACCTGATAGAAGAACTTCTCCTGCAGCAGGATCAATCTATTGATGAACAAAAATGGGTGGATGTTATTTTATCCAGGCTCACCCCGGAAGAACAAAAGCTCTACCGTTCCTACTATATTGAGAAAAAAAGCTTTGTCACCTTGAGTCAGGAATGGAGGAGGAAGCTTCTACCTTTATTACAAAAAGCATCAATAATGCAAGATATCAAAACATTTATGGAGGAAAAAACATTATGAAAAAAAGACTTTCTATTTCAGCAGGTATTGCAGCAGCTTGTATTCTTTGTACTGCTGGAGCGTATGCCAGTGGGATTTTTACTAACAAATTTTTTATCGATGACGGCAAAGTCACCCATATTATTTCCAATACCTCTCTCTCAACAGAAACCCTCAATGATATGATTTCTGACTCTTCCAATATAGCCCAGACAAAAAAGGCTGAAAACACCGAGATTCTCTCTTCTACAATAACAGAAACTGACATAGAAACGAAAAACTTTGCAGATGCACAGGAGGCACAGAAAAAAACCGGTTTTACTCCAATTACTCCAGAATATCTCCCAGAAGATTTCTCTGAAGTACAGTATCAGGCAGACCATCTAAAAAACAATGTCAATACTCTGAAACATTTAAGAACAGTTTTCAGCGGAAAAGATAACCGCCGCATCTCGATTACTCAAAGTGCTTTCGATGCAGAATATGATTTTACTGCCATCTCTTCTTTTGATGCAGACACTACAGGTACCTTCCGCTCTGCAAATGGTACAGAATACTATATCTATTCACTTCAGGGAGAAACCACTTATGTATCTGGTTGTGATAATAAAACCACTTCCATCCATTTTACTGGATTATCCCAGAAAGAAATCGAGGATGTTCTCAACAGCATTGAATAACACAAAAAGACCCGCCGCTGGCGGGTCTTTTTGTGTTTAGAAATTACGGTAAGAAGTGCAGCAGTCCAGACAGAGAATCTGTCCGTTTTCCATTCTTGCAAGCGGCTCTGGGATCGTTTCCCCGCATTTTGCACAGACAACATTGCCGAAGATTTTTGCTTCTTCCGGCAGTTTGAGCGTTGCCGGTTTGCAGACAAACAACTCTTTCGCTGGAGCAGTCAGAATCTGCTGCATCCGCTCCTCCTTGCTCATCTTTGTTTTTTCTGTATCATCCCTCTGAAAGACCAGTCGAATCGATTTTCCGCTCTTTCTGCAATAGAAGGAATACGCCTCTTTTCCGGTCATGTGGAAAATCAGATTTCCTTTTCCTGCAGTGCATCCGGTTATCACCTGAATAGCGTCCACACCGCAGGCATCATTTTCACTGATGCAGACCAGCTCCTCATCCTGTGAGCCCTCCGACAGTCCCAGCTTTTCCATTGCCAGCACTGCCGCACGATAACCAATTGCCAATCCTGGGCATTTGTGTCCATGAAACTGTGCGCAATCTTCCCATGTTCTCATGTAAAACACTTCCTCTGTCTTTTTATTTTAACAGTGCTTGGATCTTCTCCACACTGCTTAAATCAGTAAAATCAACCTTTTTTCCATAGGTGGCAATCAGCTCCTGATCTTCCTCACTTAGCTGATCAACCGGCTTTTTCTTTACCTGACTGTACAGCATCCTCATCATGGTGCGGTGGAGCATATTCAGCTTTCCATAATCTATTCCGCCCCGCAGATGGATAAAGGTTGTCTTTGCCGTTAACTCTTCTCCAAGCTGCTTTGTAACCGATGCTCTGATATGCTGTACATTTTCCTCTTCCTCCGGGTCAGCAAGCCCCACTGTCACAACAATCAGATTCGTTGCTGTCTTTAACTTTGGCAGACTTTTCTTTAAACCGACCAGACCACCTGCATACAGTCCGCCCAGATAAATAACCGTATCCTGTGAGGAAATTTCACCCATCTTACGGTAATCTACTGCCGATATCCCAACTCTGCGGGAAAGCTCCTGCGCATAACGCTCGGTCGTGCCGTAATGGCTCCCATAAACAATTTTAACACCCATGACTTTCTCCCTTTTTGCTGTCTTAGATTAGTTTTTCTACCTGATCATAGCATCCGCTGCGCAGTCCCTGCAAATCGAGAGTGACAAACGAAAATCCAAGTGCCAGAATTTCCCGGGAAATGATTTCCCTTTGCTCAATCAATTGTTCCAATTTTTCTGGTTCCACCTCGATGCGAGCAAGATCCCCATGGACACGCAGACGGCAGCTTGCAAACCCTGCCCGATGCAGGATTTCTTCCCCTTCTTCAATCTTCTGCAAAGTTTTGGGCCCCAGCGGTGTATCATAAGGGATTCTGGTCGCAAGACAGGGTGTTGCCGGCTTTGTCGCACAGGAAAGTCCCATCTCTGCTGCTAGCTGCCGAATCTGCTGCTTGGTCAGTCCCTGATCGGAAAGCGGACTGATCACACCCAATTCCCGGATTGCCCGGATTCCAGGACGATAGCTCTTGTGGTCATCCGCGTTGGTTCCATCCAAAACCGCAGCATATCCGTTTTGCTTTGCAAACTCAAGTGCTTTGGAAAAGAGTTCTTTCTTGCAGTGGTAGCAGCGGTCAATTCCATTTGCAATCACTTTCGGGTTTTTCAGTTCATCGACCACCAACACTTCATGACGGATATGCAGCTGTTTTGTGATTTCCTTTGCTTCCTGCAGGTCTGCCTGCGGGTGCAGCACCATCGAGAAGGTAACCGCTGCAATATGATCGAGCGGGATTCTCTCTTTTTTTGCTGCTTCACAGCAGGCATACAGCAAAACCGTGCTATCCACCCCTGCGGAAAACGCGATACAAACTTTATTTTTGATTAACGCAGCCAGCTGCTCTTCCAGTTTTTCTTTCATGCTCTTTCCCTCTTCCCTTTTATTTAAGCCGCATCCTGTAAAGATACCTGTTCGGTATTGTCCGCGGAAAAACTTCCGTCTCCCTGTAAAAAGTCTTCCATCGTCTGTGCCAGAGCTTCCATCTGCTCCATTTCAAATGGAGAGGACAATCCAGTTTCCTCCAAAACGGTCATAAAGTCATAATCCGAATTTTGCTGTACCAGACTGAGATATGTTTCCAGTGCTTTGGTGTAATCCTCCAACCCCATCTGCAAAAACTCCATTGCAACACAGCCGGAGAGAGCGTAGTCGATCGCATAAAACGGCGTATCAAAATATTGATTGGTGGTAAACCATCCCATCGAAAAGCTTTCCATATCAAAGTAAGGTGACTCCACCACCAGACCATATTCCATTGCAAGTTCCTTATAAAGCTCGTTGAGTTCCTGCACGGTCATCTGCGGGTTTTCATAGATCTTTTCCTGAAACTCATCGTTCATTGCTGCGGTAAGGATTCCTGCCACCATGGTATAGACGTCATATTTGCGGGCTGTGCCAGCATCTTCCCCATAAAAGATTTCATAATAAGGCAAGGTCAGCATCTGCATTGCCTGTGAATGGATCTCACTGACATCCATGCTGCGGCCTTCCTGCTGGGAACCCAGTTTCAGCTGCTGCCACATAGCAAAACAATGTCCAAACTCATGGGAGATACTGAACACATCCTCTGCACTGCCGTTCATATTGGCAAATAAAAATGGAGTGTTCAGCGAATAAATCAGGGTGCTGAAGGTAACGTTTGCCTTAGTCTGGGAAGGTTCGGCATCAATAAACTCATGGGAGAGCAGATAGGAATAACACTCCCCTGTCTGCTCGGACATTTGCTGGTACAACTGCTCAAACTGATCCAGTGTTTCCTGCCAGCTTCCCTGCGGAACGGGAGACTGCTCTCCCAGCAGATACACATATCCCGGCTGATCCCGGTTTTCTGCGCGCCGGTAGAAGTCTTCCAGATAGCTGCGGTAAACGGGCGCAATGGTCTGCTTGATATCTTCCCGGAAGGTTTTGATATCCTCACGGGTGTAGCTGTTTCGAAGCATATCCAGATCTGCCACCTGCGTATAGCTGTCATATCCCAATGCCTGCGCCATCTGTTCCCGCAAGGAAACCAGCTCCAGATAAAGTTCTCCAAACTGTTGATTGTATTTTTGGATAAACTGATTGTAATAAGCCGACTGTCCCTCCGAATCAAGGGATGAGAACAACACCTCTCCCTCCGGCGTGCTAACTGTTGCCTGCGCATATTCGTAGTAGTATTCTGCTACCAGCTTTTTTTCCTGTTCCTGCAGGGAAAGGATCTCCTCCGAGCTTGCCTGTGAAGACATCTGGAGATCTTCTGCTCCGCTTTCGCCAAAGATCATATTCTGTATCGATGAAAAGCGGGAATTTTCAATGGAAGAAAACATCTGATTATAGCTGTTCTGAATTCGGGCATCAAAAGTGTCCAGATATTCCATTTCTTCACTGTAAAAGGTATCATTGACATCCAGATAATTTCGAATCTGTGCAATGGTCATCATGCTGTAAAATTCCTGAGTTGCGTCCCCGATTTTACGCAGAGTCCAGATCATTCCAAACGGAAGGATATCGTTTTCCGCCTGTTCTTTTGCCTTATCAATCAAATCCAGAACGCCCTGTCCGTCCGGACGCTCATATTCTACTTGTGAAAACGAAAGTTCGGTTGGCACAAGTTTTTCTCCCATACATCCGCTTAGGGAGGTCATCAGGATTGCTCCGGTCAGGATCATCGCCCAAAACCGCAGAACATTTTTGTGTGGTCTTTTGCTGAACAAATTCAATCGGCTCACTCCTTTTTCTGTTTTTTAGTATATCACAACTGCCCCTGGGAAAATGCGAACTTTTCGAAAATAAAAAAGAATCTGTACAAAGGACAGATTCTTTTTTATTACAATATTTTCCGGTACAATACCGGCGGGGGGCAAAATAAATTCACAATAACTTACAGACCGCAGATTGTGCGGACAGTATAGGCAACAAAAATGCCGACATGGTTTCCGGCAGCACCTGCCAGAACACCCATAATCAAACCAACGTTAATCAGAGATTTCCAGTTTGCACCAGCAGCAGTCAGAGAAGAGGTTGGACCATCAACAATACATCCTACCATGGAAAGAACAACATACTCATATTTGATCTTGAGCAGTCTGCAAATAACCAAGTGCAGCAGGATACAACCTACCAGCATGCACAGAACGTACATGGTCATCATGAATGCAGAACCGATGAACTGCTGTAAATCAACTGCAAAACCGATGGTGGACAGGAAGGTCAGAGAGATGAACAGACCCAGATCCAGGTTACCGCGCAGTTTCTGTACTGGTTTGAGCTGTGCTACACAGATCGAAATAGTTGTCAGAAGCAGCAGTCTTCCAGCTTTCCAGAAGCTTTCTGGGAATACTGCCTGAGAGAAAGCAGTAGTAAAGAATGTAATGCCAAAACCGATGGTCAGCAGCCATGCAATATCACGGATAGACCATTTTTTATCGGACATCAGCGGCTCTTTATCGCCCTATTCCAGCTCTTCTTTGCTGAACTGGTAAGGCCAGAACTTGTTCCATTTTTTGGATGCCTTCATCAGCATTGGAGCTGCAAACAGGAATACCATCAATGGGGTGGAAACAACATAGTCTGCTGCATTTGCAGCTGCCAGTGTTTCTCTCGAACAATCCAAACCGGTTGCAATAGCAGTCAGGTTTAGAGTACCGCCAGTGTAGGTTCCTACGAACATTCCGGCGCATTTCCATCCCTCTACAATTCTTGGAGCAAAGAAAATACCCAGAACAATTGCGACCAGACAAACAGAGCTGATTGCAGAAATCAGTGCCAAAACAGGCTCTTTTGTCAGTTTTTTCAATTCGGTAAGGTTCATACTCAGCATACAGATCGAAATCGACAGCGGTACGCAGTAGGTCGACAACATGCTGTATACGTCGTGCGAAATTGGAACGATATGTGTATTGGAAAGAATAATACCAAATACAACAACCGTTAAAACAGGTCCCAGCGATTTAAATACTTTGTAACGCTGGAGCCAAAGAGAAAATGCCACCATTAACAAAATGGCGAACATCAATCCGTCAGTACGTGTAATCAGTGCTTCCATAATTCCTCCGCCTTTATCTTAGTCTATCTTCTTCATGCGTTTTTCAAACGTTTAAAAATACTCCCCTAAATGAATCATTGTGCCCCCTCATTGATATTCCCTAATAACGTCTGAAAACAGCGCACAGCTTTGTATTATACCATATTTAAAGATTGTTTACAATGTACAATTTTTCTTGAAATTCTGTAACTTAATGCCACTTATCCTGCTAAAATAACAATTAATTCAAAATTACTGAAAATTATTTTAACCTTTCCTAACTTTAAAAACAAATGTTTAAAATCCAGAATCTTCATTGTTTATCCTGGTTTGTCAGCGACATAATAAAAATGATGCTTCACTCAAATATCAGTGAAGCCAAATTTCAAACAGGAGTGAGATTTATGCCAATGAACCTTCCAACTATTCTCACCGGTGCAGCTGTTACTGCTGCAGTCGGTACCGCTGCTTATATGATGACCGGTAAAAAGAAAAATACCGCAAAACAGATGAAGAAAAAAGCCGGCAAGGCTGTTCAGGCTGTGGGCGATATTGTTGAAAGCATTTCCAGCATGATGGGTTAATCAAAATATCAGGGGGAAGAACAGATAAGAGTTCTTCCCCCTGATTGTTTATTCCTGTATCATAAAATAAGGCTTTTGTGATGTTTGTGCTAAAATGTTCCGGCACTCTTTCCAGTCAGGAAAAAAGCGCTCAACTTCCTGCCAGAATTCTCTGCTATGGTCATGATGCAGGATGTGGCACAGTTCATGTACCACAACATAATTGACTGCGTGCTCCGGCGCCATCATCAGCCGCCAGCTGAAATTCAGGCTGTTCTTTCCGGAGCAGGAACCCCATCTTCCCTTTGCTCCATTGATTCGAATCGCTGTTGGGGATACTCCCATTTTCTGTGCATAAAAAGCCACCCTGCGACTAAGCTCTTCCCGTGCAATCTTTCGGTAAAGCTGCTGTGCCTGTGCACAAAGTTCCTCTTCGTTTCCTTTGCACAGAAAAAATGTCCCCCCATAATAAAATGGCTTTCCCTCATCCAGATATTCCACCGGAAACATCGCCCCCAACAGAGGAAATCTGCCATCTAAAAAGGAAAAGGTACCCAGCCTCTCTCGTTCTCTTTTGATCTTATCCTGATGAAAAGAAATCCACTCCGATTTTTGCTGCACAAACCGGTCAATTTCTTTTTTTGCAAGGCGCTGCGGTGCCCTGACGACAATGCTTCCATCCTTTTGAATCTGTATCACCGCTGTCTTTCTTTTGCTGCGGATCAGCGTATATTCCATCGTTTGTCTCCATTTCTTTCGGTCAAAAAGTTCAAGTTTTTGGGCTTATAATAAGCTATTTGCCGATTTTTTCAAAACTCTCAAAATATGATTGTTAAACTATTGACAAATTAAAAAAGGCGTATATAATGGGGCTTAGAAGGTTGATAAAAATTTGACCAACTTATTATAACACACCATCAGTCAAATGATATCAGGGGGGCATTTATCATGGCTAGATTTACATTACCAAGAGATCTTTATCACGGCGAAAACGCACTGGAAGCACTGAAAACCTTAGAGGGAAAACGTGCCATTGTTGTTGTCGGCGGCGGCAGCATGAAACGTTTTGGCTTCCTGGACAAAGTATGTGATTATCTGAAAGAAGCAGGCATGGAAGTTGCTCTGTTTGAAGGCGTTGAACCAGACCCATCTGTTGACACCGTTATGAAAGGTGCTGCAATGATGCGTGAATTCGAGCCTGACTGGATCGTATCCATCGGCGGTGGTTCTCCAATCGATGCTGCAAAAGCAATGTGGGCATTCTATGAATATCCAGACACCACCTTTGAACAGCTCTGCATCCCATTTAACTTCCCAAAACTTCGCAAAAAAGCTAGATTCTGCGCTATCCCATCCACTTCCGGTACCGCTACTGAAGTAACCGCTTTCTCGGTTATCACCGACTACAAGAAAGGCGTTAAATATCCTCTGGCTGACTTCAATATCACTCCAGACGTTGCAATCGTTGACCCTGCTCTGGCTGAAACCATGCCAAAGAAACTGACTGCTCACACCGGTATGGACGCTATGACCCATGCAATCGAAGCTTATGTTTCTACTCTGCACTGCGATTACACCGATCCTCTTGCTCTGCACGCAATCAAGATGATCAGCCGCGATCTGGTAGCAAGCTATAATGGCGACATGAAAGCTCGTGCAAGCATGCACAACGCACAGTGCCTGGCTGGTATGGCATTCTCCAACGCTCTGCTGGGTATCGTTCATTCCATGGCACACAAAACTGGTGCTGCATACAGCGGCGGTCACATTGTTCATGGCTGCGCAAACGCAATGTATCTGCCAAAAGTTATCAAATACAACAGCAAGAATCCAGAAGCTGACAAACGCTATGCTGAAATTGCTGCTTTCCTGGGACTTGAGCCAACCACAGATGCTCTGATCGCTCATATCAAAAACATGAACAAACAGCTTGATATTCCAACCTGCATCCGTGATTACGAAGGCGGCATCATCGATGAAAAAGAATTCCTCGAAAAACTGCCACAGGTTGCTGAACTGGCTGTTGGCGATGCTTGCACCGGCTCCAACCCACGTGAAATCACTCCTGCTCAGATGGAAAAACTGCTCAAATGCTGCTTCTACGATGAGGAAGTTGATTTTTAATTCTTTTCTGATAACACCATTTTCTTCTTCAATGCGGACTGCCCGAACGGGCAGTCCGCGCTTTTGTTTTTATCCCCGATAAGGTCTTGTCTGTCTGCATTCCGGGAAATTGGGGCATCCATAAAACTGTTGTCCCTTGTGTTCCCCGCGGGAAGCTGTCCTTAACACCATCGGAATCCCGCAGTCAGGACAGATAGGAACCTCCTCAACCTCCTCTTCGTCGCTCAGTTCCAACATATCACTGCACAGAAATCGACAAAGTTCATTTAACTCTTTTGCGCCATAGTTCTTTTTACAGGGAATATGAAACAGAGGGAGTTTTGCTTTTTTAAACGCCTTGTCCAGAAATGCATCCCGCTGCTGACGGTCTGAGCGCTCATGGGAACGGTCATCCAACTCGACTGCACAGAGAATCTGCATGGTATCCTTATCACACAACACAAAGTCAACATGCTTCTGGGAAATCCAGTTAAAGTATTTGAGCCTGTCCCTTCTGACATCTGCTCTTACCTGCAAAACTTCCCTGACGGAAGGTTTCGGACAGATGGTGATGTCCTCGCCAACCAGTTCATCAAGAATATCATAAAAAGCTTTTTCTGCCGGACTCAAAAAATATTGTCTGCGCTCATAGGGCGCACGGCTCCAGGGATTGGCGCGGCGAAATTTTCGATACAGTGTATAAACTAAGATGATTATGGGCAGAATAATAACTGCCGCCATCCAATACGTTTTCATTTTCTCCCCTCCTTCTTCACTTTATCTTTCCCCCTAGTGGGAACAGAGCATCCCTTCCGTTTGGAAGGGATGCTCTGTTTTTTATAAGTTCAGTTTCCTTTTATTCTACCATATGGCGGACATAGTCAACTACGCCGATATCTTTTCCGCCTCTGCGGTAAACCCTCGGCACACGCTTTCCGATAACGCACATGATTTCATAGTGAACGGTATCGGTCATGGCAGCAATCTCCTCCATGGTAATGCGCTTGCCGTCCTCTTCCCCGACAATAGTGATCTGCATTCCATCGCTCAGATCCGGAATTCCGGTCACATCTAAAAGCAGCTGGTCCATACAGATTCTGCCAACAATGTTAGCAAAATGGCCGTTTACCAGCATCCTGCCTCGATTGGAAAGGCTGCGGTGATAACCGTCTGCATATCCGATTGGAACGGTTGCGATGCGCATATCATGGTCTGCGGTAAAGGTTCTGCCGTAGCTGAGTTTTGCCCCCGCTTTGACCTCCTTGATCATCGAGATGACCGAGTGAAGCTGCATTGCAGGTTTTAGGTCAATCTTTCCTTCACATGCCTTATCCGGTACCAAACCATAAATCAGTACACCGGCACGAACCATATCCAGATGGAACTCCGGATAATTGACAATACCGCCGCTGTTGCAGCAATGCCGAATCATAAAGTGGATGCCGCGTTTTTGCAGCTCATCACAGGTTTTCATGAAACACTCATACTGCTGACGGGTATAGTCAATCGAATCATCATTATATTCATCCGAGCTGGAAAAGTGGGTAAAAATACCATCACAGCGCAGATTGGTATACTGGCAGACCTGTGCGATCTCTTCCACCGCGGTATCCATGTCCTGATCCGCTTCAAATCCGATTCTTCCCATTCCGGTATCTACCTTAATGTGGCAGGCAACCGTCACACCCGCGCGCTGCGCCTGCTGCTGGAGCTTTTTCGCGTACTCCAGCGAAAATACTGCCTGTGTAATATTGTATTCGCAAAGCTGTTTTGCTTTGTTTGGTGGGGTTGTTCCCAAAATCAGGATAGGGTGATAGATTCCCTGATTGCGCAGGGACATCGCCTCGGTAAGGTTGGATACCGCAAACCAGTTCACTCCCAGACGAACCAGCTCATCCGCAATATACTTATCCCCATGTCCATAGGCATCCGCCTTGACAACACCCATAATCATGCAGCCCGGCTTCAGCTTCTGTTTGATGGAACGGATATTATAATCAATGCAATCCAAATCCACTACTGCCCAGCTGCGACGAAGAAAGTCAACCATCGATATCTCCCCCTTTTTTATTACAGAAAATCACAAGATAATCTTCCAATAACTTCCAGAAATGAAACGATTCTCCCTGGCACATACTATAACTATACACGAATCAGGCAAAAGATACAATAAAAATTTCTTTAACATGTAAGATTTGCCTTTGAAAGGAGAACCCATCCATGACAAAACAGGAATACGCACAATGGACACAGGAAGAAAGCCCGAAATCCAAAGGGCCTATGAATATTTTGAAAGCCTTTGTTTTTGGTGGTGGTATTTGTGCCATCGGTCAGCTGCTGGTCTTTTTCTACCAAAGCCGAGGGGCAGGGGAACTTGGTTTTGTGTTTGCCTCGCTTTCCTTGGTTGTTCTTTCCGCTGTATTGACCGGGCTTAATGTTTATGACAACATTGCAAAGCATGCGGGTGCCGGAACCCTTGTTCCCATCACCGGATTTGCAAACTCGATGGTAAGTGCTGCGATGGAGTTTAAAACAGAGGGCTACATTCTGGGACTTGGAGCCAAGATGTTTTCTATCGCCGGTCCTGTCATCGTTTATGGCGTGAGCGCCTCGGTCATTTATGGAATCATTCTGGTTCTGTTTGGATAAAAGGGAGATGATTTGATATGGCAAAACGAATTGGAAGCAAAACACTGATTCTTTCCTCCTCCCCCTCCATTATCGGTTATGCCGCTGTTGGTGCAAAAAAAGAAAAGCAGGGGCCTCTGGCTGGATATTTTGACCTGTTGTCAGATGATTCTTCCTTTGGACAAAAAACCTGGGAAAAGGCAGAAACACACATGCAGAAAACAGCAATCGAATTGGCGCTGCAAAAGTGCAATACCCAAAAAGATCAGATCGATTTTCTGTTTGCAGGGGATCTTCTCAACCAGTGCATCAGTTCTGCCTATGCTTCCCGCGATATGCTGATCCCATTCTTTGGTCTGTACGGCGCCTGTTCGACTATGTCCGAGAGCTTATGTCTTGCCAGCATGTTTGTCGACACCGGACTGGGGCAGCGATGCCTTGCCGCTACCTCCTCCCATTTCTGCTCTGCGGAGCGTCAGTTCCGGTTCCCGCTGGAATACGGCGGTCAGCGCACCCCCACTGCGCAATGGACGGTAACCGGTTCCGGTGCCTGTGTAGTTGCTCCAAGCGTACAGGCTCCTTTTATACGTGCTGTCACAGTCGGCACTGTACAGGATCTTGGAATTACCGACATTAACAATATGGGCGCCGCCATGGCACCCGCCGCAGCCAAAACTCTGTGTCAGTTCTTTTCTGACACCGGCACCAGACCGGAAGATTATGACATGATTTTAACCGGTGATCTCGGTTTTGTGGGAAGCCGTCTGCTCGAACGCCTGATGCAGGCAGAAGGATACCCCATGGCAAAGCTCCACAATGACTGTGGGCTTATGATCTATGACCGCAAAAAACAGGATGTCCATGCTGGCGGCTCCGGCTGCGGCTGTGCGGCATCGGTGCTGTGTTCCTTTATTCTCCCGCAGATTGCCTGCCAGAGATTAAAAAATGTGCTCTTTCTTGCAACCGGTGCGCTGATGAGTCCTACCAGTACACAGCAGGGAGAGAGTATTCCGGGTATTGCTCACCTTGTCTATCTTTCGTCCACCCCAAACCCAAAGGAGGTCATTTGCTGATGGATTTGTTCCTTTTACTCAAAGCCTTTCTGGTGGGAGGAATCATCTGTGCCATCGGTCAGGTGCTCATCGACTATACCAAACTTACTCCCGCCCGAATTCTGGTTTCCTATGTTGTTCTCGGGGTCATCTTAGGCGGAATCGGACTGTATCAGCCGCTGATTGATTTTGCTGGAGCAGGTGCCACGATACCCTTAACCGGATTCGGTGCAACCCTTGCAAAGGGGGTTCGGGAGGCGGTCAGCAGCGATGGGCTGTTTGGTGCCTTTACCGGAGGACTGACCGCCAGTGCCGGAGGTATTACAGTAGCAATTATCGCTGCTTTGCTTGCCGGACTTCTCTGCAAATCCTCCGAAAAAAGCTAAAGAAAAAATCCTGTCTGAGTGCAAAGCACTCAGACAGGATTTTTTTATTAATCATTAAGCGATGTCTTCTCGCCGGAAAAAAGTTTTCTGGTCATCAGGAAAAATACTGTCGAGGTACTCAACGATGCCAAGACATCCGCCGCAGGCTCTGCAATAAAAATACCATTAAAGCCCATGATCAACGGCAGGATCAGTGCCAGAGGAATCAGAAGGATAATCTTTCTGAGCAATGCCAGGAACATAGATACCTTTGCCTGACCCAGCGCAACAAAGGTCTGCTGACAGCTAAACTGTGCACCCAGCAGCAGCATACCGGACATAAATACTCTCAAATATCCCGGAGCAATCGCAAGCAGCTGCGGGTCGGAGGAAAACAGGCGGATAAACACAGTTGGGAACAAAAGAACCAGTGCCCAAACAGTTGTGGTATAGATTAGTGCCGATTTTACCAGCAGTCCAAAAGTCTTTTTGACTCGGTCAATCTTCTTCGCACCATAGTTATAGCTGACAATCGGCTGTGCACCCTGAGTCAGTCCTGTTACCGGCAGCACGAAAAACTGCATACAGGAAAGCAGAATGCTCATGGCGCTGATCAGAATATCGACCTGATCTCCACCATAATGTTTGATCTGCGCGTTGAATGTCAGCTGTACCAAGCTTTCGGTTGACTGCATGATAAATGGGGAAACACCCAGCGCAATTGCTGGAAGCAAAATTTCTTTCTGAATCTTCAAGTTTGCCATCTTGATTTTCAGGATGGTTTTCTTGCCGGTAAGGAACACAATAACCCAAACTGCCG
>PPYF01242595.1_pt1 | contig 14358 bp, 7 predicted proteins | sample 1559871 | NCBI WGS metagenome assembly PPYF01 (sample SAMN08240021, study PRJNA423297) | Human gut metagenome, whole genome shotgun sequencing project. | reverse complement strand
AAGCAGTTGATGTAGACAGCAAATATGCAAAACAGTCAGGTGGACGTGGACAGTACGGACACTGTAAAGTTAAATTTGAGCCAACAGATGTCAATGGCGAGCAGACATTCTTCTTTGAATCTACAGTAGTAGGTGGAGCGATTCCAAAAGAATACATTCCAAAAGTAGGAGAAGGTATTGAAGAAGCTATGAAATCTGGTACACTTGGTGGATTCCCGGTAGTTGGTATTAAAGCTACTGTATACGATGGTTCTTACCATGAAGTCGATTCAAGTGAAATGGCATTCCATATTGCTGGATCTTTAGCATTCAAAGATGCTATGGCAAAGGCGGCTCCGGTACTTCTTGAGCCAATCATGAAAGTTGAAGTAACAATGCCGGAAGAATATATGGGTGATGTTATCGGTGACATCAATGCACGTCGTGGACGTATCGAAGGTATGGATGACTTAGGCGGCGGTAAGATCGTAAGAGCTTACGTTCCATTGTCAGAAATGTTTGGATACTCTACAGACTTACGTTCAAGAACTCAGGGACGTGGTAACTACTCTATGTTCTTTGAGAAATATGAACCAGTACCGAAGAACGTTCAGGAAAAAGTATTATCTAATAAAAATGCATAATTCTTACTAATTTTCGGGACGAAAATCTTAAAAAGACTTGAAAATCTATATGATTTGAAACATTGGTACAATCGGACACGTTGACCATGGTAAAACAACTTTAACAGCTGCTATCACAAAAACTCTTGCAGCAAGAGTTGCTGGTAACGCTGCTGTAGATTTCGAAAACATCGACAAAGCTCCAGAAGAAAGAGAACGTGGTATCACAATTTCTACAGCTCACGTTGAGTACGAAACAGAAAAACGTCACTACGCTCACGTTGACTGCCCAGGACATGCCGATTACGTTAAAAACATGATCACAGGTGCTGCTCAGATGGATGGTGCTATCCTTGTTGTAGCTGCTACTGATGGTGTTATGGCTCAGACAAGAGAGCACATCTTACTTTCTCGTCAGGTAGGTGTACCTTACATCGTAGTATTCATGAACAAATGTGACATGGTTGACGATGAAGAATTATTAGAATTAGTAGAAATGGAAATTCGTGAATTATTAGATGAATACGAATTCCCAGGAGATGATACTCCAATCATCCAGGGATCAGCTCTTAAAGCTCTTGAAGATCCAAACGGAGAATGGGGAGACAAAATTATGGAACTTATGGATGCAGTAGATAGCTACATTCCAGATCCACAGAGAGCAACAGATCAGCCATTCTTGATGCCAGTAGAAGACGTATTCTCTATCACAGGACGTGGTACAGTTGCTACAGGTAGAGTAGAACGTGGTACACTTCACGTATCTGACGAAGTTGAAATCGTTGGTATCAAAGAAGAATCTCGTAAAGTTGTTATCACAGGTATCGAGATGTTCCGTAAACTTCTTGACGAAGCTCAAGCTGGTGATAACATCGGTGCAAAGGTGGACGTCATACACCATTCTTCAACAACTACAGACCACAGTTCTACTTCAGAACAACTGACGTAACAGGTGTTTGTAACTTACCAGAAGGTACAGAAATGTGCATGCCTGGTGACAACGTAGAAATGTCAATCGAATTAATTCACCCAGTAGCTATGGAACAAGGTTTACGTTTCGCTATCCGTGAAGGTGGACGTACTGTAGGTTCAGGAAGAGTTGCTACAATCATTGAGTAATCGTTGATTTGTGATTTGAACTAATTGAATTTATACCCCGGAAACGCAAGTTTCCGGGGTTTTTCTTGAATTATAGGAAATTCCTTTGGAATCCTATAATTCAAAAAAATGCACTTCGTGCAAAGAAGCGCAATCTTTTTTGAATTTATAAGAGATACAAGCAGTTGAATACACAGAAATAGCAAATTGAATAAGGAAGATGAAAGAGGAAATCTAACGATATAGGATTTAGAATAAAATATTCACTTGCAAATTTTGGCAAAAAGTGCTTTAATAAAATTAATATTATACAGGCGGGTTGTTACTTTTTAGGCAAAACCGAACTTTTGGAACAGAGTATATAATGTAAAATTGTATAGTCTGTTCCAAAAGTTCGGTTTTTTAGTGCAAAGCAGAATATTTTCCTGCTGTAAAGATTCGTCTGATAATAAATAATGAGGAGGAAAGATATGAAGAAAAAAGGAACATGGATGCGTGCAAGTGCAGGCGCCCTTTCTGCGGCAATGGTATTGGGGTCTGTAACTGTAGCGCCGGCTGTAAAGGCAGAAAATGTGGAAGAGAAAGCGGGTTATGAGGTTAACTATGCTCTTAATTCAAAAGTAACTGCGAGCAATCAGGAACTGGCAAATCAGTGGGGACCGGAGAAAGCGGTAGATGGCATTGTGAATCGTGATGCTGAGAAACCGGAACAGTCACGCTGGTCAACAGCACAGAGCACCACACAGGAAGCGAGAACGTTGACATTAGACTTGGGGGCAGTAAAGACATTCAGTCAGTTTGTAATTGAGTGGGAGAGAACCAATATTACAAATTTCAAGATTTCTGTTTCTGACACAGAAGATGGTACTTATAAAGATGTTTATGTAAAGGAAGATGGTAAGAATATTACATCTCTCACAAGCAGGATCAATCTTGAGAAAGCTGCAACAGGACGTTTTGTTCGTTTGACGGTGAACGGGTATACGTTGAACCCGGGTAACTGGCAGTCTGTATCTCTCTATGAGTTCAAAGTACTCGGAGAGGCTGAGAACTTGAGTGAAGGTGCAACAGTAGCAGCAGACGGATATGAAGATAATCTTGAAAAATTCCAACCTAGTAAAGTAGTTGACGGAGATGATACAACGCGTTGGGCAAGTCCGGCTAAGTTAGGACAACACTGGATTAGCTTAGATTATGGAAAAGAAATTTCTATCCAGTCATTCAAGATTCACTGGGAGCGCACGAATGCAACAAAATATCGTTTGGAAAAATCGTCAGACGGTACAAACTGGGAGCCGGTTGTAAGTTTTGAGAAAAAACCAGACAGCTATCAGCAGATTATCAACTTAGATGAACCGATCAACACACAGCATGTACGCCTTTTCATTGAAGAATTCGATCCAAAAGGGGCGCCGGAAAACGGAGCTGAGGTGACATGGAACACAGTTGGTATCTGGGAGTTTGAGACTTATGCCGGAAAATTAGAAGAGCCGGAAAACACTCAGGATCCACAGGAAGTTGCAGATAACTTAGAGCTGCCTGAATCGATCGAAGGTGATTCTAAGAAATTTACAATGCCGGAAGTTCCGGAAGGGTTTGAAATAAGCTTTGTCGGAGCAGATTATGAGCAGATTTTAGACAGAGACTTGACAGTTTATCAGCCGTTGGTTACACAGCAGATTAAGATGAACTTCAATGTAAAAGCAGAAGGAAAAGATGGAAAAGCAGTTGACTCGAAAGAATATACAATGACTGTTACCGGTAAATACGAGCAGGAAGAGGGAGACAACGCAAAGCCAGCAGTAATTCCGGAACTTGCTGAGTGGAAAGGTGCAAAAGGCGGAGAGTTTGCAGTGAAGGACGGCAGCCGTATCGTTGTTGCAAACAAAGATAAAGCAGCGCTTCAGAGAGCGGCAACAGAGTTCCAGAAAGATTATAAAGATTTATTTGGAAAAGATCTTGAAATTGTATATGCGGACAGCGCAAATGCCGGAGATTTCTTCTTTACACTTGTAGAAGCAGGAACAGGTCTGAAAGAGGAAGGATACAATCTGAAAATTGGTGATTCAGTTACAGTGGAAGCAGAAACTTCAACAGGTGCATACTGGGCAACAAGAAGTATTCTTCAGATTTTAAAACAGACAGATGGAACAATCGCAAAAGGCGAGGCGCGTGACTATCCAAAATACGAAGTGCGTGGATTCATGCTTGATGTCGGAAGAAGACCATTCTCTAAGAAAATTGTCAATGAAGTTGCAAAGACAATGGCATGGTACAAGATGAACGACTTACAGCTTCACTTAAATGACAACTATATCTTCTTGGAAGATTACACAACTGCAGGAGAAGATCCGATGACTGCATATGAGGGATTCCGTTTGGAGTCTGATATCAAAGCAGATGGAAATCTGAATAAGGCAGATTTGACAAGTGATGACATGTACTGGACAAAAGATGAGATGCGTCAGATGATTCAGGATTACCGTGAAATCGGTATGGATATTGTACCTGAGTTCGATACACCGGCACACTCTCTTGCATTTACAAAGGTTCGTCCAGACCTTAAAATGGGTGGAAATGGACGTGAGAATGATCACTTTAATTTGGCAACTCCTAGTGGGGGTGATGCAAGTGAAACGCCATATGCGAAGTCTTTAGAATTTGTAGAAGGTCTTTGGGATGAATATTTGGAAGGTGAGAATCCTGTATTCGATGAAGAGACAATTGTTAATATCGGAACAGATGAATATTCAGAAACATATAAAGAACAGTTCCGCCAATTTACAGATGATTTGTTAGCACATGTTCAAGAGAAAGGTAATCAAGTTCGTCTTTGGGGAAGTCTTACTGCAAGAAAAGGTCAGACAGATGTAAGAAGCGAAGATGTACAGATGAATATCTGGAATGACGGTTGGGCAAATCCAAAAGAGATGTACAAAGAAGGATATGATCTGATTGATATGAACGATGGAACAGTTTACATTGTTCCGGCAGCCGGATATTATGGTGATTATTTGAATAAACAGCACTTATACAGTAATTATGATCCGGCAAAACGTATGGGAGTTCCGGTTGGTTCTGAACAGACACTCGGTGGAGCTTATGCAATTTGGAATGACATGGTAGATAAGAAAGCAAATGGTCTTTCTGAGCTGGAAATTTATGACCGTTTCAACGATGCAGCTCCATTCTACGCATCAAGCTTGTGGGGAGATGAAGAAAAGACTTACGCAGAGGCAACAGAAGTCAGTGAAGCAGTTGGAGAAGCTCCTCGCACAAATGCATATGACAAAGTAGACAGCAAGGGGGACACTATTGTATCATACGATTTTGATGAAGGTCTGAATGATGAATCCGGAAACGGCTATGATGCAAAAGATGCAGTGAACGCAAAAGTAGAAGATAAAGCATTTGTATTGAACGGAAAAGAAAGCTATGTCTCTACTCCGCTTGACCGTGTTGGCCCTGGAAAGGAACTTTCTTTCGACATTACAATGAAAAAACCTGGAATGCCTGGAGAAATTTTATTCGAGGCAGATGCAGAGTACGGAACATATGATATCCGTATCATGGAAGATGGAACACTTGGATTTACAAGAGAAGGTTATGACTATTCCTTTGGATATAAGCTTCCGGTAAATCAGAAAGTATCTCTGACAATCAGAACAGACGGAGATGTGACTTCTCTGATTGCAGATGGCAAGAAATATACTGCAACAGGAAGCTACACATATGAAGGCGATTTGAAAGCATCTAATATCTCACGTGCGTCATTGTCATTGCCGACAGAAAGAATTGGTTCTAAGACAAATGCGGTAAACGCAGTGATCGATAACATTGTGTTGACTTCTAAAGTGGTAAAAGAAGATTTGACAGAGGGAGCAATCGATTCAAAAGACTTCACAGTGACAGCTGACAACGAAAACTCAGATGGAAAAATTACAAATGCATTTGATAATAATATTTCTACAATCTGGCATACACAGTGGTCGCCAAACAAGAAACCACTTCCGGCTGTGATCACAATTGATATGAAGAAGAATTACGATATCAATGGATTCTACTATATGCCAAGACAGACAGGAAATAATGGATATATCTTAGAATATACATTGGAATATCAAGATGCTTCCGGAAACTGGCAGAAAGCTGTAGATAAAGGAACATGGGCTTCTAACGGATCTGAGAAAAATGTGAGATTTAAACCAATCAACACATCAAAATTAAGACTGACAGTTACAAAAGGACAGAATGATTTCGGTAGTGCGGCAGAGTTCAAAGTGCTTGGAGGAACAGAGGACTTGACAAAAGTACCACTTCGCATCAGCACATATGTAGAAGGAAGAGGAACAGCAGAAGTTTCAAAAGAGCAGATTAACAAAGGCGAGGAAGTTACATTTACTGCAAAAGCAGATAAAGGAAACAAATTCGTTGGCTGGTATGACATTTTCGGAAATGAAGTGAGCAAGGAAGCTTCTTACAAAGTAACACCGGAGGATAACCTGACATTGGTTGCTAAGTTTGAAGAATCTGACACACCGGTAGATCCGGATGGAGTAAACAAAGACAGTCTTAAGAAATTGTATGATGACTGTGTAGCGGCTGACAGAGACGAAAAAGAGTACACACCAGGTACATGGAAAGCATATGCAGATGCAATAGACGCTGCAAAAGCAGTCATTGACGATAAAGAAGCAACAGAAGAACAAGTGAAAAAAGCACATGATGATCTTCAAAAAGCTCTCTTTGAATTGAGACTGATTCCAAACAAAGATAAATTGGAAGACTTAATCAAAGAAGCAGAAAAGATGGATCTGAGCGGATATACATCAGAGAGCGTAAAAGTGTTTGAAGATGCACTTGCTCAGGCGAAAGTAGTTATGAAAGATCCGGAAGCTGATCAGGATGCTGTAGATGCAGCAGAGGGGCAGTTGAGGGCAGCAGTTGAACAGTTAGAAAAAGCTGACAAACCTGTAGTACCGAGCGAAGTAGATAAGAGCGCTTTGGAAAAATACTACAATGAATGTGTTTCATACTACAAAGAAGCTGACTACACAGCAGACAGCTGGAAAGTATATAAAGAAGCACTCACAAATGCCAAGACGGTGCTTGATGATGAAGATGCAACAGCAGAGGAAATCAAGGCAGCTACAGAGAAACTTGCAAAGGCAGCTAAGGATTTAGTGAAAAAAGAGGAAAATAAGAAACTAAGTACTCCATCTGCCGGTGGTTCAGATGAATCAGGAAAGAAACCGGTGACAGGAGATTCGACTGCGGCGCCAATGATGATGGTTCTTGCGGCAGCAGCATCCGTAATTGCAGGAAAAGAAATCTTAAAAAAGAAAAAAACGGATGAATAATAAAATAGCCGGCAATGAAAGTTGCCGGTTGTTTTAAAAGGGAAAAGGGAAATGGGAAAAAGGAAAAAGAAATGAAAAGGAAAATATATAAGGGATTTCATAAGATTCTTGCAGGAATATTTGTATTGAGTCTTGTGATGATTTCGATCCAGGTACCGACACTTGTCGCTGCCGGAGAGAAAAAAGGAGAGGAAAAATTGGTGAATATCGCACCGGAATCAGAGATTACAGTCCCAAGTTCGGAAGCGGGGAAAGAAAAAGAAAATCTGGTTGACGGTGACGATGCGACCTTGTGGGTGCAAAACGGTGATACATGGCCGAGTGAGGTATCATTGAAGCTGCCTGCAGATAATACAAAAAAGATTAAAAAAATCGTTGTAAAGTTTGAACAGGGACATACTCCTTGGACGGTGGATATTCAACTGTCACATGCATTGAATAACGTCACGAGTGATCTTGTTGTGGATGATACAAAAGTGAATCACTGTTTTGATGATGTCTATGAATTTGAATATGAGACACCTTTGAATTTTACACACACGTATATTACATTGTCTAATCCGCAAAACGATGGACAGCCGGGAGCGTTCTGGCCGGCTATTGCAGAGGTGGAAATCTGGGCGGAGGCATCTTCCGAGGAAAGTGATCTGACCAATGTGGCGCCGCAGGCGACAATCACATCTGTTGGCGGGGATGCCGGAGTAAAAAGCAATCTGGTTGATGATAATTATGAGACATTGTACGTTTACAACAATGGAGGTATCTCCGGTTTGAAAGACGGCGCATGGATCGAGATGGAGCTCGACAGAGAGTATCCGGTAAAATCTATGGAGGCGGCTTTTGAACTTGTGGATCCGGATGAAAATGGCTTTGAATTTACATTTGACGTACTTGGGAAGAGTAAAAATGACACCGAGTGGCAGACGTTATTTGCAGGAGTGAAGGCAACGCGTCTGGAGGATGGACATATTCAGACATTATCTTTAGACAGTGTCAAGAATTTAAAGAGCATTCGCATCAATGTGACTGATATTGCGAGCACAGGCGGAGATCCGTGGCCGGCGCTGGCGGAATTTAAAATCTTTGCAGATGCAAACGGAAGCAATGTAGAAGATACTGAGAGTATCGCATATAAAAAACCGGTTCATACTAACACAGGTCAGTCTACAGTATCCAGAGTGAATGATGGCTCTACAACGAATGTGTGGTCGGGGGACAGATATCCGGCATACATTGATATTGATTTGGAGAAAAATTATAATCTGGATGAGATTCAAGTGTTTACACCGTCCACAGGATATTCCCAGTATTCGATTTATACGAGTATGGACGGAAGAGATTTTGATAAGCTTGCGGAAAAAACAAGTAAAGAAAGCTGTCCGGCAGACGGTGAAAAATACGCTGCTGATGGAAAAGAAGCAAGAATTGTTCGTGTATATATGGAATATCAGTCGACTTCGGAAAAGTCTTTGATCAATGAAATCCGTGTGCTTGGAAAGGAAAGCGGAACGAAAATTCAGGAGACACCAAAAGTTCAGGTGGAAGATTTTGCGGGTTCCGCATATGATGTGCAGATTACAGAACAAGATACGATTGATGAAGTGAAAGGGATCATTGAAAGAAGAATCGGCTCAGCGTATGTTGACTGGTTTACCTTGGAAGTGGCAGAAGGCGACAATGCATATGATTACTTTGAGTTATCTCAGAAAGATGGAAAGATTCACATCAAAGGAAACGATGGTGTCTCTCTTGCGACAGGGCTGAACCATTATTTGAAATATTATTGTAACGTAAATATTTCTCAGGTTGGGGATCAGGTGAAGATGCCAAAGAGCATTGTTCCAATTGAGGGAACGGTACATAAAGAGACAAAATTCCCGGTCCGCTATTCTTATAACTACTGTACGCTTTCATATTCTATGGCGTTCTGGGGTGAGAAAGAATGGAGAAATGAATTGGACTGGCTTGCATTGAATGGTGTAAATGTTGTTCTCGATGCAACAGCGCAGGAAGAAGTGTGGAGAAGATTTTTGGGAGAACTTGGATATTCGCACGAAGAAGCAAAAGATTTCATCGCAGGGCCGGCATACTATGCATGGGCATATATGGCAAATCTATCCGGATTTGGAGGACCGGTACATGACAGCTGGTTCACGGAGAGAACAGAACTTGCGAGAAAAAATCAGCTTATTATGAGAAAACTTGGCATGCAGCCGGTACTGCAAGGTTATAGCGGTATGGTTCCTGTTGATATTACAGATAAAGACCCAAGTGCACAGGTAATCAAGCAGGGGACATGGTGTTCGTTCCAAAGACCGAGTATGCTGAAGACAGATAGTGAGACATTTGACAAATATGCGCAGTTGTTCTATAAGGTACAAAAGGAAGTATATGGAGATGTATCTGACTACTATGCAACAGATCCGTTCCATGAAGGTGGAAACACAGGTGGTATGAGCCCGACAGTCATTGCCGAGAAAGTGTTGGCAAACATGATGGAGGCAGACGAAAATGGTATCTGGATTATTCAGTCATGGCAGGGAAATCCGTCGACGGCTCTGCTTCAGGGATTAGATGCAGCACGTGACCATGCGCTTGTACTTGATCTCTATGCAGAGAAAACTCCGCACTGGAACGAGACAGATCCTGGCTCTTACGGTGGAGCAGAAGGCGGTGGAGAATTTTTGAACACTCCTTGGGTTTACTGCATGTTGAATAACTTCGGAGGGCGTCTCGGACTGCACGGACATATTGAGAATTTTGTAAATGGTGTTGCGCAGGCAGCGGCACAGGCGAACCATATGGCGGGAATCGGTATCACACCGGAAGCATCTGTGAATAATCCGGTACTGTATGATCTGTTCTTCGAGACAATCTGGTCAGATGATGGTGAGAATTTATCGGCGATCAACCTGGACGAATGGTTTAAGGATTACACAACGAGAAGATATGGGGCAGAGAGCCAATCGGCGTATGAAGCAATGCAAATCCTGAATGATACTGTGTATAATCCAGAGATGAATATGAAAGGACAGGGAGCGCCGGAGTCGGTTGTCAACGCCCGTCCGGGATTAGATATTGGAGCGGCTTCCACTTGGGGAAATGCGGTGATCGATTATGATAAGGCTGAACTGGAAAAAGCGGCAGCACTGTTGCTAAAAGACTATGACAAATTAAAAGACAGTGCCGGTTATCAATATGATCTTGCAAATGTATTAGAGCAGGTGTTATCGAACACTGCTCAGGAATATCAGAAGAAGATGGCAGATGCATTCCGCGAGGGGGACGCTGAAAAATTTGAAAAAATGTCAAACAGTTTCCTTGAAATTATTACAAAGGTAGAGGAAGTAACCGGAACACAGGAAGAATTTATGCTTGGCACATGGCTGGAATCGGCGAAAGCACTTGCGAAAAATGCAGACGATTTCACAAAAGAATTGTATGAGCTAAATGCACGTGGCCTTATCACAACATGGGGAAGTATCGAGCAGGCAAACAGTGGAGGCTTGATTGATTATTCCAATCGTCAGTGGTCAGGACTTACAAGCGACTATTATAAACCACGCTGGGAAAAATGGATTGCCGAACGGAAAAAAGAATTGGCAGGAGAAGAGTCAAAAAATTACTCAGCAGCAGATTGGTTTGAAATGGAATGGGCGTGGGCTCGGAGCAATAACGAATATCCAACGAAAGCAAACGGTATGGATTTGGAAAAGCTGGGGACAGAGATTCTTGATAAGTATTCTGTAAGCCAGATTCCGAAAGATCCTGCAGAGAACGATGAGTTTGATATCTCTCTGGAAGGAATGACTGCAACTGCCGGAAGTGAGCAGGCAGGAAGTGAGACGGAAGGCTTGGCAAATTATGTTCTGGATAACAATACAGGAACGCTGTGGCATTCTTCATGGGCTGGGGCAGAGAGAGAAGACCTGTGGATTGATATCCGGCTTCCGGAAAAACAACTGGTGGATGGAATCCGTTTGTTGCCAAGAACAAGTGGAACAAATGGAGTTATCACAAAATACAGAATTGAAGTGAGTGCTGACAACGGACAGAGTTATCAGGAAGTGAGCAGTGGAACATGGAGTTCTGGAAACAGTTGGAAAAAGGCAAGTTTTTCAGAAGTGGAGGCAACAAATGTCCGTGTCTATGCGGTAGAGTCGCTTTCGACGGATTCTAATAATTATGCTTCCGCTACTGAGATTCGCATTACCGGACCGAAAAAGGTAGAAGTGCCGGTTGACAAGGCAGAACTACAGGAAGCCTATGATAAGGCGGCTAAAATGGATCTGAGTATGTACACGGAACAGAGCCGCAAAGTGATGGAAGATGCAATTGCAAATGCAAAAGCAGTATTGGACGATGAAAAGTCGGCACAAGAAACAGTTGATGAAGCATTAAAACGGCTGCAGGAAGCAGAAAAAGGGTTGGAGTTGATTCCGAGCACGCCTGTGAAAAAAGAAGATCTTAAGAAGAAACTGGATGAGGCAGAACAATACAGGAAAGAGCTTGATTCCTATACACCTGTAACGAGAGAAGCTTTTGTGAAAGCTTATGAACTTGCAAAAGAGGTATATGAGGATGAAAAGGCAACTCAGGAAGCGGTAGATGCAGCATTTGGACAATTGCAGAAGGCGATTTTTGATCTGAGACAAATTCCGAGCAAGGAAAAATTAGAAGAGTTGATCAAAGATGTGGAACAAATGGATCTTACAGGATATACTGAGGAATCAGCAGGCAAGGTGGAATCAGCATTGGAGTTTGCAAAGAAAGTTGCATTTGATGAGAATGCGACAAGTGCTGATGTGAGAAAGGCATCAGATATGCTGAGAGCGGCAGTTCAGGGATTGGAAGAAAAATCTGAAAGTGGCACAACACCGGATAAGCCGGAAAGTGGAAATCAGAAAGAAAATCCAAAAGAAAATCCAAAAGAGCAATCGAGTGTGAAAACAGGAGATAACAATTCTATGATTGTTTGGCTTGTAGTAGCAGTATCGATGTTAGTTGTCCTAATGGAAAGAAAGAGAAAAGAGAAGCGATAGTATTATAATAAAGAAGAAACCGGAGCTTTTGCTCCGGTTTCTGTTTGCGTATATAGAACTATGAAAGTTTTTTCGCATCTTTGAAGAATGTAAGTGCTGTGTAAATCATTACTACGATAACAATCCATGTCAACACTGTAGTTGGCATCTCTTTTACTAAGAAGTAAGCGATGAATACACCGATCATACCACCAACTGTTAACATAACAGAAGCTTTTCTGTCGTATTTTCCTTCTTTGATGAATTTGATACCACAAGATGGCATTAAGAATGCACAAGAACCCATCATAATAGGGAATGCAGATTTAATATTCATACCAAGTGCACCAATCATAGCCATACATGGAGCGTAAAGTCCAACACCGATTGTCATCAAAGCACCTAAGAAGAAGTTGATTACGATACCAAGAACAAGTTTTACGCCTGTAAGACCTGTAGCTGTTCCGGCAGCACCGAATGGTCCAACTTCCATTAATTTACAACCCATCATCACTGCAAGGAAAAGTAATGCAACACCTAAAGCGATACGGATCTGTTTTACAGGAAGTTTTGAAACGATACCTGCACCGATGTAAGAACCGATTGCAGCTGCTGCAAGTAAACCTACTAATGTAACTGTGTCTAAGTCAATCAATCCAAGGAAGAGTACGAATTCTGTTACGACAGGAATCGCATCTCCAACGTTGAGAGTACCTGGCATTACTTCGTCATCACAAGACTTTGTAAATTTGAAACCTGCCTGAGTGGTAGCGAAACTACCAATTCCTAATGTATCGAAAAAGTTAGTGATAATACCAATAAGTAACAATGAGATAACTTTCTTGCCTGTAAATTCTTCTTTATGTTTGATACAGTCGGCAATCCAGTAAATAGCAAAAACTGCAGTATAAGCAATAATAACGATACGTAAAATAAGAGTAGCGTTCATATAATATCCCTCCAGATTAAATATTAAATTTTGAAAATTGGTAAAAAATAGAGACATATCAAAGAGATAGTATATGCAAAGCCCCCGATATTGAATATACCTTGTTAAAAATATGTCTTTATCTATTGATAATTGTAACAAGTTCAATAGGAAAAGTCAATGGATTCAAAGGTGAAATTTAGTTCAGTAAAGTGCCGAAAAAAAGCCTAAGATTCAGCGTTTCTTCCTATTTATAAATATAAGAGTAACAGTTCGGCTGCAAAAGCTTGAAACAGTGGTATAGCAGTCGGTTTTGCAGCAGATTTATGAGAAATTTTCTCTTGTAAACGAACTGGCAGAAAAAAATAAAAAAAAGTCTTGAAAAATGAAAAGAAATCATGTATACTAAAAAAGCTGTGACATGATAGCGTTGAAGCGTGAGGTTGCTACTTATAATAGTAGGTGTTCCGTGGAGCGAATGTCAAGTTAGGAAACTGGCGACAAGTCACTGTACGAATCAATAACAACCGATGAAAAACGGTAACAACGTGTGAGTTCTCACGACACACACGGGAGAGTGTACAGTCACCGCTTGTCGTACTTGAGTTTAATAGTACGAAAAGGAGGCGACTTTTTTTATGGCAAGTCAAGTAATGAGAATTACACTGAAAGCATATGATCACCAATTGGTTGATGCATCTGCAAAGAAAATTATCGAAACTGTAAAGAAAAATGGATCACAGGTGAGCGGACCGGTACCACTTCCAACTAAAAAAGAAGTAGTAACAATCTTAAGAGCCGTACACAAATACAAAGATTCCAGAGAGCAGTTCGAACAAAGAACTCACAAAAGACTGATCGATATCATCACACCAACACAGAAAACTGTTGATGCATTATCAAGATTAGAGATGCCAGCTGGTGTTTATATCGACATCAAAATGAAAAACAAATAAGAGTTCGATCAAATTAAGAGACAGTAAGTATCCTATAATTTAGGATGAACACGAAAGTGTTCCGCTGTAAATCACAGGAGGTAATAATAATGAAGAAAGCTATCTTAGCTACAAAAGTCGGAATGACTCAAATCTTCAACGAAGACGGAGTATTAACTCCAGTAACTGTTCTTCAGGCTGGTCCTTGTGTAGTAACACAGATCAAAACAGTTGAGAACGACGGTTACAGTGCTGTTCAGGTTGGTTTTGTTGACAAAAAAGACAAAATCGTGAACAAAGACAAAAATGGTAAAAAAGAGATTGTACACAGACATGGTACAACAAAAGCAGAAAAAGGACATTTTGACAAAGCTGGTGTTTCAAGCAAGAGATTTGTAAGAGAATTCAAATTTG
>PPYF01017167.1_pt1 | contig 14362 bp, 8 predicted proteins | sample 1559871 | NCBI WGS metagenome assembly PPYF01 (sample SAMN08240021, study PRJNA423297) | Human gut metagenome, whole genome shotgun sequencing project. | reverse complement strand
CCAGAACGCAATTTCGATTATCTGCTTAATCAGCGCGGCATGTTCAGTTATACCGGTTTAAGTGCCGCTCAGGTTGACCAACTACGTGAAGAATTTGGTGTCTATCTCATCGCCAGCGGTCGCATGTGTGTCGCCGGGCTTAACACGCAAAATGTGCATCGCGTGGCAAAGGCGTTTGCTGCGGTGATGTGATTTTAATCAACAGGCGGATCTCTCCGCCTGTTCCTGACTCCAGCCACTCCCTACTATTTTGTCCCTTTTTTCGCCCACTTTTACATCATCTCTTTTCTATAAGTTTTTGAAAATTAGTGTTTTTAACTGTTGGTACGGATTGTGCAGTAATGCAGCTGTCTATGACCATCAGGAGAAAAACATGGAGAACATGACCTCGCCCGGCACGCTGCTTAGTGGAGATAACGCGACCTGGCTTGAAGAGTACTACCAGACCTGGTTGCGTACGCCGGAACAACTCCCGGAAGACTGGCGGCGTTTTTTTCTTTCACCTGAACTGACTGTCCAAAGCGTATCCGGTGATAACAATATCAGCGGTGCGACCTTAAAAAAACAGGCTGCGGTAATACAACTGATCAATGCCTGGCGCACGCAGGGGCATCTGCGCGCAAAGCTTGATCCACTTGGTTTGAATCCCCCGGCTGACGTTCCCTCCCTCCAGCCTGGTTTTTGGGGATTAAGCGAAGAAGACTTGTTGCAGGAGTTTAGCGTCACCTTTGGCGCACACACCACGCAAATGCCACTTAAGCAACTGCTTAACCTGCTGGAGCAAGCCTGGGCCAGTAGCCAGGCTTATGAACTTGCTCATCTGGAAAATCGTGAAGAAATCAACTGGTTGTTATCACGGATTGAGAGCAGCAATGCGCCACAAGCTGATGCCCAAACCTGTATTGCTCGTTTTGAAAAACTGATGGCGGCAGAGACGTTAGAGCGTTATCTGCATACCCGTTATGTTGGGCAGAAACGGTTTTCTCTGGAAGGGGGCGAAAGTGCAATCCCGGCGCTCGATACGCTGACAAAACGCCTGCGTGCGCAAGGTGTGGAGGAAATGGTCATTGGCATGGCGCACCGGGGAAGACTTAATGTTCTGGTTAATCTGTTGAATAAAGACCCGGCACAGCTTTTTGCTGAGTTTGAAGGCAAGCAGACGATCGGCAGTGGTTCAGGCGATGTGAAATACCACATGGGGTATTCCAGCAATCTGGAAACACCTGCCGGTTCGCTGCATGTGGCGCTGGCGTATAACCCCTCACATCTGGAGATCGTGAATCCGGTGGTGCTGGGCCAGGTGCGAGCCAGGCAGGAACGCCGTGGTGAGGATGGTCAGGCAAAAGTGGTGGGCGTACTTATTCATGGGGATTCCGCGTTGGGCGGCCTCGGCGTCAACCAAACCACGTTTAACTTATCGCAGACTCAGGGCTACGGCACTGGCGGTACGCTACATCTGGTGATTAACAATCAGATTGGCTTCACCACTTCCCGCTTGCAGGATATGCGTTCTTCACGGTACTGCACCGATATTGCCAAAATGGTAGCGGCCCCAATTATCCACGTTAATGGCGATGACGTTGACGCTGTTTGCCAGGTAATGGAACTGGCGTGCGAATGGCGAGACACCTTCCGGCGTGACATCATCATCGATATTTGCTGCTTCCGTAAGCACGGACACAACGAAAGCGATGAGCCACGTCTTACCCAGCCACAAATGTATCAGGCAGTGGATGCTCACCCTGGTACGCTCGCCCGTTATGGTGAATCTCTTGCCCGCCGCGGCCTGTTAACTCAGGCGCAACAAGATGAGATGACGGCACGCTATCGCGACTGGCTGGATAGCTGCCAGAAACGTGAACCGCAGCCTCTCAAACCTGCAATTCACTCTTTTAGCGCTAACTGGTATGGGTTGACCAACCCTCACTGGAGCGCCCCGGTATCTACGGCATTGCCTCGGCAAAAGCTGGCAGCGTATGGTGAAATCATTTCTACACTGCCACCCGATGTGGTCGCACATCCTACCATTAAACGGCAACTGGCGTTACGCCAGGATATGGCCGCAGGTACTCAGCCAGTAGACTGGGGAATGGCTGAAATGCTGGCCTATGCATCGCTTGTGGATGCGGGTGTTGGTGTGCGTCTTTCTGGTGAAGACTCAGGGCGTGGCACGTTCAGTCATCGCCATGCAGTGGTACATCATCAAACGGAAGCCCGTCGTTATCTGCCGTTACAGCATATCCGCGCTGGTCAGGCATCTTTCGATGTTTATGATTCGGTGCTTAATGAAGAAGCGCTCTTAGCCTTTGAATATGGCTATTCAACGTCTGCGCCTCAGCAACTGGTTATTTGGGAAGCACAGTTTGGTGACTTTGCCAACGGCGCTCAGGTTGCTATTGACCAATTTATCTCGTCTGGCGAAACCAAGTGGGATCGCTATAGCGGTTTAACCATTCTTCTGCCGCATGGCTATGACGGACAAGGGCCGGAGCACTCTTCCGCACGTCCTGAGCGCTGGCTGCAACTGTGCGCAGAAAACAACATGCAGGTGGTGATGCCCAGTGAGTCAGCACAAATGTTCCATTTGTTGCGCGGTCAGGCATTACGCCCAATGCGCAAACCGTTAGTGATAATGATGAGTAAGCGTTTACTTCGGTTTAAAGGCGCGATGAGCGAGCTTTGTGAATTCACTGATGACGCTTATAAACCGGTAATCACCGATCCGCAATTGCATCAGTCCCAGAAAGTTAAGCGCGTTATTTTGTGTAGCGGCCAGGTCTATTACGACGTACTGGAAGCCCGTAAGCAGCGTGAGCATGAAGACGAGGTAGCGATTGTTCGCCTGGAGCAACTCTACCCGTTCCCGGTCGCAGAACTGAATGATGTTCTGGCGAGTTGGCCGAACTGCTGCGAATGGATTTGGTTGCAGGAAGAGCCAGAAAACCAGGGCGCGTGGCGGCAGATTCGTCATGAGCTGGCGGCACTGAAAATTAACACTCCTTACTGGCAGTATGCAGGCCGCCCGGCAGCGGCAGCACCAGCGACAGGGTATGGGCGTGTACATAAACAACAAATCGACGAATTTCTTGCTGCTGCGTTTGCAGATATTCAGCCATGAAAGGCGCACAAAAATAATAAGGAGAACATTTTATGATCGAAATTACTGTCCCTGTATTACCGGAATCTGTCACGGAAGGCACGCTGACAACCTGGTGTAAACAAGAAGGCGAGCACGTAAAACGCGATGATGTGATTGCCGAGCTGGAAACCGATAAAGTCATTCTGGAAATACCGGCCCCGCACGATGGCGTGTTAAGCAATATTATCGTCAGCGAAGGTAGCACGGTCACGTCCGCGCAACTGTTGGCGCATCTTAAGCCGCAAGCTGTCATAGAAGAAACCGTCACACCAGTCACCGAAACCCTGGCGATGCCTTCCGCACGGCTGGAGGCACAGCGTAGTGGTGTCGAACTTGCTGACGTTGCGGGGAGCGGGAGAAATGGACGTATCCTGAAAGAGGATGTGCAGCGCGTTACTCCTGCACCAGCCATTCAGCCTGAACGGGTGGCGGAGATCGCGCCAGCTAAACCCTTGACACCGGGTGCTCGTCAGGAACGTCGTGAGCCGATGTCGCGCTTACGTCAGCGAATTGCTGAGCGTCTGCTGGCTTCCCAACAAAATAACGCCATTCTTACCACATTCAACGAAGTAAACATGCAGAGCGTGATGGACTTACGCGCCCGCTGGAAAGATCGTTTTGCCGAGAAGCACGGCGTGAAGCTGGGCTTTATGTCCTTCTTTGTTAAGGCCGTTACCCGGGCGCTGGAGCGCTTCCCTGTAGTGAATGCCAGCGTCGATGGCAACGAGATTATCTGGCGTGATTATTGCGATATCGGCATTGCAGTGAGCAGCAACCGCGGCCTGGTAGTGCCTGTGTTACGCAATGCGCAATCACTCTCTTTGGTGGAAATTGAACGGCAAATTGCCGAATACGCCACACAGGCACGCAATGGCAAATTGCCGCTGGAGGCGTTACAGGGCGGCACGTTCTCTATCACCAACGGCGGTACTTTTGGTTCGATGATGTCAACGCCAATCATTAACCCGCCGCAGTCGGCCATTCTTGGGATGCATGCCATCACGCCGCGCCCGGTCGCAGAAAACGGTCAGGTTGTTATTCGTCCCATGATGTACCTTGCTCTCAGCTATGACCATCGCATTATCGATGGTCAGGAAGCCGTGCATACATTGGTGGCAATACGTGAGCTACTGGAATCACCGGAACAACTGTTGCTGGATCTTTAAGGAGGGCGCCGATGAGTACAATTTTTGATGTGGCAGTTATGGGGGGGGGGCCAGGTGGTTACGTAGCGGCACTGCGGGCTGCGCAGAATGGGCTTTCCGTAGTATGTATTGATGATGGTGTTAATGCACAGGGCGAACCTTCGCCGGGCGGTACGTGTCTCAATGTCGGCTGTATTCCGTCAAAATCGTTGCTGCAATCTTCCGAACTGTACGCGCAAGTGCAGCATGAGGCGAGCATTCATGGCGTTAATGTTGACGGCGTATCTTTCAATGCAGCTGCGATGATTCAACGTAAAGACGCCATAGTAAGCCGCCTGACAATGGGCATCAGCTTGCTGTTTAAGAAAAATAAAGTGAAGCACCTGTGCGGCCTCGCAACGTTAGAATGTGCTCAGGATGAGATTTGGCAATTACGTGTAAACGATCAACACCTTCACGCCCGTAATGTAGTGATTGCAACAGGTTCTCAGCCGCGTCAGCTGCCTGGCGTTACCATTGATAATCAACAGATCCTCGACAATCGTGGCGCCCTGGCATTGAGCGAAGTGCCGCCGCGTCTCGGTGTGATCGGCGCTGGCGTGATTGGCCTTGAACTGGGGTCTGTGTGGAATCGGGTTGGTTCAGACGTCACGTTGCTGGAGATGGCGCCAACGTTCTTGCCTGCACTGGAAGCTCGCCTGTCGAACGAAGTCCGTAAAGCAATGATTGCCAGTGGGATGAAAATGCAACTGGCAGTAGAGATTGAGGCTATTGAACAACGGGATGACGGTGTGCATGTGCGCTGGCGGCAGGGTGAGAAGCGAGAAGAAAGCCGCTTCGATAAATTAATTCTTGCCATTGGACGTGTACCGCGACTTTCTGGTGTCGATCTCGTGCAACTCGGTCTTGAAGCCGATAACCGTGGCGGTATTGCCGTCGATAACTTATGCCGTACCGGGAAAGCCGGGCTGTGGGCAATTGGTGATGTCGTGCGAGGGCCGATGCTGGCGCATAAAGCGATGGCTGAAGGTGTAGTGGTGGCTGATCAAATTGCCGGACTGGTGGTAGAGCCGATTAATTTTGCGCTGATCCCTTCGGTGATTTACACCCAACCGGAAGTTGCGTGGGTAGGGGAAAACGAGGCCTCACTGAAAGCCGCTGGCAGAGTCTTTAACAAAGGAAATTCTCTGTTTGCCGGTAACGGTCGCGCCTTAGCATTAGGCCAGGAAGGTGGGCGTTGCACGTTATACAGTGATAAACACACTGACCGCGTACTTGGCGGAGCGATTGTTGGCCCGCAGGCATCGGAGCTGATTAATGAAATTGCGCTGGCGATGACTTTTAGCGCCTCTGGCGAGGATATTGCCTGTGCGATCCATGCGCATCCGACATTAAGCGAAGTCATCCACGAAGCAGCAATGGCCTTGAATAATAAAGCATTACACGGATAACACACACCACTGAGGGAATATATGAATTTACATGAGTATCAGGCCAAATCGTTACTGGCTGGCATGGGGATGCCGTGTCCAAAAGAGATAGCTATCCAACAGATTTCGCAACTGGCAGATGCCTGGCAACATATTGCTTGCCCGAGTAAAGGCGCGGTACTTAAAGCGCAGGTACATGCTGGTGGGCGCGGTAAAGCTGGCGGCGTAAAAGTGCTTAAGCAGCTGCCGGAAGCACAGGCTTTTGTACAGCAAATGTTGGGATCGCAACTGGTGACTTATCAGACCGGGCCAGAAGGACAGTATGTCAGCAGTATTTTACTGTGCGAAAACATTTATCCGGTACGCCAGGAACTCTATTTTGGCATGGTGGTGGATCGTGAAAGCCAGCGGGTCACGTTTATTGTCAGCCCGGAAGGTGGTGTGGAAATTGAAAAAGTCGCCCATGAGACACCGGAGAAAATCAGCAGTGTCAGCATTGATCCACTGACAGGCGTGCAGCCTTGCCATATCCGCGAAATGTTTGCTGTTCTGCAACTGGAACACGGACTATTTGCTGCCTTTAGTCGCCTGGTTAATCAGGCGTGGAAAGCCTTTAACGAACTGGATTTTGCCCTGCTGGAAATTAACCCTCTGGTGTTGCGGGAAACGGGCGAATTTATGTGTGCAGACGCGAAAGTATCGCTGGATGATAACGCGCTGTATCGTCACCCGGAACTCCAGGTGCTACGTGATGAAACCCAGGAAGATCCACGCGAAAGCCAGGCAGCGAAGCTTGATCTTAATTATGTCTCGCTGGACGGAAATATCGGCTGCATGGTCAATGGTGCAGGGCTGGCTATGGCAACCATGGACATCATCAAGCTATACGGTGAACAACCCGCAAACTTCCTGGATGTTGGCGGTGGCGCAACCCAGGAGCGCGTCAGTGAAGCCTTTCGGCTGATTGTTTCCGACAGCAAAGTGAAAGCCATTCTGGTTAATATTTTTGGTGGGATTGTCCGTTGCGACATGATCGCCAGAGCCATTATTCATGCTCTGAATGAGGCCAGCATCACCCTGCCTGTCGTGGTGCGTCTCTCCGGTAATAACGCCGCCGAAGGGCAGCGGTTACTGGCAGAAAGTGGTCTGACGGTGGAAGCCGTCGATTCTCTGGATGATGCCGCGAAACGCATCATTGCGTTACTGAATTAACAGGAGGTTAAGATGAGCGTTTTGATCAACAAACACACGCGGGTACTGGTGCAGGGCATTACCGGCAAAAACGGCACATTTCATACAGAGCAGGCTATTGCGTATGGCACGCAGATTGTGGGTGGAGTGACGCCTGGTAAGGGCGGGCAACGGCATCTGGATCGCCCGGTTTTTGATTCAATGAAAGATGCGATGCGACAAACTGAGGCCGATGCCAGCGTGATTTATGTGCCTGCACCGTTTGTGCTGGATTCTGTTGTTGAGGCTATTGAAGCTGGCGTCAAATTGGTTGTGGTGATCACTGAAGGTGTACCGACACTGGATATGGTGAAAGTTCGTCGGCTGCTTGACTGCCACCCGGATGTGCGGCTGATTGGGCCAAACTGCCCAGGAGTTATCACGCCGGGTGAGTGCAAAATCGGGATTATGCCTGGTGAAATCCACCGCCCAGGGCGTATTGGGATTGTTTCCCGCTCCGGTACATTAACCTACGAAGCTGTAGCGCAAACCACGGCGCTGGGACTTGGGCAATCCACCTGTATTGGTATTGGCGGCGATCCGGTTCCGGGGACTAACTTTATTGATGCGCTGCGTTTATTCGAAAATGATCCGCAAACAGACGCGGTAATTATGATCGGTGAAATTGGTGGTAATGCGGAAGAACGGGCCGCGGAATTTATTCGCCATGATATGAATAAACCGGTCGTAGGTTATATTGCCGGTGTTACTGCACCAAAAGGAAAACGCATGGGACACGCCGGAGCCATTATTTCTGGCGGTAGCGGCAGTGCAGAGGATAAATTCCGTGCGTTCGATAAAGCAGGCATGGCATGGACAAGAAACCCGGCGTTGCTTGGCGAAACGTTATGGAATGTTATTAAGTAATCCATAAATGAATATCAAGGGAGCATATCGCTCCCTTTTTTTATCTGTGTGGTAAGAGAATCACCTTTTATTTACTGTGCGGAAAACCGCGCACAAAATAAAAAGAATAAATAATAAAATCATTAAATAACAAAGCATTATTAAAAAATTAAAGATGGCATAGCTCCTGCAATAGCCAGGCAGGTTTTTTATTTTTCACAATGAGGTGAATATGTCATCAATATCACATGGCGCACCACAAAAGCGTCGAATTATCCCTAATCCCGGCCTGTGGTTGGCGATCATTGCCGGAATTATTATTACTCTTCTGCCTCTGGGCGATACCTTGCCCGTCGCCGGACAAAATATGATCGCCATTCTGGTGTTTGCCATTATTGTCTGGATCAGCGAAGCGATGGATTACACCGCCAGTGCAATTGTTATTTCCGCACTGATTATCTTTATGGTTGGTTTTGCCCCGGATATGAATCACCCGGACACGATCCTTGGCACCGCGAAAGCGCTGAAAATGACTCTGTCGGGTTTTTCTAATTCTGCTCTGGCGCTGGTGGCAGCAGCAATGTTTATCGCGGCGGCAATGACCATTACCGGGCTGGATAAACGTATTGCGCTGTTTACTATGTCGAAAATAGGTGCCAGTAGCCGCAGCATTATTATCGGTGCCATTGTGGTGACCATCGTCCTGAGCCTGGTCGTACCCAGTGCCACTGCCCGTACGGCTTGCGTGGTGCCGATTATGATGGGGGTCATTGCGGCATTTAAGGTGGATAAACATTCACGTTTAGCGGCGTCAATGATGATTGTTATCGCCCAGGCGACCAGTATCTGGAACGTTGGTATTCAAACTTCGTCGGCGCAAAACCTGCTTTCTATCGGTTTTATCAATAAAACTTTCGGCGCCGGGCATTCTGTCAGCTGGCTTGACTGGCTGTTAGCGGGCGCGCCCTGGAGCCTCACCATGTCGGTGATCCTCTATTTCCTCGCACGTAAATTGTTGCCGCCAGAAACGGAAGCTGTTGAAGGGGGGAGCGAGGCCATTAAAAAAGCACTCGCAGAGTTAGGGCCAACCACCGGTAAAGAAAAACGCTTGATCGGTATTTCGCTGTTGTTACTGCTCTTTTGGTCTACTGGCGGAAAATTACACAGTATTGATACCACCTCTGTCACCCTTGCCGGACTGGCGATTATGTTGCTGCCAGGCATCGGTGTAATGAGCTGGAAAGAGGTCGAAAAACGTGTGCAGTGGGGCACGTTGCTGATGTTTGGTATTGGTATCAGCCTGGGGTCCACGTTGCTTGATACACAGGCAGCTTCATGGATGGCGAACTATGTGGTGAAAGGTTTTGGTCTTGACGGTTTACCATCACTTGCCATCTTCGCGATTCTCGCCGCTTTCTTGATAATCATTCACCTGGGGTTTGCCAGTGCCACTGCGCTAACTGCCGCATTGCTGCCCATCCTGATTAGCCTGTTAAGCAGTCTGCCGCCAGAACTCGGCGTTAACCCGGTCGGCATGACCATTCTGCTCGCCTTCAGTGTCAGTTTTGGCTTCATCCTGCCGATTAACGCGCCACAAAATATGGTGTGTATGGGTACGGATACCTTCACGCCACGCCAGTTTACCCGTGTGGGACTGTACCTGACGGTAATCGGCTACCTGTTGTTGCTACTGTTTGCCGCCACCTGGTGGAAAATTTTAGGTCTAATGTGAGGAAACCAACGATGTCATTACAAATTGCTGTTGAAAAAGTGCGTTGGTTAGCTGCCGGGCTGCTGGAACTTAATGGCTGTGATGCCGATATCGCTCAGGATGTGGCGGAACATATGATTGAAGCGGAACGTTATGGCTTTGCCAGCCACGGCGTCACGCTGCTACCGAAATATCTGGAAAATATCGCTCGTGGCGATGTAACCGCGAATGCCCGCCCGGAATGCTTAACAAGTGAAGGTAATTTACAGCGTTTTCATGCCCACAATGGCTTTGGTCAACACGCCGGAAAAGTGGCGGTAAATGCTGCCATCGAACAAACAAAACACCGCGGTTTTTGCCTGTTAACGTTGTGCCATGCGCATCATTTAGGGCGTATGGGGCATTACGGGCAAATGGTTGCTGATCAAGGCCTGGCGATGCTGGCCATGAGTAACGTCACCGGGCGTCCTGCACTGGTCGCCCCGTGGGGCGGTGCGGAACCGCGTATGACCACTAACCCTTTCTGCTTTGCCTGGCCGTTCAGTGATGGGCGTCCGCCGATTCTGGTTGATTTTGCCACCAGTAGCATGGCGCTAAATAAAGCACGGGTAATGTCGTCCACCGGGAAGCAGGCCGCGCCGGGACAATTGATTGATGCACAGGGGAATCCAAGCAATGATCCTGGGGTGTTATTCAGCAATCCTCCAGGGGCGTTACTGCCATTTGGTGAGCATAAAGGATTTGGCCTGGCACTGATGATTGAAATGATGGCGGGGATCTTATCTGGTGGTGACACGATCGCCGAAGATCATCAGACGGATGGATCTGCGCATAATCATCTTTTTGCGTTGATTATCGATCCTGATCAATTCACCGATCTGGCAGGGGAGAAAGGGCAGTTCTTTGCGGATTATCTGTTAGCTACGCAGCCTCAACCTGGCGGCAATCCGGTGATTTACCCCGGTATGCCAGAAGCTGCCAACCGGGAACGCAATGCGAAGATGATTACGATCCCGGTATCATTCTGGTCCTGGGTAGTTGAACATTACGCCCGCAAAGGTATCGATTTGGGGTTACATCCTCAGGAATCAGCATTAGCTGGATGATTCTGGTCGATAAACTTGCGGTTGAATCTGATGTTTGTTGAGTTTGTCATATAAAGTCTTGCGCGGCAGCTGTAATAGCCGCGCTGTCAAACTGACCTGGCCTTCCGTTTGTCGCAGCATATCTTCGATTAACTTTTTCTCGAAAGCATCAATGCAGGCGGTAAGACCACTCTCTTCTTGCTGAGTCATTGGCACTGGCTGGTGGTGGGTCAGTAAACCGAGAACAAAACGCTCTGCATTGTGTTTAAGTTCACGTACATTGCCAGGCCAACTTTGTGACTGCAACCAGGCCAGTAACATGGGAGAAATATCAGGCAGAGGACGATTATATTTTTGTGCCGCCTGACTGGCGAACCAGTAAAACAGTTCAGGGATATCTTCTCGTCGCTGGCGTAGAGGTGGAATATTCAGGCTAACCACATTCAGACGATAATAGAGATCGAGACGAAACAGATGTTCTTCGCTGCGACGCAGTAAATCTTCCTTGGTCGCTGCAATAACACGGCAATTCACCGGAATTAATTGATTGGCACCTAATCGTTCAATGGTTCTTTCCTGCAATACACGTAGCAGTTTTACCTGCATTCCTGATGGCATTCCCTCTATTTCATCGAGAAATAACGTACCACCATTTGCATGTTCAATTTTTCCAATACGCTTTTTAACCGCACCGGTAAATGCGCCCGCCTCATGACCAAATATTTCGCTTTCAAACAACGTTTCTGGTAAGCCTGCACAGTTTAAGGCAACAAACTGCCCCTGACGGCGGGTACTCCAGTGATGCAGCATTCTGGCGACGACTTCTTTACCACAACCTGTTTCACCATAAATAAGGACATCGGCACCGGTATCTGCGACATTAAGGATCATTTTACGCAGTTGCTGCATCTGCGGACTACGACCAATCAGCACCGGGCCATTTTCCTGTTGCAGATTCGCCAGTAATTGCTGATTTTCTAAAACCAATCGCCGTTTTTCTACCGCTCTGGCAATAATACTCAATAATTTATCTGAGCTACTTGGTTTCTCAATGAAATCGAATGCACCATTACGCATGGCATCCACCGCCATTTCCACGTCACCGTGTCCGGTAATTAAAATAACCGGAATTTTGCTATCCATTTCGTTGATGTAACTGAGGAACTCTAGTCCTGATATTCCAGGTAACCTGACATCGGTCAGTATAATAATGTTGGCCTGACTTTGAATAAGGGGAATACTGTGTTCTGCATCGCAACAGGAAATAACGCGATAACCAGCCAGCGTGAGCGTTTGTTCACAGGCAAAACGTACATCGTCACTATCCTCAATATAAACTATAGTAATTTCACTGAATTTATTATTCATGTTTTTCTCCCCATTCAGGCCAGGTTAATGTCATTACTGCGCCGCCTTCAGGATGATTACTGGCGTGGAGTGCGCCGTTCGAATTTCGGACAATTTCGCTGACTATTGCCAGTCCCAACCCCATTCCTCTACGTTTAGTGGTAAAAAATGGTTCAAATATGCGATCGACAACTTCAGGTGCAAAACCGCCACCGCTGTCTTTAATGGTAATAATAACTTTGTTATTTGCCTGGCGAATGGCGATATCCAGTCGTTTGTAAGAGCTACCTTCCATAGAATCTAAGGCGTTGCTAATTAAATTACTGAATATCTGTTCAAGACCGAGTTCATCGCAATTGACAAATAACGGCATGGATGGGGCTTTTATTCGTCGCTCAATGTTATTTTTCTCCATGCTGTGATTAAGTAACGCCACGGCGCTATACATCACTTTGATGACATCGGCAGAACCTTTAGGTACGCGATGGCGCGAGGCAAATGCTTTAAGTTCGGAAATGAGCTGCGTCATCCGCTCAATCACGGAAATAATGTGTTTCAGATTCTGTTCAACCTGTGGATACATCTCTTTTTTTAGCATAGTACGCGCGTTATCAGTAAGTGCGTGAATGGCGGCTAACGGTTGATTTTGTTCATGGGCAATTTCGGTTGCCATCTGTCCAAGCGCCGCCAGTTTGCTGGACTCTGCCAGTTCACTACGCGTAATTTGTAATACTTGTTCAGCCTGACTGCGCTCTTTTATCTCCTGTATTAATTTTTGATTGATCAATTCCAGGGCAGATGTACGCTCTTTAACCTGTTTTTCTAATGTTTCATTCGCCAGTGTTAATAATTGTTGTGCATGAGATCGCATTCTCCAGTATTTAATAAATAACAAAAACAGCAGGTAAATAATTAGTGTAATGACTAACGAAATAGCCCATGACCAGTACAGGTTATCTAAGGGGACCATAATTGTCATTTTCCAGTTAAATTCTGGAATGGCTATTTGTTGCGTATAATATTGCGGGAATAAACAGAGTTGTTCTTTTTTATCTTTCAGGAAAGTAAAATTGCTCACGGTATAACAGGGATAATAATCCGCCGGTAAAAGATTGTCGAGACTATATTGGCGGGTAGATTGTAGTTTTTGTTTTGCCTGAACAGGTAACGGTTGCAGTGTTCGCATTCGCCATGGCGATTTTGAACTTAAAAATATAATCCCATGTTCATCATTCACGATAATATTTTCAGGACCTTCGGCCCATGCTTTTTCAATTTCATTAAGACTTATTTTTACTACTACAACACCGACAATTTTTCCTTTATCTTTTATACTTGTAGAGAGGAAGAATCCCGGTGTATTCGTAGTGCTACCAATACCGTAAAAGCGTCCATTTAAGCCAGACATGGCGTGTTTATAATAGGGGCGATAGCTATAATTTTGCCCTACATAGCTGCCGGGGTCCTGCCAGTTACTAGAAGCGATGGCCTTACCTTGGGTATCCAGAATAAATATTGCTGCGGTTTTGAGTTGAGTATTGAAATGTGCAATTCGTTGATTGAGTTCGCTGGACGTCATATCGTCAGGCGTAATTACCGCCTGACGGATGATATGGTCTGTTGAGAGCATATAGGGTAAAACATAAAATTGCTCGATGGTGGAATATAATGTGGACTTATACATTTCAAGCCGCATTTTATCGGTACCGGACAAGGTATTAAAACGCAAGTGCAAAAAAGCGATTGAAACCGCGAGCATGATAAGAAAAAGTGAAATGCTTGTAATGTGAAATCGCCATTTGTTCTTAAATATATAATTCCACGATATTTTCATTCATCATCCATTGAATGCATTTATATTTATCATCAGTATATTCCCTGAACAATGTTTGCGAGAACCAAAAGAGTGCCATTGTGTGAATGTGTAAGCAGAATAACCGTGGCAATGTGTGGTTTATCGCACAGGTATTCCAAATGTGATCATGCTCTTTTTATGTGACAAATCCGCAGATAATCCTTCCTTTCCCCTGCGGTTGGCGTTATGGTCAGATGGTTTTTTCAACAAACGCACAATAATAAGTTTCAACTTACTGACTATTTAGGGAAAAATATGCGCAAGATCACACAGGCATTGAGTGCCGTTTGCTTATTGTTCGCTCTAAACAGTTCCGCTGTTGCCCTGGCCTCATCTCCTTCACCGCTTAATCCGGGTACTAACGTAGCCAAACTCGCTGAACAGGCACCAATTCATTGGGTTTCGGTTGCACAAATTGAAAATAGCCTCGCAGGACGTCCGCCAATGGCGGTGGGGTTTGATATCGATGATACGGTACTTTTTTCCAGTCCGGGTTTCTGGCGCGGCAAAAAAACCTTCTCACCAGAAAGCGAAGATTATCTGAAAAATCCTGTGTTCTGGGAAAAAATGAACA
>PPYF01525900.1_pt1 | contig 14364 bp, 10 predicted proteins | sample 1559871 | NCBI WGS metagenome assembly PPYF01 (sample SAMN08240021, study PRJNA423297) | Human gut metagenome, whole genome shotgun sequencing project. | reverse complement strand
GATATTCTCCGTATTTTTTTGATTCATAATCAATGGGAGTACCATCTTTTGTATTAAGAACCTCTGAGATTGCTTTCTTAAAATCCCCATCTACCGAAACCTGTTCCTGCATAACTTTTAATAACGAAACACAATCATCTTTCACTTTCAAAACAGCAAGATACTCCGACATGCAGTCAATCAGTTCCTTTGTTGTTTTTATTCCTTCATTAACACCTTTTAATACTTCTCCCAGACCATAAATCGTTTCAATCCGCCTACATATTTCCTTACTTTCTTTTACCGGAAGATTGTTAATATAACTTTCTTTCTTATCATTAAGTTCCTCCCCAATTGCATCATAAATTTTTAATGCGAAATCTGTTTTACTATTAGTCAGTTCCTTGTTTTTGTCTTCTCCAAAGGCATCATACTTTAGATAATCCATAAGTAACATTTCATATACATATTTCTGCATATTTGTAAGCTGATTTCTGTATTCACTGTTAAAATATATACTCCATGCTGTTGATATACTTACTAAAGGTTTATCATCCAGTAAATATTCCCCTAATTGTCGATATACCGGTTCTGAAAAACTTCGAAATGTTGAGTACAAGGAATTTCCATTATTATCTATACCATTCATGATGGTTTGTGCCATCCAATAATCATAATCTGGAATTTCTGTATTTTGAGTAACACCAGAATATATCTGTGCTATATCATTTGCCAATACGCTGCTACACTGTTGCGAACCAATCAAAGTAATCGCCAATACCATCGCATATACCTTCTTCAACATTTGTTTTTTCACAAAACATCCCCCCCTTTTTAATAGCCTGGCATTATTTTTTCTTTCAATTTTCTTTCAATTTTTTTCACTGTTTTTACTTCTTTTCACATAATAATCATAACATTTCCACCTCGCTACAATGGGCACTTCCTGTGGACAGTATTATTACACATTTTTGTCTGCACTTTTTTCCATAATCCTGCTGGAAATCCTCATATGTTTTCCATGAGTCTTAATACAATGGCACTTGCTGTTGCTTCATCAGCTGTATCATGAAAAAGACTGCTTTTACTCTTTTTTCGGCAGAAAGCAGAGAACTGTCATAATCAGTTCTTTCCGGAGACTCTGCAGATTCCTGTTCCGAATTAATTTCTCTGAAAGGGAAACCTCCAGCTACGCTGTTCCATCGATCAGCATGCCAGCTGTATTATACATCTATGTTCATCCTCTGGAATTAACTGTATCAATTTTCTTTCCTTCAACAATAACTCCTGCAGGTATTTATTCTCCCCATCTGTTTTATCAGCCTTGTTTTCCAGCAGCTCTATTTCCTGTTCGTATTCATCCAGTAGCTTTTCATCAGGGATCATATCTGATATGTCAAAATCCCAGGTTCTACACTTTTTCAATAGTCCTACCAGTGCAGAAGCAGCAAAAGAACACATTAATTCAAATGTCCCATAGTCAGTATTTTTTTAAATTCTCCACAGTTAAGTATGATCTTCCATGCATCTTTTACCTGTTTCTTATCCAATCCGGCAAAGATATCCAGAAAATTATTGCCTTGATCCAGTTTTACCGCTTCAATTGCAAGATTGGCTGTATCAGTATTAACTTTCACCTCATCGAGCAGCATTGTGTAATCATCAAGAAACGCCCGGTACTTTGTATCATTCTCTGATTCTTTGAGTACTGCTGCCAGCTTTTCTCTTATTTTTTTAACATCCATTATTTCGCCTCTTTTCTGCCGCCTGCCTTTTATCAATTGGTAATACCAACAACCTCTGATGCATTGCTTTTCACCGTAAATTCTTTAGCAGACGACACGTTTTAGTCTAAATCCATTATACATTCTCTAACATTGGACTTCAAGTTTTTCATCCCACCTTAATGTGCAACTTTACAATACAAGTTACTGTTCAGGGATTAGCTGGACTTGAGAAAACCGATGTGTAGACTGATAACTTGATGAGCTTGAATCCCGCATTGGCCCATAAAGCAAAAGAATTCCGCCTTAAGTTCTACGAAACAGCTACTAAGTTGGAAGAAGAACAGTGAAAGAACCTGAAACTTCATGCACAGATCAAACGTGATTATGAAAATTCATCTAGTCCTTTTTCAAAAGCATCCGACAGAAAAAGATTGCAAACAGCAGGGAAAAACAGGATGGAAACCCGGTGGACGGCCAAGACATAAAGGGCATGGCCGAAAAAAGCAGGATCCAGGCATTTTGGTTAATGCATGAGCATGCTTGTTTTGATGCGACTGGAAGAACCAGCAAATATATTTGACAGAGTGTCCAGAATATTTGGATAAGAAAACCGATGGCATTGACTATTATTAGTCTACACCATCGGTTTTCTCATGTCCAGCTAACCTCTGAGCAGTGACTTTTAGAAAGATTTGTACATCTTATATAATGACAATATATTGACATTATACGAATATTTGAGTATACTATCTTTGAATGGAGGTGTTCTGTATGGCAACAACTAACTTAAATATTCGTATAGACAAGGCAATCAAAGATCAAGCGGAGGAAATCTTCAATGAGCTTGGTCTTAATATGACAACTGCTGTAAATATGTTCCTGAGAACCGCTATCCGTGAGCGTGGTATTCCTTTTGAATTAAAACTGGAAGTGCCAAATGATACTACAGCCGCTGCCATTGAGGAAGGCAGAAAAATGATGAATGATCCTTCTGCTCCACGCTATTCCAGTATGGATGCGCTTAAGGCAGCTCTCGATATATGAAATACGATATTCAGTTTACCAATCAATTTAAAAAGGATTTAAAGCTTGCCAAAAAGCAAAACAAAAATCTTGATAAGCTGTTTGAGGTAATCGATATTCTGGCGAATGGCGGTACGCTGGAAGCAAAATACAGAGACCACGATCTTACAGGTAACTATAAAGGCACGCGTGAGTGTCATATTGAACCAGACTGGTTACTCATTTATGAGATTCAAAACAATGTTTTAATACTCATGCTTTATAGACTTGGTACGCACTCAGAACTATTCAAAAAATAGGTTTTGAAAACAGAATAGCAATTCAGAAAGCATCTATCAGAAATGATAAGTGCTTTTCTTATGCCCAAATTCAGGAAAAGAGGAGCTTATGGCAGGAAGTAGAATCAAGGGGATCAAGGTCGAAATTGGTGGCAATACCACAAACCAATTCCCTCAGCCGATTTGCCAGAAACACGCTGGACTGCCTGAAATACATCCGCCAGCTAAAGGATAAGAATATACCGGCCTTCTTCGAAAAGGAAGCGAAAATCATTAAACAAGGAGACTCATACCAAAGGTATGAATCTCCTTGTTTAACACAGATATTCATTCCGGCAATAAATACGTATCAATCCTCCGGGTATATCTATATTTTATTTTTGATTAATCTCTGCGAATCCAGCAGCATCAATTTTTAATTCTATTTTTTCGCCTTTTTTAAGTTCTTTCCATTGAGAAAAATCCATTTCATATCTTCCTGTTTCGGTCTTGCCCTTCTTTTTCTCATATGTAGCGGTCACAAAATAATGCTCTTCTTCTGCTCCTGTTCTCTGTCCGTCTTTAAGTTTCGGTTCCGGCCAGGAAGGGTTCTGATCATTGCCGGAACTTTTTGCAGTATCGACAACCGTCCATTTGTCTATTTCATAGTAATATTTTGTAGCATACACAGGCTCCTTCCGGTAGACTGGTTTTTCTACATCTTCGGTGTAGGTTTCCTCAGTATATACCGGAACGCTTTCCGTTTGCTCCTCAAAATAGCCATTTCCAAGATCAACATAAGAACTCTTCTCTTCGTAGTGGTCTATGACACTGCGTGTTTTGGTTTCTGTAACTGTCTCGTAATGGTCGAGAACGTCTTTGTAGGATTGAATTTCACTTTTTGTATATTGCAGCCTCGCATCATCGGGCAGCGACCAGTCACTTTCATTGTGAGTTACAACCTCTTCAATGTCAATGGTTCTTTCCCAATCCAAGTCATCAATCGTTACGTTTTTGATCTTCGGTGCCAGGCATGACATCATGCCAAAAATAATTGCTGCGAAGATTCCCAGAATGAGCAGCACCCGCCTCAGCAGTGGCTTTTTCTTTGGTGTATTTTGGGGGATATTTTTCTGGCAGGATTCTTTTTTCTCTTCTTTCTTTCGTTTCTTTTCCTCTTCCTGCTGCCTCATCTCGAAGTAGTTTCTCTCCGAATCTTCTTTTGTGGCACCACAGTTTTTGCAGACATTCAGATCGTCGCTGTTAAGACTGCCACAAAAGCTGCACTGCCAGTCCGGATTACGGCTGATCTTTTCTGCTTCCTCCTCAGAAACATATTTAATTTCATCCGGCATATAGAATTTTGTATTTTCGTCCTGCGGATGCCCACAATCGGGACAGGTTTTTTGACCGGCTCTAATCCTTTTATTCCCACAAAACGGGCAATCCCAGAGACCTTCGATTATCTTTCCCATACAGACTCTCCTCTTCCTTCCCTCAATAACAATTTCAACAAGTATTTAGATTTCTCTTCAATTTTATAATTTTCTGCAGTTTTTTTATTTGCTCATTTATAGATTACTGTTTATTTTTCATCTCTGCTACTCTGTCCAGAATCTGTTTCTTTAATTCTTCTACATTATCGGTCCGATATTTTAATCCTGCTGCGGAGATATGTCCTCCACCGCCAAAAGGTTTCAACAGTTCATTAACATTGATCCATTTCCCGTCTGAACGGAAAGAACATCTCCACCCGTTTTCTTCTTCCTCATACATGGTAAAACCAAGTTCAATATCGTCGCAATCGCGCAGGATCGTGCTGATACAGTGGATGTCTTCGTATGTGATATCTTTTTCGACAATTTCCTTCTGTCCCATAATGACATAAGCAACCCGGCCATCCATCGCACGTACTGCCCCATGAAGAATATCGGCTCTTTTGTACAGAATGTCCAAGGTGTCACTGTGTAAGGTTTTCATAATCCTGCCATGGTCAACTCCCATAGACATCAGATCAGCTACAGCCCGAAAAATCCCCTGGTTTGCCCTTGCCAGTCCTCCGGTATCATGCAGGATGCCAAGGTAAATATAATCTGCGGCATTGGGATACGCTTCCTTTTGGGCTGCATTTAGAAGCAGTTCGGGAGAAAGCATATGGTATACATTTTCCGCACACGCCTCAGAAACCTTTGTCCAGTTCACATCTCCGTATCCTTCATTGGAAGCGTGATGATCAATAACAATGCTGGCAGCGGCATTTTGGTAATATTCCAATCCGATCATACGCTCCAGAGTTGCATTATCACAGACTATGGCACAATATTGTTTTCCGGATATGTCCGGCATCTCAAAAGGAACAAATGTCTTATCTTCCACGACCATCTTTTTCGGACCGCGCTCCAGCGTTTTTGCAAGGTATGGAAACACCCTGTATTGTGGATAATTGACATGGATATAGTGCGCAAGGCTCATCACCGATCCGGCAGCATCGCCATCCGGATTTAAGTGTCCCAGAATCACTACAGTGTCCAGATTGTGCGTCTGCATGGTTTCATCAAAAACAGTATCAAAATTAAACTCTGTCATTCCTACCTCCTTCGTATATCACTTCCCTGTTATATTTTAATTTTATCATCTAACAGATCAGATAACAAGTTGTGGGCACATACAAGCCAAAATTGTTACTGTTCACTCCGTTCTCAGTAACGTAGCCAAAATTCATTACAGATTGCATTATTTTGCGGAATTGCTACCGAATCAAAAAGAGACAAAAGAGACCACTTGTCTCTTTTCTGTCTCTTTTAAAAAAACTATAGCAATTTTATAAGATTTCTATAGTTTTTTCAGGGTTTCTGTACTATAATGAAACCCATAAAGAGATTGTCATATCAAAAATGGTAATATAATTTTCTTCTAGAAAATCAGATCATCTCCCATCAAACTGGAAATTCAGGGAAAGTTGTTCTGATATTATTATGAAAAAGATGATCGAAGCCCAGGAAAGACAGATGTCCAGTGGTTCCCAGGGCGGACAGTACTAATCAGATAAAAGCCTCTCAGTTGAGGAACTGAAAAAAACCGATGGTGATGACTGAAAACAGTCAAATCCATCGGTTTTTCTATAAAAACGAATTAATAAAATCAGATCATCCCTATCAGATGTACGATCAGTGCAGCCACCCAGGCAATCACACACTGCCATACCACAACACCAACAGCCCATTTGCTGCCCATTTCACGTTTGATCGAAGCGATAGCCGCCACACATGGTGTATAGAGCAAACTGAATACCAGCAGGGATGCTGCTGCCAACGGAGTCAGTACAGAGGCAATATTTCCACTGAAAAGTACTTCCAGAGTAGATACCACGCTCTCTTTTGCCATAAATCCGCTGATAAGAGCTGTACAGATTCTCCAGTCTCCCAGTCCGATTGGTTTAAATATAGGTGCCAGGACTCCCGCCACCATTGCCAGAATACTGTCTGCAGAATCTTTTACAAGATTTAAATGCAGATCAAAGCTCTGCAGGAACCAGATTATCATTGATGCAAGCAGGATAATAGAAAACGCTCTCTGCAGGAAATCTTTTGCTTTTTCCCACAAAAGCTGACCTACATTCCTTGCTCCCGGCAGCCGGTAATTAGGAAGTTCCATGACAAACGGTACGGGATCTCCCTTGAAAAGAGTTCTGTTATACAAAAATGCCGCCAGGATTCCCACCAAAATTCCAAGCAGGTAAAGACCTGCCATAATAAATCCGCCCTTCTTCGGGAAAAAAGCACTTACAAAGAAAGAATAAATCGGCAGCTTCGCAGTACAGCTCATAAATGGAGTCAGCAAAATCGTCATCTTTCTGTCACGCTCACTTGTAAGTGTACGTGTGGCCATAACAGCCGGAACCGTACATCCGAATCCGATCAGCATTGGTACAATGCTTCTTCCGGAAAGGCCGATCTTACGCAGAAGTTTGTCCATCACAAAAGCAACACGTGCAACGTATCCGCTGTCTTCCATAAGAGACAGAAAGAAAAACAGGGTTACGATAATCGGCAGAAAACTGAGTACACTTCCCACACCTGTAAAAATACCGTCAATGACCAGGCTATGCATGGCACTGTTTACATTTGTTGCTGTCAGTGCTGCTTCTACCAGCGCAGAAACCTTATCAATTCCAATCTCCAGAAGCCCCTGAAGCCACGCTCCGATCACATTAAAGGTAAGATAAAATACCAGTACCATGATTCCGATGAAACAGGGAATCGCTGTATATTTTCCTGTAAGAATCTTATCAATTTTCTCACTTCTGATTCTCTCCTTACTCTCTTTTGGCTTTACAACTGTCTGTTCACACAAACGCTCAATAAAGTCAAAACGCATATCTGCGATCGCAGCGCTTCTGTCAACCTGACGCTCTGTTTCCATCTGCTGTACGATATGCTCCAGCATATCCGTCTCATTTGTGTCCAGCTTCAGCTTCTCAAGAATCAGCGGATCTCCCTCGATTGCCTTGGTTGCTGCAAAACGGGTAGGAATATCAGCCTGCGCCGCATGATCCTCAATCAGGTGCATGACCGCATGAATACAGCGGTGTACTGCACCGTCATGGTCACTCTTATCACAGAAATCCTGACGCAGCGGATGTTCCTGATATTTCGCTATATGTAACGCATGGTCAACCAGCTCATCAACCCCTTCATTCTTTGCTGCGGAAATAGGGATTACAGGTACTCCAAGCAGCGATTCCATCTTATTTACATCTATAGAACCCTGATTTCCCAGCACTTCATCCATCATGTTCATTGCAACTACCATAGGAATATCCATCTCCAGAAGCTGCATGGTCAGATACAGGTTTCTCTCAATATTGGTAGCATCCACAATGTTGATGATCGCACTTGGTTTCTCATCCAGGACAAAATTTCTGGAGACAATCTCCTCACTGCTGTAAGGGGACATGGAATAAATTCCCGGAAGGTCTGTGATTTCTGTATCCGGATGGCCTTTAATCGAACCGGTCTTGCGATCCACCGTTACTCCTGGAAAGTTTCCCACATGTTGACTGGAACCTGTCAGTTGGTTAAACAGTGTAGTTTTTCCACAGTTCTGATTTCCCACCAATGCGTACGTCAGTGTAGTTCCCTCAGGCAGTGGATGTTCATCTTCTCTGGAATGATACTTTCCATCCTCTCCAAGTCCCGGATGTGCCAGGTCGCTTACAGCCTCTATTCCGGCGTGACTTCTGCTTCGCTTCGGAATCTGTTCGATTTCTATCTGCTCTGCTTCCGCAAGTCTTAATGTCAGTTCATATCCATGTACCTGTAATTCCATGGGATCTCCCATGGGTGCAAACTTCACGACTGTGACCTCAGCTCCCGGAATCATACCCATATCCAGGAAATGCTGACGCAGGGCACCCTTGCCGCCAACCGACGTGATCACAGCACTTTTTCCGATTTCCAAATCTTTTAATGTCATTTTCAGTCGCTCACCTTTTGTATTTGTATTTGGTTATCATCGTCGTTATTATAGCAATCCTCGTAAATAATGCATCTTAATCCAACCCATCAGAGTGTGAAACCCTGCTGAACTGTCTTAAATGCATTATTTACGAGGATTGCTATAGCCGATTTTTCTCAATAACCTTATGCAGATAGCTTATACTAACTGATAATTTTTGTCAAGTAGCAGGTATGTCTCAATTTTTTTATAACCGAAAGCACAAAAAACTCAGATGAATTTATGCTATCATCTGAGTTTCTCAATGTCTTAACCTGACAGGTCATTAAACCTGTCTGTGATTACTTCATTACTTATTATTCTGATCATTCTCAAGTAACTGATTTATGTGATTGCCATGAGATTTGAAAATTGTTCTTATCTTTTATATGTCAGATCCACACAGAACCTGTAATATCACCGTTAATTACATAATATGCTTTGTTCTCTTCAGGTTTGATATAAATCTTAATATCTTTGAGATCTTTCTCCTTTTTACCCAGTTCGTCTGTCCAGATTCTTCTGACATTACTTAAAATATTTTTTGTATATACTTCTCTGCCCATGAACTGAATATATACTTCTGCTGTTGCTTCTTTCTTAGTGGTTCTTCTTGTTGTCTTCTTCTCGGCAGCGGTCTCTTCAGCCGGTTTCTCAGCTGTCTTAGCAGGAGCCTTCTTTGTAGTTCTTTTCGTTGTTTTTGTTGGTTTTGCAGCAGTCTTTGTTGTTTTAGCTGTCTCTTTTTTTTCGTCTTCTTTCTCTGTTTCTGCCGGTTTCTTTTCTACAGTGTCTGCTGCTTTAGCTGTTTCTTTCTTCTCGGTTTCTTTCTCTGCTTCTGCTGATTTCTTTTCTGCAGTCTTTCTTGTTCTTCTTGCTACCGGTTTCTTTGCTGTTGTTTCTTTCTTTACAGTCTCTGTTTCAGCAGTTTCTTTCTTGTTTGCTTCTTTATTTACAGCTACTTCTTCAGCAGTTGTCTTTGCAGGAGCCTCTTTAACTTCGGTTGTCTTCGCAGTGGATGTGTTGAGATCTGCTGTAGTTGCTTTTGTTGCCATATGATTAGCCTCCTTACAAGGTATAAGTATTCGTAACTGCTCAGTTTTGTACAGTTACAGGTATTCTTATGTTACCGAAAATATGATAAACAGTAACATTCTTTTATGAAAATAGAATACTACGAATCTTCTGCTTTTGCAATGTTTTTCTGTTTTTATAATTTAGGCATCTTATGAACAGTAACATGAACCGTATTATTTTTACTCTGTATCCGTCATTTTCTATAGTCCAAGATTCTGCAGATCCTCCTTCATATATGCCGAAAGTCTCCTCTGAAGTTCCTCATTCTGCGGAAGGCTTAAATCCCCGTCAAGAGACAGAATCTCCGAAGCCGTTTCACTGGCAGCTTTCAGGATATCCGCATCCTGATAGATGTCCCCCAGTTTAAATTCCAGCAGACCACTCTGGCGGATTCCAAAAAGATCACCAGGACCGCGAAGCTTCAGATCCTCTCCTGCAATATAAAATCCATCATTGGATTTGTTCAGGATCTGCAGACGTTTAGAAATTTCCTTTGCACCATTTCCCTGCATAAAAATGCAATATGACTGATATTCCCCTCTACCGACACGCCCGCGAAGCTGATGAAGCTGTGCCAGCCCGAAACGCTCGGCATTCTCCACCATCATCACTGTAGCATTAGGCACATTCACTCCTACCTCAACTACAGTAGTAGATACCAGGATCTGAATTTCCCCTGCGGCAAAAGCCTCCATGATCACATTCTTCTCTTTCGCTTTCATCTTTCCATGAAGAGAAGCAATCTTTATATCCGGCGAAAAAACATTGCGAAGCTTCAGGGTATAATCCAACACATTTTCCCCATCCATCCCTTCGCTCTCCTCCACCATTGGACAGATCACATAAACCTGCCGTCCCTGACGGATCTGCTTCTCCATAAAGGAATAAGCCTTCGGCCTGTAAGAAGTATCCACCACACAATTTTTAATGGGAAGTCTCTGCGCAGGAAGTTCATCAATTACTGAAATATCCAGATCCCCGTATATAATGATCGCCAGCGTCCTTGGAATCGGTGTAGCACTCATCACCAGCACATTAGGCGGGTTTCCCATAGTAGTCAGTGCTTCCCTCTGTTTCACACCAAAACGATGCTGCTCATCTGTAATAACCAGTCCAAGATTATTGTACTGCACTTTTTCCTGAATCAGCGCATGCGTTCCTATCACCAGGTTAGCCTCTTTTGACGCGATCAGCGCATATTTTTCCCTTTTCTCCTTCGCAGTATCTGATCCTGTCAGCAAAACCGGATGCCCAAAATCAATATTCTGTTCCTGCAGCAACTTCTCCATTGCCTGAAAATGCTGCCTTGCAAGAACCTCCGTAGGTGCCATAAGCACTGCCTGATATCCATTCTCCACAGTCATGATCATTGCCAGAAACGCAAGGATCGTCTTACCACTTCCTACATCTCCCTGAACCAGTCTGGACATCAGAGCCTGGCCGCTTAAATCCCTCTCAATCTCATGCCACACATTCAACTGCGCCTTTGTCAGATCATAGGGCAGACTTTCAATAATCTGCTCTGTCGTCCACACCGGATGCATGGGAAACGCATTCGGTGCTTCCTCCGTCTTCTCCTTCAAAGACTGCACAGCAAGAATAAAAAGAAGAAACTCGTCAAACACCAACCTTCTCCTTGCAGCTAACAGCTCCTGCATATTTTTGGGAAAATGAATCGCAGGAATCGCAAAATTCCTGTCTGCCAGGTGATACCTCTCCTTATACTCATCTGCCAGATACTCTGCCTGAAGCTTCTGCTCATCAAGCACCTGATGGATCAGTTTCACGATCGTCTTATTAGAAAGCCCCGCAGTCAGTCCATAAATCGGCTGAAGACTGTGCAGAATCTCCTCATAAGCCGCAGGCGTAAAAATCTCAGGGTGCTCCATCTGCAGCTTTCCCTGCTTCCTGACGACACGCCCCCGCAGAACAAACCTGCTGCCTTTCCTGACTGCAGAGCGCAGATACGGTGCATTAAACCACGTAACAGAAATTTTCCCCGTAAGATCTGCCACAGTGGTCGTGATCACCTGAAGATTCCGCACCTGATTCACATACACACCCGTTATAACCGCCACAGAAATCGCCACAACAGCTCCTTCTTCCAGAGACCGGATCTCAACAGGCTCCTCATACGCATCATAATTACGTGGATAATAACTCAGAAGAGATTCCATATCCGTAACTCCTATTTTCGCAAATAACTTTTCCGTTTTCTCCCCCACGCCCTTAAGGGTTCTCAAAGATATCGACATCTATCTCCTTTTCCTTTCTAAAAAATCCATCACAAATATAAATTTAACCAAATCAAGTATCCGGCTATCCGGCAGAGCAATTATTCGGTTATAATCAAGTAAAAACGGACTATGTCATCCGCCCAGCCAGCTGTCAGGCGGGAAAATTATTTGTTTTTGTGTGCATTTGCAGGGATCTTAGATATTCTTAGGTTCCGGAAAACTGCGTTATGAGCAGACTGTCTCACTGTCTGAGCGAAGTTTGCAACGGAGCGAGTTTGAGAGGGCTGCTCATGCCCTTAGCAGATTTCCGGAACCTTAGAATATCTTAGTTCCCGAAACCGCACACAAAAACAAATAATTTTCCTGCCGTCCCTTTTTAATACGAAAACGGATATACCCACCCTCAACAATGGCCTATACCCGTTTTCATCACATGAACTATTCGTTTATCTCTCTCAAAAACTCTATTATCCTACTCTACAGAAATAACATAATAATAAATCGGCTGTCCACCCGCATTCAGTTCCACATCACAATCCGGATAAGCCTCCTCCAGAGCCGTTGCCAGCTCCTCAGCTTCAGCCTCCTCAGTATCAGCACCATAATAAATACTGATCACCTCAGACTCATCATCCACCATCTGGGCAACTGTCTCCTTGGCAACTTCCATGCGGTCCTTGCCAACAGCCAGGATTCCATGATCACCGATACCCATCATATCACCCTCATGGATCTCCTTATCATCAATCCTTGTATCACGCACAGCATACGTGATCTGTCCGGTCTTCACATGTTCGATTGCCTGAAGCATAGCCTCAGTATTCTCCGCACTGTTCTTCTCGGGCACATAACTGATCATGGCAGTAATTCCCTGCGGAATGGTCTTAGTCGGCACAACCACGATCTCTTTATCCTCAGTAAGATCCCTTGCCTGGTTTGCAGCAAGAACAATATTCTTATTGTTCGGGAAAATATAAATAGTCTTTGCATTTACTTTTGCAATGGCATTGAGCATATCCTCTGTACTCGGGTTCATTGTCTGACCGCCCTCGATCAGGTAATCCACACCCAGTTCCTTAAAGATCTCTGTCATTCCCTTTCCCACAGATACGGAAATAAAGCCTACTTCCTTCGGCGGCTGTGCTGCTTCTTCTTTTTCTTCCTGTTCTGCCTGCTCTTTCGCCATTTTCTCGGCATCCTTTATAAGCTTCTCCTGATGCTCCTCACGCATATTGTCAATCTTCATACGTGAAAGTGCACCAAAGGTAAGGGCTTTCTCAATAGCCTGTCCAGGATGATTGGTATGAACATGAACCTTCACGATCTCGTCATCTGCAACAAGCACAATAGAATCACCAAGGGACATCAGGAATTTCTTAAATTCATGCTCTGTCTCCTCGGACATCGGCTGGTTCAGAAGAATAATAAACTCTGTACAATAACCAAATTTAATATCAGCCTCTGTCTGTGCATCGATCTTAGTCACAGCAGGACCTTTTGCCTTGTCAAACTGTGTATAATCAATCTCTTTGCCAAGGAAACCATCATATGCACCATGGTATACTTCCAGAAGTCCCTGTCCACCGGAATCCACTACTCCTGCTTCTTTCAGAACCGGCAGCATCTCCGGTGTCTTTGCCAGAGTTTCCTCCGCATGAGCGATCACGCTCTGGAAAAATGTATCCAGATCCTCTGCTGTCTCCGCAAGCTCTACAGCCTTGGCAGCAGCCTCTCTTGCAACAGTAAGGATTGTTCCTTCCTTCGGTTTCATGACTGCCTTATATGCAGTCTCCACACCTTTCTCCATGGCTGCCGCGATATCAATGGCATCCAGTTCCTTACTGTTCTTAACACTTCTGGTAAAGCCACGCAGAAGCTGAGAAAGAATAACACCTGAGTTACCTCTTGCACCGCGCAGAGAACCGGAAGAAATCGCCTTGGCCAGTGACTCCATGTCAGGCTCTCCCAGAGAACCTACTTCTGCTGCTGCTGCCATGATCGTCATTGTCATATTGGTTCCTGTATCTCCATCCGGTACCGGAAATACGTTCAGTTCGTTGATCCATTCTTTTTTAGCTTCCAGATTCTTGGCTCCTGCAAGAAACATCCTGGAAAGTATTCTGGCATCTATGGTTTTGTTATTCACCACAAGTTCCTCCTCTATCCTAATCAATTGCGCGTACACCTTCTACATAAATATCGATCTTATCGATCTCCATTCCTGTAAAGGCCTCGACTTTATATTTGACATTGCTGACAAGGTTGTCTGCAATTGTACTTATGTTCACGCCATATGCCACAATAACATGGAAATTCAGGCGGATTTTATTGTCCTCTGTAATTCTGACGCTGATGCCATGTTTCAGGCTGTTCTTTCCAAGAAGCTTTACCAGTCCGTCCTTCATACTGACTGCAGCCATGCCTACGATACCAAAACATTCTACAGCAACGCTTCCTGCGTAGGTTGCGATTACATCTGTGTCAATTATGATCTGACCTAATCCGGAATCTATACGTCCATTCATATGGTTACCTCCAATGCTCATTATTGTATGTAAGTGTATTATAACC
>PPYF01208931.1_pt1 | contig 14364 bp, 13 predicted proteins | sample 1559871 | NCBI WGS metagenome assembly PPYF01 (sample SAMN08240021, study PRJNA423297) | Human gut metagenome, whole genome shotgun sequencing project. | reverse complement strand
GGTCACGGATATCAGGGAGTCTTTTGCCGGAGCGGAAACCGTGATGCATTACCTTGGGCGTTACACACACCGGATAGCGATCGGCAACAGCCGTATCCTGCGCATGGACGAAAACACAGTAACCATAAAGGTAAAGGATTACAAAAGCGGCGGCCAGTGGAAAGAACTGACTCTGGATGGCGTTGAGCTCGTCCGCCGTTTTCTTATGCATGTCCCTCCGAAAGGGTTTGTCAGGATACGGCACTATGGGATCTTAAGCAACCAGAACAAGCGGAAGCTGATCCCCATATGCCAGTCTGTGATATGAAAACAGATTGCTGCTTATTTTTTGTCTTATACGCCTAAGAGATATTCACAGGATACATGGAAGAACTCTGCCAGAGCCACCACCTCATAATCCGGGACGAACCTTGTCCCTTTTTCAAATCCAGCAAGCTGGAGCTGTTCTGTAAGAGCTTTCTGTGACAGCTTTCTTTCCGTCCGCAGTTCCATTATCAGGTTTTTGGAGTTGCTTTCTTTATTTCAATAGATTTTAATATCCTACCACCTACTTTCTAAAGATGAAGTCCTTTAAGGGAATTATCTTGTGGAAAGAAAGCCCCACAGCTCTTGTGGCTCTTGGTGTCCCGATTATGATTGGTATGCTGATCAATGCCCTTTATAATCTGGCAGATGCGTATTTGGTGGGAGGTCTGGGAGAAAGCCCTATGGGTGCGATTTCTATTGTGTTTCCGTTAGGGCAGGTAGTAGTAGGATTGGGATTGATGTTTGGCAACGGTGCGGCATCATATCTTTCAAGGCTGTTAGGACGTGGGGATAGAGATACTGCGAATAAGGTGGCAAGTACGGCGGTATACAGCAGCGTTGCGATTGGTGCAGTTATCATTGTTTCGGCTAATGTTTTTCTGAAACCGATTTTAACCATGCTTGGGGCAACAGATACCATTATGCCTTATGCCCTGACTTACGCAAGGATCTATGTGGTTTCCTGTATCTTCAATGTGTTTAATGTGACTATGAATAACATTGTGGCGAGCGAAGGAGCAGCGAAAACAACCATGTGTGCCTTATTGTTGGGAGCCGTATTAAATATTGGTTTAGATCCGGTTTTCATTTTTGGGCTTGATATGGGGGTTGCGGGAGCTGCGATTGCCACTGCCATTTCTCAATTTGTTTCCACACTGGTGTACTTAACCTATGCGCTCCGCAAAAAGAGTGCGTTTTCATTCAGCATAAAGGAATTTAAACCCTCTAAGCAGATCTATACGACAGCCTTTCCATAGCATTGATTAACCGGGCGGCAAATGGATATGGCGATGCTGCCATTGCCGGAATGGGAGCAGTCACAAGGGTTACATCTATGGGAACTTTAGTGGTATTTGGTTTCCTGAAAGGATTTCAGCCGATTGCGGGATTTAGCTATGGGGCAAAGAAGTTCCAGCGTTTGAGAGAGGCGATTAAAATCCAATCAGGAGCAGCGCATTATAATAGGTGGTCATAATGATACCAAAACCATCAATTTATCAGAGGGTACATGGTCCTACAACTGTACAGGATTTTCAGCCCCTTTCACTTTCCGCTTTTATGTTTTTGAACCATATTGTACAACGCCTTTTTTTGTGTTACGATTTAAAAAAACAGGAGCGCGCCCGTCTATGAGGAACAATAGAAACAGAGGAAAGACAAGTCTGAAAACCCGGCTGATTCTGGCATTTGTCATCACTTCTATTCTGCCGATTATTGTATTGAATTTATTTTCCTATTACAACATGTCCCGCATTGTACGCGATAATGTGAACGAGCTGACTCAGATGAATGTACAGCAGACCCGGGCCAGCCTGGATGTCTGGCTGGATTCTTATGAGGATATTCTGTTTCAGATTTATATGGATGACGATATCGTAGGACTGCTGAAAAAAATCAACCGGCAGGAGGATTTGCCGGTGAGCCGGAATCAACTGCGCCGGACGCTCAGGGGGCTGTTTTACACAAAAGAGTATGTAAAATGTATAACCGTGCTGACGGAGAACGGCGATATGGTTTTCTATGATCTGCTCACAGGTTCCATGACCCAGACATCCTGGATGGACGACTTCAGTCAGGACCGGCAGACGCTTTATGACAGTATTTCACAGGACAATAATACCCATGTGCTCTCTACGGAAAGAGCAAAAACAATTAATGCCCGGGAAAACTATCTGTTTCATCTGGGCCATCGCATTATTGACTATAAAAATGTGGATGAGCAGTTAGGGATTGTCATAGTCAGTATCGATGAGCAGCTTTTGAAGGATGTGTGCAGAAGCAGCGAAAAGGACTCCAATGGTTTTAATTTTATTGTTGACAGCCAGGGAAAGCTGGTGTCTTACCAGAATAATACGCTGGTTGGCGAACGGATTATTGAATGGAACCCCGATGTGATGGAGCGGCAGGCGGCATACGGCGCATTTATTACAGAAAACAGCGTATTTTCGGGTGAATACAGCTCGGTGATCGTAGTCCATGACGATAAGCTGAACTGGGATGTGGTCAATGTGACGAACCAAAATGAGGTGGTGTCCAGACTGAAGAACCAGCAGAAGATTACGCTTCTCGCACTGGGATTGTCGCTGGGAGCGCTGATCATCCTTATTGTCATACTGATACGAAGCCTTACAGGCTCCCTGCAAAATCTGGCGGCGGTTATGAAACAGGCCGGAAAAGGCAATCTGTCGGCGCGGGTGGAAATCAATAAAAAGATGCCTGCCGAGGTAGAGACGATTGCCAATAAATTTAACGCAATGCTTGGCCAGTTGGATGCTTCCATGGAAAAGGAATTGAAAGCCACAAGGCGTCAGAAGGATGCGGAAATCGCCGCCTTAGAGGCCCAGATTAATCCGCACTTTCTTTATAATACGCTGGATACCATTAACTGGATGGCCATTGACCGTGATGAATACGAGATCAGCAATTCCATTGGCGCCCTGGCCGCCATTCTTCGGTACGGTATTGATAACAGCAACAGTATCGTGACGGTACGCCAGGAGTGTGACTGGCTCAAGCAATATCTTTTTTTGCAGCAGACCCGGCTGAAAAATACCTTTGAATGCGAGATCCACGTGGATCCGGAAGCCATGGGCTGTCATATACATAAGCTGCTTTTACAGCCATTTATAGAAAACTCAATTATTCATGGCTTTGACGGTGTGACACGGACCCATTGCCTGAAGGTGGACATAGGGGTGGAGGAGGCGGCGCTGGATATTTCCATTTACGATAACGGGCGCGGAATGAAGGCGGCGATGGTGGAGGCTGTGAATCGCGGCATCTTCGTAAAAACTATGGAAAAGAATCATATCGGCATGGAAAATGCCATAACCAGAATCCATATGTACTATGAAAATGCCATTATTAAGATTGAAAGTGAAGAGGGAGAGTTTACACGGGTAACGATAAAAATTCCTGTAAATGAGACGGAGTAGTTATTTAGAAATCATGAGGGGATAGTGCTGATTATGAAGGTAATGGTTGTGGAGGATGAAATTTACATCCGTGAGGGCATCAGCCGGCTTCTAACCCGCCTGGGCGGCGATTATGAAATGGTTGGAGAGGCTGAAAATGGGTTGCAGGGCTGCGAAATGGCGGTCCAGCTCCGGCCGGATATTATTATTACAGATATCCGCATGCCGGTCATGGACGGCCTTAACATGCTGGAAAAAATATATGGCGGCGGGGATACGCCCAAAGCCATTGTTCTGAGCGCTTATTCGGAATTTGAGTATGCCCGGCAGGCATTAAAGCTGGGTGTGACGGAATATCTGCTCAAACCAATCAATCTCAATGATTTTTCTAAAGCGATTTCTAATGCCCGGAGGCAGGTGGAAAAGGAACGGATGCACCAGCCGGAGGAAATAGGTTCGCTGGAGCAGATTATCAGCGGTTTCCTATGGGGCGGCCTGACGGCCGATGCATCGGTGCAGACCTATGTGGAACAGAAGTATAAGATCGGGCCTGAGACTGCCATGCTGCAGATCTGCGTTTATCTGGGGTCTGGCTATGAACAGCATCTGCATCGGGTGCGGCGGCAGTTGGAGCTTCTGCTTGCGAATCGCAGAGACATCTCATGGTGCCTTCTGGATGTATCCTATGAGAAATCTGTTTATATTGTTATTTATGGCCCGGCAGAGATTAACCGTGTGGAGCGGTGGTTCCAGCATGAGATACTGAACGGCAGCTTCAACAGCGGGGACAGAATCGGAGTAGGTTGTATCCAGAGCCGGGGCATTGTTGGTATCAGGGAAGCCTTTGAGACGTTAGCCCCCTATATGGAATGGAATATTTCCCTGGGTGATGATGTGATAATTTCGTATCCCAAGATTACAAAGGTGCAGAATATACCATGCATCTATCCCATAGAACTGGAAAATCAGTTGAAGGTGGCCATATGTACCATGGAACCGGAAAAGATCGGCCGGTATATAGAGCAATTTCATGAGAGCTTTCTTTGCGGTAATATTTATGCTCCTAAGGAGATAAAAGAAAATTATGTCCGTTTTTTGTGGTCATTGATCAATATAGCCAAGGAGGTCGGGAGTCTGGATTATCAGAAGCTGGAACAGCAAAAGCTTTTGGAAGCTGTTATGAACGCCCGTACCCGGCGGGAATTAAAAGAGGCGGCAGACGGGCTTCTGGAAAAGCTGAAATTTAATCAGGGTACAAAGGATGAGGTCGTTCATCTGACTGTAAAACGCGCCAGGAGCATGATTCATGAATTTTACCAGTCCGGCATTACTCTCAATGAAATTGCAGACAAATTAAATATTACGCCGGAATATTTAGGGAGCCAGTTTCATAAGGAGGTAGGTGTCAATTTCAGCACTTATATACGGGATTTCCGTATCAGCAAGGCCAAGGAACTGCTCATTGGAACGCAGTTAAAGCTATATAAAATCGCAGAGCAGGTGGGTTACACGGATCCGAAGTACTTCAGCCGGGTGTTTCGGGAATGTACCGGCCAATTACCGGAGGAGTACCGGAAGTCCCTTAAGTAAATTTCGGTACTCATCTTAGAATATTTATCCTTTTATAGTTATCTCCCATGTTGTGAAGGAAAGAATTTGATTATAATGATACTATCAATCAATGATGATATGGAGTGACATCCAAGGCTTCACCGGGATGGTCGAGCATGTAGTTCATCTCACCTCCTCAGATTCTGTAGTTTGCCAGCAGCCTGCAAGAGGAGAATAACACAAAAAAGACGAAAGGAAGATGGAGTTTGAAATGTTTCATAACCCCATCGGTGCCTTTCGCAGAAAGGCGGATTATAACTATGAAATTAAAAAAATTACTGGTTCTGTTATTAACTTCGTCAATGGCGGTCGGTCTGGCGGCCTGCGGCAGCCCAGCTAAGTCTGAGAGCGTTTCGGAAGCAGGCGGAGACAAGGCCCAGGATGTAGTTATGTGGTATTACTGGGAAAATGAAGGCCATCAGAAGGCGCTCAATGAGATGCTTGATAAGTACAATACATCTCAAAGCAGCTACAAGATGACGGCTAAATACGTTCCCTTTGCCGATTTCAAAAAACAGTTGTCCATCGGCGCCTCGGCCAGCGAACTTCCCGATCTGGTGTTGCTGGATTCCCCTGATCATGCAAGCTACGCGTCCATGGGAATTTTTTCAGACTTAACCGGAAAATTTGACATCTCTACATACTATGACGGGCCCGCGGCTTCCTGCAGTATTGACGGAAAGCTGTACGGCGTACCATTTGGAAGTAACTGTCTGGCTTTATATTACAATACGGATATGTTTAAGGAAGCCGGGATTGAGAATCCGCCTGCGACCTGGGATGAACTGAAGGATGCGGCTGAGAAGCTGACTTCCGGTACTGTGAGCGGCTTTGCATTTTGCAGCTTACAGAATGAAGAGGGAACCTTTAATTTTATGCCGTGGGTTTGGTCCACCGGTACTGGCTCCTATGAAATTAATTCCGAGGGCGGCATTAAGGCTCTGAAATACGTGAAAAGCCTTGTGGATGACGGCGTTATGAGCAAGGAATGTATTAACTGGACTCAGGGTGATGTAATGAATCAGTTTATTTCCGGCAACGTGGCCATGATGATTAACGGACCGTGGCAGATACCAACCATAAAGCAGGAAGCTCCTGATTTAAAATGGGATGTGACCCTGATACCCAGGGATAAAGAATACGCTTCGGACCTTGGCGGTGAAAACTATGCTGTCATTGCCGGAGGCAATGAGGCCGGTGCTCTGGACTTTCTGAGTTTTGCCACGCAGCCGGAACAGGTATCTTATATGATGAATGTTATGGGCTATATCTCTGCCGATAAAGAAATTGCCAAAACACAGTTCACCTCCGATGAGGAAAAGGTATACCGGAAATTCATTGAGGAAATGGACTATACAAAGGCAAGAGGGCCGTTAGCCGACTGGCCATCCGTATCCGACGCTATCTCCCTGGCCTTCAATCAGGTGATGACCGGAGCCGCCGAACCGGAAGGGGCTGCCGCGGATGCACAGGCAACCATCGACAGTATTGTTTCCAAATAAGTTTTGAAATAACAGAACAAAATCAGATAAGCGGCCGCTTATTTTTTTGGACCCTGAAGCACGTTTTTCTGAAGGATAACCGTGAAAAAAAGGAGTAATGGAATTGAAAAAATTAAAAAAGCTGATCAGATACGACAATATCGGCCTGCTGTTCGTATTGCCTGCGTTTATCTATATGCTGATTTTCGTGGGTTACCCTATTATGGATAATATAATCCTGAGTTTTCAGGATGTGACGACCACTACGCTGACGGCGGCGCATAAGCCGTTTGCCGGGCTGGATAATTATATACAGATATTTAACGACTCTGTTTTTATAAAAGCGCTGTTCAACACGCTGCTGTTTACCGTCAGCTGCCTTGTAATCCAGTTTATTATCGGCTTTGCACTGGCCGTATTTTTTAATCAGAACTTCAGGATTGCCAAACCGGTCCGTGGTCTTTTGATGATGCCGTGGATGATTCCCATTACGGTGACGGCGCTGATGTTCAAATTTGTGTTCGGAACGGATGTGGGGATTCTTAACTATGCGCTGCGAAGCCTTGGGCTCATCACCCGGAATATCGACTGGCTCACTTCCGCCGGCACGGCCATGATCGCTATTATCGTGACCAATGTGTGGATTGGCATTCCATTTCACATGATTCTTATTTCCACGGGCCTGACTACCATTTCCCAGGAGCTTTATGAGGCCGCGTCCATTGATGGAGCCAATAAGGTCCAGTCCTTTTTCCGGATTACTCTGCCGTTGTTAAGACCTGCCATTGAATCCGTGCTGATTCTTGGATTTATTTACACGTTTAAGGTATTTGATCTGGTTTACGTCATGACCGGGGGCGGACCGGTAAACTCCACCCATATGCTCTCCACCTACTCCTACAAATTGTCCTTTGAGATGTTCAAATACAGCAAAGGCTCTGCGGTGGCGAATGTATTGCTTGTGATACTGTTGATTGTGGGCTTCTTCTATCTGAAATCCACGTCCTCGGACGAAGAAGCATAAGGAGGGAGATTCTATGGAAAAAAAGATTACCGGCAGGAAAAATACGGTATTATGTATCGTATCTGTCATTATTCTGTGCATACTGATGTTTCCTCTGTTTTGGATCGTCGTGACCAGCTTAAAAACCGAGCAGGAAATTTTCAGGATTCCGCCGACGATATTCCCCGAGGTCATTAATATAAAGTCCTATGCCGCCCAGGTGGAAACCGGCGATTTTAATATGTTCCGTTCTTTTGGAAACAGTCTCCTGATTTCCGTTGGCGCCACAGTGATTGCCGTTGTTCTGGCGGTCCCGGCCTCCTATGGTATTGCCAAATACCATTTCAGAGGCAAAAAGATGATGATACTCGGTTTTCTGGTAACACAGATGCTTCCGGTATCCGTATTGCTGACGCCCATGTTTATTCTGTTAAAGGGCATGCATGTATATAATACGCCGATGGCAGCCATTTTAGCGGATGCCACCATCGGCATACCGTTCTCGGTACTGATCCTTAAAAATTATTTTGCCTCCATTCCAAATGATTTGGAGGAAGCTGCCTATATTGACGGCTGCAACCGGTTTACGGCATTTATCCGGGTGATCATACCCATTGCAAAGTCCGGCGTTACGGTCTGTACCATTTTCTCCTTCCTGTACGCCTGGGGCGACCTGGCATATGGTATGACGTTTATTATGGACCAGCAGAAACGGCCTATGACCGCTGGAATTTTCAACTTTATGGGGCAGTACGGGACAAAATGGAGCTACTTAACGGCGTTTGCGGTAGTTTCCATTATTCCGGTAGCTCTGATATTTATATTTATGCAGAAATATATTATCAGCGGTATGACCAACGGAGCTGTAAAAGGTTAAGTACGGCAGCTGCTAAACTATATAAATAATCGACGGAGGCGGATATTTATGTTATGGGAACAGGATGGAAAATTAATGTATCACTATGATGCGGAGACGATGGTGATTGAACCGTGGGGAACGAATTCAGTTCGTGTCCGGGCCGCAAAAATGGCAAAGCCGCCCCAGGAGGACTGGGCGCTTCAGATGGAGAAACCTCAGGTGAAGGTGGAAATTAGAAAGGAAGGCAGCGGCATGTCCATGATTAACGGCAAGCTGGCGGTACGGGTGACTGACGGCGGTAAGCTGATGATGTTTAATCAAAAGGGCGAGCTGCTTTTGGAAGAATACTGGCGCAACCGTCGGGATCTGACCGACCCAAAGTGCAGCGCCATCGAGGTGGAAGCCCGGGAATTCCGGCCCAATACAGGTGGTGATTACCACGTAACCATGCGTCTTGAATCTGTGGATACAAACGAAAGGATTTACGGCATGGGGCAGTATCAGCAGCCCTATCTGAATCTGAAAGGCGCGGATCTGGAACTGGCCCACCGCAACTCACAGGCCAGTGTGCCATTTGCCATTTCATCTCTGGGCTATGGCCTGCTGTGGAACAATCCGGGCGTAGGCCGTGCGGTCTTCGGCAAAAATATTACGAGCTTTGAAGCCTATGGCACAAAGGTTCTGGATTATTGGTTCACCTGTGGGGATACGCCGGCGGAAATCGAGGAGCAGTATGCCGCCGTGACCGGAACCGTACCCATGATGCCGGAGTACGGACTGGGCTTTTGGCAGTGCAAGCTGCGTTATCAGACCCAGGAGGAGCTTCTTTCCGTTGCTCGGGAATATAAACGCCGGGGGCTGCCGCTGGATCTGATCGTCATCGACTTTTTCCATTGGCCGAAGCAGGGAGAATGGAAATTTGACCCGGTCTACTGGCCCGCCCCGGACAACATGGTGCGGGAACTGAAGGAGATGGGAGTGGAGTTGATGGTATCCATCTGGCCCACCGTAGATAAGGAATCTGAAAATTTCGGCGAAATGCTGGAAAAAGGGTATCTGATCCGAACAGAACGCGGGGTGCGCGTGGGGCTTGATTTTGAAGGCGCCACCATCCATTGTGATGTGACAAATCCAGAGGCCCGGAAATTTTTGTGGAACCGTGTAAAGAAAAATTATTATGATAAGGGAATCCGCGTCTTCTGGCTGGATGAGGCGGAGCCGGAATATACAGCTTATGATTATGATAATTACCGCTACTATGCAGGTACGGATCTGGAGATTGGAAATATATATCCGGTGGATTATGCCCGGACCTTTTATGAAGGGATGGAAGCCGCGGGCCAGGGTAACATCGTCAATCTGCTGCGCTGCGCCTGGGCCGGAAGCCAGCGGTACGGGGCGCTTGTGTGGTCCGGTGATATCGCCTCCAGCTTTGACAGCATGCGTAACCAACTGGCGGCCGGCCTGAATATGGGGCTGGCAGGCATTCCATGGTGGACAACCGATATCGGAGGCTTTCACGGAGGCGATCCCAATGACCCGAAATTTCGCGAACTGTTTGTACGCTGGTTCCAATGGGGAGCCTTTTGCCCTGTCATGCGTCTCCATGGCGACCGTGAGCCGCGACAGCCCCAGTACGGAACAACCGGAGGTGCCCACTGCCGCTCCGGCGCGGCCAATGAGGTGTGGAGCTATGGCGATGGCGTCTATGAAATCTGTAAAAAATATCTGGAGCTGAGAGAAAAGATGCGCCCATATACCCGGAAACTGATGGCGGAAGCTCACGAGAAGGGCACGCCGGTCATGCGGACACTGTTCTATGAATTCCCGGAGGATAAGACTGCCTGGACGGTGGAGGATGAATACTGCTACGGCAGCGAGCTTTTAGTCGCGCCAATCCTGGAGGCCCGGGCTGTAACCCGAAATGTCTATCTGCCGTTGGGTAATTCGTGGATTTTGACAGATAACGATATGATATATGAAGGCGGACAGTGGATTACCGTACCGGTGACGCTTGATACTATGCCGGTATTCAGAAGAAAGCGGATCGATTAAATACCGTACATCGGTATCGTACAGCACATAACCCGTCTGCCTCCCGGAACCAGAATCTGGTATCCACTGTTTTAGACAATGGGTATAATAAGCAGCGGCAGATTTGTTGTAATAGGCAGATTGAAAACGAATAAAACCCTAGATTAGAGTAATTGAAAAATGTAATTAGGGTAAAAGGGCCATGCATTAATGATAAACTTAGGTAGAGGTGTTGTTTATGCATGACAGAATAAAGGAATTGAGAAAGAGTGCCCATTTAAGCCAGAAGAGTCTGGGCAATTTACTTGGAATATCCCAGCAGGTAGTAAGCAGAATAGAACGTGACAGCAGCACCATGACACGGGAACATTTAGAACTATATGCTGACTTTTTCAACGTCACGTCTGATTATATTTTAGGGCGTTCAAAAGCAAAACGGAATTTAGAAGAGCAAAGAGTGCTGCTTGATAAATTACAGGAAAAGTATAATCTGATACAGGTTTTCGATGCATTAAAGCAGGATTATCAGGAAATTGTATGGGATTTAATGGATGTTATGACGAGCAAGATGGAAAAGATAGATGATGAAAAGCTTATTTAGCTGAGGACACATGGTTTCGTGAAGGTAAAAATCTTAAAAATTTGCAGTGACCCTATTGCAGATTTTTAAGATTTTTTTTTGCACGCAGGAATTTTAAAGTCTTATATATGTCTCATAAGAGTCCGCACAGAAGTTACATATATACCATCATTAATTACATGTTAGAAATAATTGTCAATTTTTGTGGTATATTGTAAAAAAATAAGGAGGTTTCAACAATGAAGCTGTTAAAAAAGATCAAAATGAATCCATCAGTAATGAACCTTTTTGTTATGGCTATTATGGTTTATGCCGCGAACACCCGCTGTGCCTGGATTGGACATCAGCCTAAGATGCCGGAAGATGTAAGGAATTTCAAGAGGATGTAACATATGGAAAAAATGGCAGCTATGCTGGCAGATCGGTTATATGAAGAAAGCAGCTTTCCCGCTGTGTCATACGAGGCTTTTAAGTATGTTATAGAGTTTGCTCTTGAAATGGCGGCTGGCATCCTTGCAAGCGCTATCATAGCCGTTGGATTCAATATGCGGTGGGAAACCGCCGCATTCCTTTTGATATTCTGGGTTTTGCGCTCTTATGCCGGCGGAATACATCTGGACAAGTTCAGCCATTGCTTTATTTTCTCTGCACTTGTGATAGCGGGGACAATGGCACTTGTGAAATACAGTTACGTTCCTTTATGGTTCTCCCACCTTTTGTTTATTGGGGGAGTCGGTGCCTTTATGCTTACGGATCCGGAGAGTGACAGGAATCGGAAGGTTGATGAAAAGGAAGATGCATACTTCAGGAAAAAACTGCGGCAGTCCCTTTTTGCAATTGCAGTAGTCTATCTATTTTGCGCGTTTATGCAGAACAGGAAGTACACATTCTTAATCGCCATTACAATAAGTGTTGTCTATGTGCTTATGATACTGGGTAAGGTGAAAAATGCAAAAAATAATTAAATCTCTTGTGGTGGCCATATGCAGTATCCTACTTATAACGCCAATTTCCATAATAGCTCACGCGGAGGAATACGCCAGTGAAAAAAACGGGCTGGATGTGATTTTTGTTATGGATTACAGCGGCTCCATGAAATCAAATGACTCGGAACATATTGCACAGGCTATGGTAAAGGCATTTATTGATACCGTACATAGTGCCGACATACGGATAGGATTTGTATCCTATAATGACCGTATTCTCTCTTCTGCTTCACCTGTGGAGGTACAAACGGTCGAACAACGTGAAAGACTGAAACAGTTAATTGACGGGGTGGGATATTCCGGTAATACCGATATAGGACTGGGCCTGCGTTACGCGGAGGAACTGATTGGACAGGAAAAGGAGCGGAAGAAAGCAATTGTTCTGATTTCCGATGGCGAATCTGATTTGCAGGGGTCAGAGACCGGACGGTCTTTGCAGAACTCAGAAATGGATATTGATTACGTGTTGGATCAATGCAGGGAGCAGAATATACCAATCTATACAATCGCCTTTGGAACTTATGATGGAGATGTACAGAGCCTGTCGGAGCTGTCAGAACAAACCGGAGCGCAAAACTATACGGTGAAAACACCTGAAAACCTTATTGAAATCCTGTATGGTATTTTCACTACGAACATGAACTATAGTATACAGGAAATAACAACGGGCATATATTCACAGGGAATGCAGAATATACGGGTGAGGCTGGATGGGTCATATCTGGACGAACTGGATGTGTTGATGATTTCTCCACAGAAGATAGGAAACACTATGGTACTGTATGGTGACCGGCAGATTGAGCCGGTGAACTTAAACAATTACGCGGTAGCTAAAATAACAGATGTGGACAGCCATGTAAATGAACTGACTATTCAGACCGAAACGCTTAAAGACCAGGAACTGAAGATGTATTTAATCAGTTATCGTGATCTGACTCCTGTTCTGAGCGTTGTTCCGGCTGTGGAGAAAAATTCTCCACTATCATATGAAGTCTATTTTAAGGACAAGAATAACACAATTATTTCAGATGAAAACTTTTATGACAACTTTGACTGCGAATTAAACCTGAAATACGATGGCACACAGGCTGAAAGACAGCAGGCGCTTCCTGTAGTTGTCCGTGATGGCGTGATTGCCGGGGAGACAGTGCTGACTGAATCCGGGACTTATTATATTAATGGACGCCTGGATGACAGCATGGGAAGCTGCATATTTGGACCGGTTGCGGTAGAGTCCCATAATGGGAAACCGGTGGGTGGATTGCCGGAGCAGGAATCGTTTGCAATTTTCAGTAAAGAAAAAAAGTATGTGCTGGATGAATACTTTAAAGACCCAAATGGAGATTCTCTCACTTATACTTTACCAGAATCGGACAGTCTCTGTGTGACAGCGGAGATATCAGATAGCGTGCTTTCTGTCAAAGCGAGGAAATCGGGGAGGCAGGTGTTGCAGCTGCTGGTTTCTGATGGCGAGGATGAGATGCTGTATTCGTGGAATGTTACCGTTCCGCCACTATGGCGTACATACTGGTGGGCTGTTCTGTTACTTTGCGCAGCGGCTATAGCAGCACTCTGGAAGATATTCTATAAGCCAAAGCCGGAGCTTCAGCAGATAGCGGAGCGAAAGGCAGGAAATCGTTTCGCTGGGAAACTTGATGCTTATGTAACGGTGCAGCCGGAGGATACGGAAGAAATTACACCGCTCACGTTTCCTATGTATAAAATCAAGGACTCCAGGATTTGTTTGGGAAGTCTGATGAAAGAGTATCAGGAGCTGTCGGACCATCTGGGATTGGAAAATATTTTTTTGATTGCGGATGAAGAACGCAGGATGATACTCTACCATTCAACATGCTCCACAGTTATGTTGGGTGGAAGCATTGTATGCAGACAGCTTCAGTATAGTGTGCAGTTTGGCGATGTCATCTATATTACATCACCGGACGGGGCATATGAACTGGAACTCCACTATATTGCAGTCATTCAATAAAATATCACAGATGTGAAGGGCGCCTACTGGACGGATATGAATCAGGATGGTGCTCTGCTAGCATAAAATAACTAAAAAGGAAGTATGCCTATGGAAACAATCACACAGACAAACAGAACACTTTTGTTTGCTGAAATCAATCCGGAGCGTTTGAACCTGCTTACTCTAATTGGAGATGTGCGGGGGAAGAACAGCCTGGATGATGACAAGGTAAAGGAAATTAATGAGGAATTAGTGGTTTCCAGTTTTGAAGTGAAATTGTGGAAAATGGGCAGGAAGTATACTCTTCTCAAGTTTATTTAGAGGGCGTAAATTTTTTTGTGTCTTTAAAATTGGAAGTTCCATTCAGTTGGAATTAGATATGTAGCAATTTTTGGAAC
>PPYF01525899.1_pt1 | contig 14366 bp, 8 predicted proteins | sample 1559871 | NCBI WGS metagenome assembly PPYF01 (sample SAMN08240021, study PRJNA423297) | Human gut metagenome, whole genome shotgun sequencing project. | reverse complement strand
TTATCAGTATAGTCTCAACCATTTCTATTAATTTTGTGAGTGCAAAGATAGGCTTTAATGAGATATGAGTTCAGATAAGCCAATCAAATTAACCATATTTAGCAATAGAAGAAACCAAAACCACCCTTCTATTCCTTATTATAAAAAAGAAAACAGCATGGAAAAAAAAGACTTAAAGCCGGCTGGCGTATTCAAGTATTTCGAAGAAATCTGCCAGGTGCCGCGCCCTTCAAAGAAGGAAGAGAAAATGATTGCCTATCTGAAGGCATTCGGAGCTAAACATAATCTTGAAACCAACGTAGATGAGGTTGGCAACATATTGATTAAAAAGCCTGCTACTCCGGGTAAAGAGAATCTGCAAACTGTCATACTGCAATCGCATATCGACATGGTGTGCGAAAAGAACAACGACGTTCAGCACGACTTCCTCACCGACCCTATCGAAACTGAAATAGACGGAGAATGGCTGAAAGCCAAAGGAACGACTCTCGGAGCGGACAACGGTATCGGTGTGGCTACCGAACTGGCTATCCTTGCCGACGACACCATCGAACACGGACCGTTGGAATGTTTGTTCACCGTAGACGAAGAAACGGGACTGACGGGAGCTTTTGCCTTGAAAGAGGGTTTCATGAGCGGTGATATTCTCCTGAACCTCGATTCTGAGGACGAAGGGGAAATCTTTATCGGATGTGCCGGTGGTATTGATTCCGTGGCACAGTTTACCTATAAGGAGATAGAGGTTCCTGCCGGATATTTCTTCTTCAAGGTGGAAGTGAAAGGACTGAAAGGCGGTCACTCCGGTGGTGATATTCACTTGGGAAGAGGAAATGCGAACAAGATTCTGAATCGTTATCTTACCCGTATAGCCAACAATCATGACTTGTATCTTTGCGAAATCAACGGCGGTAATCTGCGAAACGCTATTCCGCGTGAAGCGTATGCTATCGGCGCTGTGCCCGAAGACGCAAAACACGATATTCGTACTGAACTGAATATCTTTGCCAGCGAAATGGAAGATGAATTATCCATTGTTGAACCGGACTTGAAGTTGGTTCTTGAATCGGAAGCTCCGCGCAAGACGGCTATCGACCAAAGTACAACCGACCGTTTACTGAAAGCATTGTATGCCGCTCCTCATGGTGTGTACGCAATGAGCCAGGATATTCCGGGATTGGTGGAGACATCTACTAATCTTGCTTCTGTGAAGATGAAACCGAATAACATCATCCGCATCGAAACCAGCCAGCGCAGTTCTATTTTGTCTGCACGCAATGATATGGCGAATACTGTACGTGCCGTATTCCTGTTGGCAGGAGCGGACGTTACCTTCGGTGAAGGTTATCCGGGATGGAAACCAAACCCGCATTCGGCTATTCTCGAAGTGGCTACCGAATCTTATAAGCGTTTATTTGGCGTAGATGCCAAAGTGAAAGCGATTCATGCCGGATTGGAATGTGGCTTGTTCCTTGACAAATATCCGGCATTGGATATGATTTCTTTCGGACCGACTCTTACCGGTGTCCACTCTCCCGACGAGCGGATGCTTATTCCTACTGTAGATAAGTTCTGGAAGCACTTACTGGATATTCTGGTGCATGTTCCTGCCAAGAAATAACAGACAGACAAGTCAACGAATCAAGAGTTATGGTAATAGTGAAAAAAGAGTAGCTATTACCATACTCTTTTTTGTTATGGGCTTATCGGGCATCAGTTTTCTTACTCCTTCTTATATTATAGCACAAGATTCTCATTACAAGCAAGATTCTCTCTTCCAAGAAAAAGTCCCTTTTCGCATCGTAAGCTGGAACATAGAAAACCTGTTCGACACTCATCACGACAGCCTGAAGAATGACCGCGAATTTCTTCCCGACGCAATGCGCCACTGGAATTACAGTAGATACAAAAAGAAGCTGGCTGATATTGCACGTGTCATCACGGCAGTCGGTGAATGGAATCCGCCCGCCCTCGTAGGTCTTTGTGAAGTGGAAAATGATACGGTACTGCGTGACCTCACCCGCCGCTCTCCTTTAAAAGAACTTGGTTACCGTTATGTCATGACGAGTTCTCCCGATTTAAGAGGTATTGATGTAGCTCTGCTTTATCAACGGGATTTATTCAAATTATTATCTTCCCGTTCTATCTCTATTTCTCCTTTCAACCAACATCGTCCGACAAGAGATTTATTGCACGTCAGCGGTTTATTACTGACAGGAGATACGCTGGATGTATTTGTCTGTCATCTCCCAAGTCGTTCGGGCGGAGCGAAAGAGTCCGAACCTTACCGGCTTCATGCAGCTCAAATTCTACGAACGGAAGCGGATAGTATTCTGTACAAACGGCTTCATCCACAAGTTATCATCATGGGAGATTTTAATGACTATCCGACTAATAAATCTATTCGGGAAGTACTGGAAGCGGAAGCGCCATCCCCTACCTTATCTCCATTGAAACTCTATCATCTACTCGCCCGAAAAGCCAAATCCAAAGATTTCGGTTCTTACAAATATCGAGGCGAATGGGGATTGCTCGACCACTTGATTGTATCCGGCGCTTTATTGAATCAATCCGGTGAGTTCTTCACCAGTGAGGAAAAAGCAAATGTCTGCCTTCTCCCCTTTTTACTAATTGAGGATAAGAAATACGGTGATAGAGAGCCTTTCCGCACTTATAAGGGGATGAAGTATCAAGGCGGTATCAGCGACCATTTGCCTATTTATACTGACTTCGAGCTGATTTTATATTAACTGGAACTAAAAATAAATTATTATAAGCATGAAAAAACTATTATTTGTATTAGCCCTCTGTATGCAGGCATTATATGCATCCGCGCAAATCTATCCGGTACGCGCCGAACTGACCGACAAGAATTCGTTTACCATGATTCTGATACCCGATCCGCAAAGTTACACGAAGTTCGATGCCAACCAACCCCTCTTTGAATTACAGACTGCATGGATAGCCAATAGTATCCCGTCATTAAATATCAAAGCGGCGTTGTGTACCGGAGACTTGGTAGAGCAAAACGAAATCCGCATCCCTGATGGTGTGAATGGAAATCAGACGAGCAACGAACAATGGAAAGCTGCATCGCGTGCTTTTGAACGTTTGGACGATAAATTGCCTTACGTGCTCTGTACCGGAAACCATGACTACGGTTATGAGAAATCAGAAAATCGTTTGACACATTTTCCCGATTATTTCCCTTCGGAACGAAATAGTTGCTGGCGAAACACATTGGTTGAAGTTGGACTTGACTCAAAAGGTATCCCTACTTTAGAAAATGCCGCATATCAATTTGAAACGGATACCTGGGGGAAGATACTGGTTTTATCTTTGGAATTTGCTCCCAGGGATGAAGCGATAGAATGGGCTAAAAAGGTGATTGAGAAAGAGAAGTATGCTAATCATAAGGTGATTTTATTAACTCACTCCTTCCTTGATTACAAAGGAGAACGATTCATTAAGGAAGATTATAAAGTAACTCCCGCCAACTATGCGGAAGCTATATGGCAGAAACTTGTTTATCCGTCAAAAAACATCTGTCTGGTTGTTTGTGGACACGAATGTAATATCACCGATGATGAGCATAATGTCAGCTTCCGCACCGATAAGAATAAGGACGGAAAAAACATTCCTCAAATGATGTTCAATGCGCAAACGGCCGACGGACAATGGTTCGGAAATGGCGGAGATTGTTGGCTACGAATTATGGAGTTCATGCCTAATGGCAAAACAATTAAAATCAAAACGTTCTCCCCTCTTTTCGCTCTCTCACCATCAAGCGCAGATAAGGCATGGAGAACGGCATCTTATGACCAGTTCGATATAGTTATTGAATAATTATAAAGGTTTTCGGATTAAGAAGAAATTTCTTAAGCTAACTATAAGTACAAGTACCATTCTATTTTTAGTCGAAAGATAGGAGAATGGATAAAAATGAAGAGTAAATTTCACTTTTCCATGAAATTTACTCTTCATTAAATTTTAAATCAGGATATTTATCTGATATCCCACACACATAAATCACTCCAAAATATAAGACAAAAGAAAAGAGCAAGCGTCATCCAACTCTTGCAAATGAGGCTTCTGTTCTATAACAATAGCACATTTCTTACAAAAATCATCAAGTAATCTTTTTGTCTGCTCATCGGTGACGACAATTTTAGCGGGATATACATTGGCAGAACACAGGATATTAGCAAATTCAGTCAACATATTTTCCGGCTCCTGTCCAAATTCCTCCATTCCAGCTACAGGAAGTATCATTTCACTATTTTCATCAACACACAACAGAATAGCCGGGAAATAAGGAACTTCATTTGTTTCCGATTGAACGGAAGCGGGAAGATGGACGAGACGACATTGAAGTATGTCCAATTTTCTTAAGCCTTTTACTTTACGCGCCAGAATGTCATTGTCAAAAATCGGCATAGGATAAACATCTTGGCAGAAAGCCGGCAACTTCGTTAAACTCCATTCGTAAGTCCCATCAGGCTGTGGAACAAGATACGGCACTGTCTTTCCTCCTTTCTGAGTTGGATATTTACCTGACACATCAAAACCCAACTCTCCAAAACTATGGGTCTTCATCATCTTCGACACATCAAGCGCAGCTGATAAAGCCTCGGTTATCGCTTGCGCATCCTGTTCGTTTGTGATACCCCACGGCATTTTGTAAGGGCTATAGCGAACAAAATCAGGCCATCCATTGGAACGACGAATCTTCAACCCATGTGATTCAGCATAAGCCTTGATGATTTCTTTACTATGAGACATGATACCGCTGGCATTCGCAAAGTCACAATTGATGCAATTAAAAGTCACTATTACTTCATGGGCAGCCATAATATCCATGTCTCCCATCCCAATTGTTTTCAGATAAGTAGAAAAGCCGGAATCCCCGATATATAGGGCGAGAGCATTATGCTCGCCCGCATTACCCATAACACAGCAGTAACCTATCTCACCTGTAGAAAGACGAACCGCAAAAACATCAGAATCTGTAAGTTCCTTCCACAAATTCGTTTCTCTGTAGCGAAAGGCTACTGAAAGCATAGAGTCATTTAATATCATATTTTATCATTTTGTATTTTTCTATAAAGTTCATAATTCAACTTTTGTCATGCGATGGAAATTTCCTCCCAGTCTTCTACTGTCCGTGTGACGGATGAGAAGTTCACTCCGATACCAATCACTTTTCGTTTGTCTGCCAGATAAGGCTTGGCGTAGCCGGTCTTCTCTATTTGTTCCAGAGCTTCCTGTGCCGTACCGTCCATTTTGAATTCAAAGATATAGACGTAATCCTCCATCTCCAGCGTACAATCCACCCGTCCGTAACTTTGGCGGTCTTCGCAATGGATAGCGGTGCAATATACACCTATCAGTCGAAGTAATAGATAAAAAGTGTATTGAAAATGCTTTTCTGTTATATCTATATCTTTCAACGAGCCGTGGGAGTCATAGGGAATACTTGCCAAAAAAGAAGTGAGGGAACGGCGGAACGCATCTGTATCACCTTGTTCAAGGTCCATCACGGCATCTGTTATCCAACTCGTCACTTCCTTACTCTTCGGCTTCATATAATTGGCTGCTAATACAGATAAGAATCCCTCACGCACCTCATTATTTGGGAAGTCAAGCAGATAGGTTCCCATTCTTTTGTTATACTCCTTAATTGTGAGATAACCGCTTTGATAAATCATAGGTAAAGGCTGTTCCACATCTGCCTTGTAGTCCACAAATAAAGATGGTTTATAAAATTTGCCAGTCAGTTCGTTCATCTGCTCATGGCTATGCTGTAGCAAGCGTATCAGATAAGTAGGAGTCCCGGTAGAGAACCAATAGTTGTGGATTTCATTCATGTCAAAAGTATTGAGTAAGCTAAACGGATTGTAGATGTCTGCCATGTTCGTACTAAAATGATAGCCATCGTACTGCCGTTTCAGCCAGTCCTTCATTTCCTCCACCGTACATTCGTATTTAGTTGCCAATCGCGAGATGGGTTCTGCGAAGTATTTCTCCAATTCTTCCTGAGTGATTCCGCATAGTGATTCGTAGCGTTCATCCATACTAATGTCTTTTGGTTGGTTGAAGCCACTGAACACACTTACTTGCGAAAATTTCGTAACTCCCGTCAACAGTACGAATTTCAGATACTCATCAGCCCCTTTGAAGGTGGAATAAAAAGATTTCAGAATTTCCCTGTGATGGTCTTCAAGCAAAAGTTTCTCTCCTACATGGTTGCAGGTGTAAGTTCCGGTATCCAACACATCGAGAATGGGTTTGTCATATTCATCAATCAGTACTACCGCACGCTGTCCTGTCCGTTCATAAGCACGGCGGAGCAGTTCCTTGAAGCGGTCACCTGTAGTAGTATAGTTCAGATTTTTGCCATAGATGTCTTCCCAATTGCCTAAATACCCTTCGATAGTTGCTTCGAGCACTCCCGGTTGAGTGTATGGTCCACCGTTAAAGTCAATGCGGAAAATAGGATATTGCAACCAGTCTTTTTCAAGGTCGGCAATTGCCAGTCCGTCGAAAAGTTCTTTCCGCCCCTGAAAATAACAGGCAAGTGTACTCACCAACAAACTCTTCCCAAAACGACGGGGACGACTCAAGAAATAGATTGAACCCGTTTGCACAAGGTTGTAAACTAAGGCAGTCTTGTCTACATAAACAAAACCGTCTTCACGAATGCGGTCAAAACTCTGTATTCCAATAGGATATTTCATCTTTTTATCGACTTTTTATGAATCACTAGACGAAGATACGTGAAAACAGGCATAAATACAAACGATTTCGGACATTATAAAACTAATTTTGTTATACTACTTAACATTTAATCCGAATACTGATAAACCTTCAAATCAAACTTGGGAACCATTGCCAGTAAATGGTCGAAGATGTCCGACTGGATACGTTCGTATTCTTTCCAAACTTTATTTCGGGAGAAGAAGTAAACTTGAATAGGTACTCCATACATCGTGGCTTCTTTTTGGCTGATAATCAAGTCCAAATCCTGATTCACCACAGGCAAGCTGCACAAATAACGCTCAATATATACACGATAAACTTGGGAATTGGTAGGTACTACACCTTCTTCAGGCTGATAATCCGCCATCAAAGGGATTTCCTTCCGATAACGGTCGAGCATTTCGGGCGTACAGAATTGGAGTGTAGTCAAGTCCAGTGTTATATTCTTCATTACCCTTCGTCCTCCTGATTGCACCATTCCCCGCCAGTTCTGGAAAGGACTACTGACCAATGTATAAGGGGGAACGGTAGAAATCGTATTATCGAAATTCTGAATCTTGACTGTATTCAGAGTAATCTCCTGCACTGTGCCATTGGCGGCACCGGAAGGAAGCGTAATCCAGTCGCCCGGACGAACCATATCATTAGCGGAAAGCTGGATACCCGCCACAAATCCTAGTATGGAATCCTTGAATACCAGCATCAGGATGGCAGCCGAAGCACCTAATCCCGCAAACAAACTGGCTGGGGATTTATTCACAATAATGGCAATGATAATGATTCCACCGACAAAGAACAGAAGCACCTGCAACACCTGGATGAATCCTTTCATCGGACGGTTCTTCATAGACTCCTTCCCGTCGTAGATATCCATTATCATCAACAGAATCCCATTAATGGCCAACAGCAAAGAAAAGATAATGTAAACGGCACAAGCTTTCTGGGAAATAAGCAATAAGTCCTTGCCGCGAATAAAAGCCATTGGCAGTAGAGAATAAACCAGAAAAGCCGGAACCGTATGAATCAGGTTGTGAAACACTTTGCGCTTCATCAGCAACGTATTCCAAAGGTGCGGTTTCCGACGGGTGTACTGCTTCATTCCTCCTATAAGAATCGCCTGGCAGAGATAATTCAGGCCGATAGCAATTGCTATCATCAGCACAGCAATAATAGTCTCATCAAAACGGTCGGCAACTGTCGGGTCTATCCCCCAATCTATCAGGATTTTGTTCATCCATTTTCCTAAATCTACTACGAGCATAACTTCTGTCTTTTTTTATTAATAACAGCAAAAGATTCATTTGGTTTAGAAAAAAAAGACTGGCGTCCGATTCACTAGAAATCGGGACTGCCAGTCTTCACTGCTACTCTCTAAGCATATCTTTCAGCGATAACAATCCCGTCAGGGAGTAGTTATCACTCCTATTTCATCCATTTCTACTTTCGCGGTTGTTGCGGTAGGCGTAGTAGCCTCCAACTTAATATAACGTGCTTGTACTTTCTGACCGAAAGTGACCGTCTGTGGCAACGGGTTGTGCATGATATTACTGAACTCACCATTGGCAGGAACTTCCTTCCAGTCCTTTCCGTCCATACTCACAAAGAATTTATAACGGAATGCCATTGTCGGTTTCGCTTCCGCTTTCAAAGGAGCATAAGTAAAGCTGGCTAATGTCACCGATTTGCCCAAGTCAATCGTCAATGGAGAATCAGCGACTTGTTTCCAGCCTGCACGAGGCAGATTATTCCAATCTTCACCCTGAACCACTTCCTGCAAAGGAGCTGCATAATAAGCGGCCACTTGGTTAATATGAGCAGTCAGACGACATTCGTCAATCTTCACCCGTAGCTGACTAGTTTTCACTGTCGGGAAACGCAGCATACGTTTATATCCGATTGTCGTACCCTTGCCTACTTCTTTCCAACCGTTATCAGTCAAAGCCTCTACAACGAAAGACTCCACTCTCTGTCCTTTCGTGATATCTTCCTGAAGCATCACTAAGTTAATTTCCGAGCCCGGTTTCAAAGAATAAACGGCTTCACTGCCTGAAGTGGCATTCCAGTAGTTTCTTCCTTTTTTCACCCGGTTATCGGCAAATATCTGTTGACGGTAAGCTGCAAATTCTTTCAGACGGTTCACGTCCGCTTCATTAATCAAGCCTTTGCGGTCGGGCGGTATATTCAATAAAAGCACGGAGTTATATCCTACCGACTGGAAATAAATATCCGACAGATGTTTCAGGGACTTCACTTTCGCATCTTCTTCCGCATGATAGAACCATCCCGGACGAATGGACACATCCACTTCCGAAGGATACCAAAATAGTTCCGTAGCTTTCTCCAACATTTTGCGGCTTCCTAAATCTTCCGCTTTGCTAAAGACACCCAGGCGTTTGTTGTTTTCTGTCGAGCGGGCATAAATTCCCGGAGTCAGCACGGTGGCATTCCATTCCGTTTCGCGTCCCAGTCCTTTTTCATTTCCTACCCAACGGACATCGTCTCCCATAATCGCCATTACTGCTTTCGGTTGCAGGCGTTGGATTGTTTTATAGAAAGCGTCCCAGTCATAGACTTGTTTCTTTCCGTTCGGGCCTTCCCCATTCGCTCCGTCGAACCATACTTCGTGCACTTCACCGTAATTGGTAAGCAGTTCCGTCAATTGGCGGATAAAAAATTCATTGTAACGGGGAGAGTCTCCATAACATTCCGCATTGCGGTCCCACGGAGAAAGGTAGACGCCGAACTTCATATCATATTTGTCGCAAGCTTTTCGAAGTTCTTTTACGACATCCCCCTGCCCGTTCTTCCAGGGAGAAGAGGCTACGGAATGTTTGGTGGTAGCTGTTGGCCAAAGGCAGAAGCCGTCGTGATGCTTTGCGGTCAGAAGTACCATTTTAAAGCCGGCATCCTTGAGAGTTCTTACCCATTGTTCGGCATCCAGATCGGTCGGGTTAAAGATAGCAGGGTTTTCTTTTCCATCTCCCCATTCACGTCCGGTAAAGGTGTTGATACCGAAATGAAGGAAAGCTGTTAATTCCATTTGTTGCCAGGCATATTGTTGAGGGGTGGGTACGAGACGTGCAGCCATATCCACTTTCTGTTCAAGAGTGGCATTTTGAGGGAATTCGACATGCTTTACATAATAGTTTTCTTTCTTCTGGGCTTGCATGCCCAATGTGATGGCAGAGGATAATAATAAGGTGGTCAGTAGTTTGTTCATGATATAAAATTTAATTAATGCTGATAGTACAAAGATAACATAAAGGTGTGAATTTCATTACTCTAACAGAATATTTCCGACAATATTCAAAGAAAATGTGAAATCCACACCTAAATTATATAATCTAATAGCCTATCGTTTCTAAACTCATTTTATCGGATAAAGGGTGAATTCAAAGCTTTGTTTCTTCAACGGAACCAGGTATTGCGGCAACACACCGGGACCGCAAGTAGCCGTTCCCACACCTGCCTGCTCTGCATCCAGATGTACTGTGTACATTCCGTCGCGTTCCAAGTCATTGATATGACGCGCTTTCTCTAATAATACATCTGAGAAAGGAATGATACTAAACTGGAAAGCACGATTTGACTCAACAAAAACACCTTCACCGGAGTGGTTCGTAAACTTCGCCCAACGTACGTCAGTCCGGTTGCCCGTAGACTGGGGAGTGACGTAGTAATGGAACATACGTTCGGGAGTTGTCTGATACAGACCGATTTTACCGGATTGGTCACGGTCGGCATACGTTTCGTTATCGCCGCGTCCTAAATAAGAAACCTGGTCGTAAGTATCAGCTACACGGAACGTTAATCCCAGGCGGGCTATTGACTTCACGATTGCGGTATCCGGTTCAAAAGTAGTGTTCACTTTCAATGCACCGTTTTTGTCCAATGCATAGATAAAGTCAGCCATACCAATCTTCTGTCCTTTCGCATTGAGAATTTCCACACGGGCGGTTGCCGAGTTCTTGCCTTCTTTCAACGAAACGGCTTTTTGAGTTATATTATCCAGTCCCGCTTTGCGCCACAGACGAGCACCGTTCTTATCCCGGTTATCATTATCCGTAGCCGGACGGAAAAGGCTCAATGTCATCGGGGTAGAAAGCAGCTCTTTGCCATCCAGGCTTAAAGAAGCCAATGTGCCCGTTTTCTTATCAACGTTAAAGGTAGTCTCACCTGCTTTTTGCGGACGATGAGCCGTGGAGTTCTTATATCCGGGGAGTACAAACTGATCATAAGCCACTTCCCAGTCTTTGCCTATCATCGGAGAATCTTCCTTACGCGTCCAACTAATATTGAGATAAGCCTCCCGATCTTTTTTCGAAAGAATCACATTACCCAACTGTATATCTATTGTAGCGTGTGGTTCACAATCCAATACATTTGTACCTTCTGCCAGTCTTTCCCCGCTATCCGTTGTAACATTCCAATGGAATATATATTCGTTCAAGTTAGAGAAATCATACCAGTTTTTGATGCGGAGTTTCATGTTCTTCCGGTCAAGTAATGTGGTCTTTATGTTCTGATATACTTTCTTCACTTCGAGCAGGTGCGGATGCGGTTTACGGTCGGCACCTACCAACCCGTTACAGCAGAAGTTACCGAAGCTGGGGATTCCTTCCGGGCCGTAGTCACCGCCGTAAGTCCAGTACCATTTTCCGTTCTTGTCTATTTCGCGGAATGACTGGTCTACCCAATCCCAGACGCTACCGCCTTGTGCCATCGGTTCACTTTCAAAGACATCCCAGTATTCTTTCAGTCCGCCGCAACTGTTGCCCATTGCATGCAGGTATTCACATAGGATGAAAGGACGGTAGATGTCTTTCTTTGCCACATATGCTTTGATGTCGTCCACACTGCGGTACATACGGCAGTAAATGTCCGTATTGTAATTCAGTTCGGCACGCTCGTACTGCACGGGGCGGGTCTTTTCTACTGATTTCAGCCAGTCGTAGGTACGTTCGAAGTTGACACCGTTACCAGCTTCGTTTCCAAGTGACCAGATAACAATGGCAGGATGATTCTTGGAACGTTCGTACATACGGTGCGTACGGTCCATGTGTGCCAGCAGCCAAGTGCTGTCTTTGGCGAGAGAAGCAGGTCCGTAACCCATACCGTGAGATTCGATGTTTGCTTCATCAATCATATACAGTCCGTAACGGTCGCAAAGCTGATACCAGTATGGATGAGTAGGATAATGCGAGTTCCGAACCAGATTGATATTATGCTGTTTCATCAGTTTGATGTCCAGTTCCATCAGTTCCTTGCTTACTGTACGTCCGAGTTGTGAGTGTTCATGACGGTTGGTTCCCTTCACCAGTACCGGAACACCATTGATACAGAAACGTCCGTCCTTGATTTCCGAAGTACGGAAACCGGCTTCGCATCCGGTCAGTTCGGTGACTTTGCCTTGGGCGTCTTTCAGTTCGAGCACCAATGTATAGAGATTAGGATGCTCCGCACTCCAGGCCTTCACATTCGGAATCTTCTTTTCGTCAAATGCGATGAAATTGCTCAATCCGCGGGATTTTATTTGGATAGCATCCTGTAAGACTGCCTTGCCCGAAGCATCTTTCAATGTGTAAGCGACAGAACTGGCGGTAGCGGAAGGTCCTTCTACGGTTACTTCCAGTCCGAAGATACCGTCTTTGTATTGCTCTTTATCCAAAGAAGCGCTCAATTTATAGTCGGCAATGTACTGTTGGGGAGTGCTATATAGGTAAACATCCCGTTCGATACCGCTCAAACGCCACATATCCTGACATTCGAGATAAGCGCCCGAACTCCAGCGGTACACTTCCAGAGCCACTACATTCTCTCCGTCGTTCAATACATCGGTAATATCCCATTCGGCATTTGTTTTCGAGCCTTGGTTGTATCCGAGCAGTTTCCCGTTCACCCATACATAATAGAAAGAGATTACACCTTCACAGCAAAGTACTACACGACGACCTTTCCAATCAGCAGGCACTTTGAATGTACGACGATAGGAACCGACTTCATTCTCCGCATGAGGAACCAGCGGCGGATTCTTTTTGAAGTTGAACATTTTGTCATCAAATTCATATGTCTCGTTGACATAGATAGCTGTGCCATAACCCTGACGTTCCCAGTTGCCGGGAACGTTGATGTCCGCCCAACCACCGGTATAATAAGAAGGCTGATAAAAATCTTTCGGACGGTTATCGGGATTCTTCACCCAATGGAATTTCCATTTCCCGTTCAGGGTCATATAAAAAGGAGACTGTTCGTATCCTCCCGGCTTTTCAATATCGGAAGCATTGGCATAAGGCCATACGTACGTGTGGGGAGCGAGTTTGTTCAGTCCTACCGCATACTGGCTTTGCCATTCGGGCAATACTTGCTTCTGTGCCGAAGCGAAAGACGCAGTCAGTCCTGCCAATAAGATTAAAAAAGTTCGTTTCTTTAAGCTGATGTTCATAATTGTTATTGTTGTTAACTGCTTGACTACTATTCTATAATAACCTCATCAAAATAGACTCTCGCTTCCTGGTCGGGACGGACATGTTCTGCGGGACAAATCCCCGCTCCTTCCGCCGTCACCCGGACATAACGGGCAGATACTCCGCCCATATCTATCGAGTAGTCATTTCTGTAAGTTCCTTCCTGATAGATTTCTTCCAAAGAGAAATTCAACTCCCCTATGGCACGGTATGCCCGGTTGTCATCGGAAATCTCTACGCGAATCATCTTCGGTTTATGCGCTCCCATTCCATAATTCGTAATGCAACCAATGGTAAATTTATTCATTTTCTCCTTATCAAGCAAATCTATCGTGAAAGATATAGAATCATTCCGATTCCAGTTGCACCATTCAGAATCCGTATACTTCAGGCTTCCCCGCAATCCGTTGATCAATAACATTTCATTCTTCTTATTGCCAAGCAGAGGTTTTGCCGTGGCTTTGTTCCATGTGAGCTGCAAGTCCAGGGTTTCTCCCATTTGCTTGCCGTTCATAAAGGTAGCCGCCTTCACCATTTGTGTCTTCGTCACACGGATAGGTCCTTCATAACGATGAGAGGACATAGCCGGATTACTGCCATTCAGCGTATAGTGAATTTCCACGTCCGGGCGGAGACATTCCATGTTCACTTCCAGATGTCCGTTCACCGGAGTCACCGTCTGCTGTATGTTATACATTGAGCGGGCGTAGATAATCCCTTTTTCTGCAATATGGGCGTTGTATGCGTCCATTCGTTTCAAGAATCCGGACCAGTCTTTTGTATCTGCAGGCGTCCATGCCACCTCTGCCAAAGCAGCCAGGCGAGGGAACAAAAGATACTCCACGTCTTCCGGCTTATTGCAGAATTCCGTCCACATACAAGCCTGTACTCCCATTAACAAAGACTCGTATTCCGGTTTCCAATCCTTCTGTACCGGTTCGTAATCAAAAACATCTTTCAGTGTGTTGTTTCCGAAATAGGTTACCGGTTCAAACCATTGAGGCCCCTGATAGCGAATCAGATACATGATGCGTGCCGGAGTCATGATAAAACGATGTCCCTTTTCGGCAGCTTTCAGGGCAGCCGTTCCCATTCCCTGCCAACCGAGAATAATGGATTCTTCGGGAAGAAAAGAACTGTTTGTCA
>PPYF01525898.1_pt1 | contig 14369 bp, 15 predicted proteins | sample 1559871 | NCBI WGS metagenome assembly PPYF01 (sample SAMN08240021, study PRJNA423297) | Human gut metagenome, whole genome shotgun sequencing project. | reverse complement strand
ACAAGCGGCAGAGGGGAGGGAAATCTTTTGCAATATTTAGAAGTTAACAAAGCCCTAATACAAAGAATCCACGTGTTTTGTCTGTCCCAGTTCCGCTTTTGAGTAGATTATTGGAAAAAATGTACGATTTAGTTTGGTTGTTTTAAGAAATATGCTCATATTTGCACCGAAATACAAACCCGTTACCTACGAAGTAACAGTCTATCTATGAAGCTATTATCCAACCAACTGACCGCTTCACAAAATCAAGGATTTGTTTATTTGCTTCATCAATTTTCCGGCTTCTGAACGGTTTCAGATATGTCTCCGTCACGGTAATGGACGAATGTCCCATCGCTTCGGAGATGATTCCCGGGTGTATCTCGCAATAATAGGCAGTGGTAGCCCAGGTGTGGCGGGCGGTGTATGAACTCAATTTGCCTTCAAGTCCGAGTAGCTGCCCGAGCAGTTCCAGTTGGTGGTTGAAGTTGCGCAGTGCTAACTGGTATTCGCGATATGCTTCCTTTGTCCCCTCTCCGCTATGGAGAATCGGGAAGAGATAGGGGGATGCGGCATCACGGCTCTTGTTTTTCTCCAATAGTGACATGGCTTCCGGCGTCAGCGTCACGGACAGGGGGCGTCCCGTCTTACGCCGGCGGTAGGTGATGACATCTCCCTGCAAATCGGACTTGCGTAAGTATGCCAAATCAACAAAAGGCAACCCGCGGAGCAAAAACATAAGGATGAAACATTCTTGCGCGCGTCTCATGGCAGCGGTAGCGTTCGCGGGAGCCGGGCGGGCAAACATCTTCTTCATGTCCCCGTCGTCCAACGCACGGCGGCGGTCGGCACGCGTGCCTGTATAGACCGCACTGAAAAGGCGCGGCACATAGGGCGCCTTCTGTTGGTCTACGGCACGGTTGATGACGGCACGCAACGTACGCATATAGGTAGACACCGTATTCCAACTGCATCCACGCCCGCGAAGGCTGTTCTCGAAACATTTCAGCCAACCGGGAGTCACCGCCCGAAACGGCAGGCAGTCTTTCCGCAGAAAGGCCACAACCACATTCAACGTACTCTTATACACATGAGCAGTGCCCAGCTTGCCACTGTCTTCCAGTCCTTGGGACACTTGTCTCATAAACGAAATCAAATTTTCTTTCTTCATAAAAAAAATCTTAATTATTAATATTTACATTTATAAAAGCTTACTTTCAGTAACTACAAAAATACGAATATTAAATTTTACATACACAAAAACAGTCAAATAAAAAGTCGTAACTTTAAGTTTATCCTTAGAATATATTTGCTTACATTTGCGCAATTTTCAGGGCCAAAAGCCCTATTTCGTTTAATTTAAAATTTTAAGAATCATGAAAACTCATGAATCAGCCAACGACGGCAACAGTATTAACGGTTTCAAACATTTCTCTGACTTAGCGGTAGAGTATTTTCCGGATTTGTCCACTCCCAGTTCGGCCAGCAGAAAATTGCGCAACTGTATCAGAACCCACAAAGAACTGGCTGCCCGAATGACAGAAGCAGGCTACACAAAGAAAACAAACAACGTCAGTCCGAAGATGCAACTCATCCTCATCGAATTTCTGGGGACACCCGTCATCAAGATACCGCCAACTAACGAAACTGCAATCGAAAGTGTAAACGCAGACAAGAAATAAAGGGAAAATCGAACTATATATTTTTAAATATATATTTTATTATTTATTGTTTATAATGTGTTACGTCAAGCGTTACGGGTACTTTTTCTTTACACATATAAAATCCAATGGCACAGCGACTTACACGAAGAAAAAGGTGTTACGCTAAGCGTTACGCACAAGTGTCCGTTTTTCCGCCCTCAAACAGAGCCTCTGATTCACCCGAACGAAGGCTCCGTTCACTCCAAACAGACGCTCCGTTTCCCCCCAACGGAGCGTCTGTTTCATTTCGTATCCAATGAACCGCATTCCGGGATGAAAAAGTTTTTTTTAACTCTGTTCTCCACCCGTCAACTCCCGCGAACCGTGCTGAACATGGCTTATTGCATGCTCATGAAAACTAGTGTATATTTACCGAAAATTTTAAAAACACTCGACTTATGAAGAAATTTAATTTCCAGTCCATGACGGCGCGCGGATTCCTGATTATCCCCAAATCTTTGTTGCAACAGCAGATTGACAACGGGCATAGTTGCGAAGGGGATACAGAGGCACTCTTAATCATGCTTATGAAGGTCAACTATTCGGAGACCCAATATACCGGATATCAAAATAAGGAGTTCGTGTGCCGGCGGGGCGAAAGCATGCACAGCTACCGCGACTGGAGTCGGATTTTCAACTGGAGCATTCCCCGGACTTTCCGCCTGATTCACGACCTGGAAACCGCAGGGGTGATAGAAATCATCCCGCATGAGGACAAGTCCTTGCATATCCGCGTGGTGGAATATGACAAATGGGTGGGGAATCCTGAAGCGATGAAGAAGAAGAAAGCCGTCAACGAGAAGTTTTTCTACTTCTGGGACGAGTATCACGCCATTACGCAACTTCCCAAAGAGAACATAGCCAAAGTGCAGCGCGAATGGAAAAAGCTCAGCGCCAAAGAGCAGCAACTCGCTATCGACAAAATCGAGGAATATTATTTCCATCAGACAAATTCCAAATATGTCCTGCATGCAGGCAGTTACTTAGCTAATAAAGCGTTTCTTAATGAATACTGAGAACCGGGTTTCGCCACAAGCGCCCGAAGTGGAAGAGGCTATCATAGGCGCCTGCCTTATCGAGCAGGATGCCTTGCCGCTGATAGCGGGGAAGTTACGCCCGGAGATGTTTTACGTGATGCGCCACCAGTTGATTTTCAGCGCTTTGCTCGCCATGCACCAGGCGGGCACGAAGATTGATATCCTCACCGTGAAAGAGGAGCTTGCCCGACAGGGAAAGCTTGAGGATGCGGGCGGGCCCTACGGCATCACGCAGTTGAGCAGTAAGGTGGCAAGTTCCGCGCACATTGAGTATCATGCGCAGATAGTGCACGAGAAGTTCCTGCGGCGGGAGATGATTCTTGGGTTGAACAAGTTACTCGCCTGCTCGCTGGACGAAACCATAGACATCGGTGACACGCTGGTAGACGCGCACAACCTGCTCGACCGCCTGGAAGGGGAATCCGGACACCATAGCAATATGCGCGACATGGATACGCTGATGGCGGATGCCATGACGGAAGCCGAGGGACGTATCGCCCGAAGCGTGGATGGCGTGACGGGGATTCCTACGGGGCTGACGGATTTGGACCGCATGACGTCGGGGTTGCAGAACGGTGAATTGGTGGTTATCGCCGCACGTCCCGGTGTGGGGAAGACGGGATTCGCGCTGCATCTGGCACGAAACGCGGCAATGGCGGGGTATGCCGTAGCTGTCTACAGTCTTGAGATGCAGGGCGAAAGGTTGGCAGACCGGTGGCTGACGGGGGCGAGCAATGTCAGTGCCGGTCATTGGCGCGGGGGAACGGTGAGCGCGCAGGAGATGGCGGAAGCGCGCGCCGTGGCTGCCGGACTGGCGCGGTTGCCGATTCATGTGGATGACAGTACGGTGGTCAGTATGGAGCATGTGCGTTCCAGCGCGCGGTTGCTGCAAAGCCGGAATGAGTGCGGCATGATTATCATTGATTATCTGCAACTTTGCGACATGAGTAGCGGGCAGAGTAACCGAAACCGAGAACAGGAAGTGGCACAGGCTGCGCGGAAGGCGAAGTTGCTTGCCAAGGAGCTGAATGTACCGGTGGTGTTGCTGAGCCAGTTGAACCGTTTGTCGGAAGGGCAGATAGACAGGCGGCCGGAACTGAGCCAGCTCCGCGAAAGCGGGGCTATCGAGCAGGATGCGGATATGGTGATGTTGCTGTATCGCCCGGCGTTGGCACGGGTCACTACGGATAGGGAAAGCGGATACCCGACCAAAGACCTGGGTGTGGCCATCATCGCCAAGCAACGCAACGGGGAGACGGGAAACGCTTATTTCAGCCATAATCCGGAAATGACGAAGATTACGGATTATGTTCCGCCACTGGAATATCTTCAGAAACATGCCAGATAAGGATGGGGGAAGTGGTTGTTTTTGTAGTTTATTTTTCATTACATTATAGATTTGTTTTCGGGGGTTCAAAACGGTTGTTTTTTGCTTGGAAATATTTTATAAAATACTTGACTTTCCTTTCATGGTTTTGTATCTTTGTATAGTCGGAATGACAGAAAATAATTATTACTTAAACCTTAACTTTTTTAAATTATGAACGTATTAGTAGAGCGCTATCAGCGCAGAAAGAATGTGAGCGAGGAAGACTCGCAGGTGTTGTATTATGTACGCCAGAAATCGGGTACTGTAAGGGTGATGGACGTCAACAAGCTGGCGGATGCCATCGAAGCGAATTCCTCGCTTACGGCGGGAGATGTGAAGCATGCTATCGAGGCTTTTGTGGAGCAGTTGCGCCTGTCGCTTACGCAAGGCGACAAGGTGAAGATTGATGGATTGGGGACTTTCCATATCACGCTGAGCAGCGAGGGCACGGAGAAGGAGAAGGATTGCACGGTGCGTTGTATCCGCAAGGTGAATGTCCGGTTTGTGGCTGATAAGGCGCTGCATCTGGTGAATACGAGTCACACCACTACCCGAAGTGAGAATAATGTGGATTTCGTCCTGGCGGGAAAGGGTGATGCTAAAGGTGGTTCTGAAGGGGGTGGTTCTGAAGGTGGAAACGGTGGTGGTTCCGGCGAAGGGGATGACGGGGAAACTCCGGATCCGGCAGCATAAAGACTGTCTCTTTCCTTGAGTTAAACCTTATTAATGAACAGTTCCACACGGATGCCGGGGAGTAGTTATTTTATCCCCGGCATGTGGTTCATGTTTTCTCTCCTATTTTCTAATTTCATGTTTCAACTTTCAATTTATTAAAATGCTAGATAAAATTATAGAGATTATTATGACGATTCTACTCTTTTTGGGCAGTAACCGCAAGAAGCGCAAGGTTATGGCGCAAGAGGTCAAAGAGTTCAGCGAATTGGTGAAAGGCCAATATTCTTTTCTGATGCAGCAGTTGGAGAAGGTGTTGAAGGATTATTTCGACCTTAGTTCGAGGGTGAAGGAGATGCATACGGAGATTTTCTCGCTGCGGGGACAGTTGGCGCAGGCTGCTGCTTTGCAGTGTGTCAATAAGGAGTGTGCGCAGCGCAGCAATACAGGCGGCGCGGGTATGGGTTTGAAGGAAGCTTGACGACGGAAGTGATGCGACCTATAAACCTGATAGTAGTCCACTGTTCCGCTACACGCGAGGACAGGGACTTTACGGAATATGACTTGGATGTCTGCCATCGCAGACGGGGATTTAACGGAGCGGGGTATCATTTCTATATCCGGAAGAATGGGGATATCAAGTCTACCCGGGCGATAGAGAAAATCGGAGCGCACGCGAAAGGTTTCAATAGTGAGAGTATCGGTATTTGTTATGAGGGCGGACTTGACAGCAAAGGACGGCCGAAGGATACGCGTACCGAGTGGCAGAAACATTCTCTGCGGGTGTTAATTCTGACGTTATTAAGGGATTATCCGGGTTGCCGGGTATGCGGGCATCGGGATTTGAGCCCGGACTTGAACGGGAATGGGGAGATTGAGCCGGAAGAATGGATTAAGGCTTGTCCTTGCTTTGATGCTGAGACTAATTGGGGGGAAGTGTAAAGCTAAATAAAAAGAAACGAGGGACAACGCATTTGTGTTGTCTCTCGTTTTTTTATTCTAGAATCACCGTACTACCCAATCTTCAACAGACAAACCTTGTATATTTACAAAATGTTTTAGATTATCTGTCACTAATATCAAGTTCTTTGACAATGCTGCAGATGCTATCAATAAATCAAAGTCTTCAATAGGAGTTCCAGAGGAAACAAGTCTATTTTTCTCTTGGGCAAAGTAATCTATCGATTCAGCAAATGATACTACATTTATTTCTGAAACGAAATGTTCTATTAAGTCCAAGTTTTCTTTAGTCCGATTACTTTTATATGCTCCATACTTCAATTCCGCAATAGTTACCTCCGAAACATAACATTGAGTGGCTTTCATTTTAGACAGCCTTTCTTCAATCCCATATTTCCGACGAAACAGAAATACACAGATACATGTATCTAGAAGATATTGCTTCATAATTCAATATCTCTATTAGAAGTTCTGGCACTACGCAAATCATCAACAATCTCATCCGCCGTACGTTCATCCTTCCAGCAACCTGCAAATCGAGAAGCCCACCCTTTTTTTGTATTCGATACATCTTCTGTTGTAGACAAAAGAGAAGAGGATAACCTGGAAATCAGTTCCAATTTAGCACCTACACTCAAATTTTTCAACCGACTCCAATAACTCTCTAACGTTGAGATTTCTGCATTTGATATATTTATCGTCTTCATAATAGCTCGTTTTTATCTTACTTACTTCTACAAAGAAACAATTTTTCATCCATTTTTCCTAGTACCACCAACATTATTTTACCTTCATTAGAGCCACACTAACCTACGGTTTCAATCTTAAGGTCTTCTAACTTGTTCGTATTGCCAAATATCATTCTTAAACTTACGAGAAGCCTTGATTTCCTCATTCAGGTTATCATCTGAATCCCCATCTTCCCATACTCCGTAAAAATTGCTAGCCGAAGTTCGTTTTTTCTCTTCTTCATTAAGCAAAAATTACTAAGACGGGCAATCAATTCCAATATAGCCCTTTTACTTAGCATCAAAGGCAGTGTCAATCAATGCTTTCAAGTTCTGATAGTGACTCTTATATATGCCACTTGAAGCACTTGCCGCACTGTTCAATTCACTTCTAAGACTAGCCAGTTGTCCGCGGGCAATGGCAGGCGCTTCCGAAGGGGAATCCGAGGAATAACTCATCGGATTAGAGTTATTTTTCGGTTTGTCGAGCATGGCAATCAAGGCGTTCACATAGACTTTCTGCAAAGCACGCTGATTGAGGTCGGGCTTCTTGCCACCTCTGAGGTCGTTCCAAATGCCTTTCTTCAGGTCTTGGAACATTTCATTGGAAGTATAGGCTTTGTTGCCGTTCATCAATTCGTTGGTCGTCATCTTGTCCAGCGTGCGGCTGCTAAGCAAACGTTTCAAGATATTACTCTGCACGCGGAAGATATAATTGAAGGTATTGACTCCGGCCTTTTCTGTCAGTTTGTCGTCCATCAACCAAGTAGGCGTGGTGAATAATTCTTTGTTTAAGAATGTCACGGCTTTCTTCTGTATATCCTTCGGCACAAATTCCACTGCTTTCACGTCGGTTTGTTCTACCGAAATCGGGGTACTGTAAATGCCGGCGACATTGGTTGCTACATGTCCCATATATAGGGAGAATTGTCCGGCTACGTTGCTGTATAAAGTACTTGCCTTTTGGTAGCCTTCGTTCGGTTCGTACGTCCAGTTGATGATTTCGGGCATGATACGTTTCAGATTCTTGATGCCGTATGTGCCTGCCAGCACTGCGTCGTCGCCCAAGTCTTCATTCTGGTTACGAGGGTCGTCGCGGTCGCTTTCCGTGCCGAAAGTGTAACGCTTGTCTTCCTTTAGTTTGCTGATAATCCACTTGTTCATGTGGGGGATTTCAGCTTCTGCCGTCTCAAATTCGGGCATCCAGCGGTAACCCCATTCGATAGACCAGTCGTCGTAGATACCGATGCGGGGGAAGATTCCGGCACGTGAAATGTTGTCTTCCGGTTGGGCGATGTAGTTGAAACGTGCGTAGTCCATGATGGACGGGGTGTGACCGTTGGCTTCCACCCATGCTTTGTCTCTCAGTTTTTCTACCGGAACGGTGGCAGAAGAGCCGAAGTTATGACGCAAGCCCAGTGTGTGGCCTACCTCGTGGGAAGATACAAAACGAATCAGCTCGCCCATCAGTTCATCGTCAAACTGGGGTTTGCGTGCTCCCGGGTCGATGGCGCCGGCTTGCACGATATACCAGTTGTAAAGCAGGAGCATTACGTTGTGATACCAGTTGATGTGTGTTTCGAGGATTTCTCCGCTGCGGGGGTCGTGTACGTGAGGGCCGCTTGCATTGGGAATATCGGACGGTTTATAGACGATAGCCGAATGACGGGCGTCTTCCAGACTCCATGTCGGGTCGTCCGTGGGGGCTTCTTTGCCGATGATGGCATTCTTGAAGCCGGCTTTCTCAAAGGCTTTCTGCCAGTCGTTGACTCCTTGAATCAGGTAAGGAACCCATTTTTTAGGAGTGGCGGGGTCGATGTAGATAACGATTGGTTTCTTCGGTTCTACAAGTTCGCCCCTGAGGTATTTCTCCTTATCCTCGTCTTTCGGTTCGAGACGCCAACGGGTGATGTTCGCTTTGTATTTCATTCCGTGCGGGTTGCCGTCAAAGTCTTTATAACCGACAGCGAAGTAACCTACGCGACTGTCGTAGAGTCTCGGCTTCATCGGTTCTTTAGGAAGAAGCAGCATGGAGCTGTTCAGTTCGTAGGTCATCGGGCCGGTGGAATTGGTATATTGGGCCATCATTTTCTCGAAGGCGCTGCCCATCGGCGGCCTGCGCTGGAAAGTACGCACGGTGCGGATTTCGATATTTTGCGGGAAGGCTTTCAGTGTGTCGATATAGCTGGCGTCCGGTATCATTGAGGTTGCGCCGATATTGTCTTTCGCAAAGTTGGAGAAAGAGAACATGTCACCGTCCTTGCGGATAAAGTCGGTCATTTCGATTACGTAATTTTTCGTCAGACTGTCTTTGCGCATTGTTTTCAAGGGGAAGGTGGCGACGATAGGCTGGACGTTGGAGTTCAGCACTGCCTGATACATTCCCAGTGTATCGGTAGAATGTTCCAGATAGGAGATTTGGCGGATAAACAGTTTGTTGTCACGTCCCAGTTCGAAGCGGATTACTTCGTCACTGATATGGTCGCCGGGGTAACCGGCTTTGCGTTTCTGCTTGTCTACCGGGGCTTTCACAATACGGTTCACAATCAATATGTCGCGTCCGAACAAGGAATCGGGTATCTCGAAGAAGTATTTTCCTTCTATGCAGTGCACCTTAAAGAAGCCGTTCATAGTCTTGGCTTTTTTGGTGATTACACTTGCGTAAGGCTGGAAAGGGGATTTCTTGGCTTTGGCTATGGAGTCGGCCTTAGCTTTGTCTGCAGCCATTTCGGTAGCACTTTTCTTTTTTTTCTTCTTCTTAAAGAGGTCCGTAGACTGTGCTCCGGCTGTTGGAATCAACATTGCCAGGAGCAACAAAAGGGTGGTTAGTTTTCTCATGCTTTTATTTTTAAGATGTTAGTTGCTGCAAAGTTAACTATTCATGTGAGCTATCCAAATCATACTATCTTATTTTTACAAAGCGACATGAATTATTTTTTTCCTGTTCAATATTGGCGCAAGATGTTGTCTAGTTTTTCTTCTTATTACCAACCTTCATCAAGGCAAGCCCGATGACAATCCAGACCATTTCGCGCACGCGGGTAATCAATGCAGCATAAACTCCGTAAGCGCCGGAGAGAGAAAGACCGCCTACGGCGAGGGCGAATCCGCCTTCACGTCCGCCTAGCTGCATCGGCAGGAAGAATAAAAGGTTGGCAAGTAAAGAAGAGAAAGCGGCAATCAGGCAGCAGTCGGCAAAGCTGACGTTCGTTGTCAATACGTTCAGTATCAGCCATATTTCAAGGCAGCTAATGACGCGGGCTGTATATTCGAGAAAGAGGGCTGCGTAAAAGGTACGTTTCTTTTGCTGATGGAGAAGGGCGATTTGTGTATCTATATTTTCAAGTTTTTCCCGGTGAGTTTCGGCAAAGCGGAGCACTTTCTTTTTCAAGAAAGGGATATGGCTACCCATGCGGACACAGGCTATTGCCATTCCGTGGCGATAACCTTTTATAAAAAGGATGGCAATCAACAGGCAGAATAGGGTGATAGCTCCTAAGATAATGCCCATCACCCACCCTACCGGATATAGGCAGACGTAGAGCAGCACAGAACTTAGCCAAAAGCAGAAGTGGGAAAAGATATGCATCATCACATAGAGAATCACGGAAGATGTGGCTCTTTCTATGCCGACGTAAGGTTTCAGCTCCATGATACGATACGGCTCACCGCCCATCAGCCCGACGGGAGTCACATAATTAAGCGCGAAGCCCGTGACGGTGAATTTATAGAGCCGGGTAAATGAGAGACCGGTCTTGCCGCCGCTACGGATGATGATATACCACGAGGTGGTATTAATAAGGTAGACGAATAGCCATAGTAATAAGACCAAAGGCAAATATATTCCCGCACGCTTCAAGTTCGCCCAAAGTTCCTGATAATCCATATCAAAAGTGAATATCATTATCAGGACGGCGATGATGCCGAAGGCGAGGAATATATTACGGTATTTGTTCTTCACTATTTCGCTACCTATATATCTACTTTATATATGTATAGTATCTGTCGAAGAATCTTCGGAATGCCGGAATTTTCATCAATACATATTCGAATACCAGCCAACCGATTAATGCGCATGAGATGCCGAGCAATACGTCGATAATATAGTGATGACAGGAATAAACGGCTGTTCCCCAGATGCCTGCCATGATTATAGAGAAGAGGGTAATGACATACCATCTACATTTGCCGATGATGGCATATACCAGGGCTACGACCATATAGGCCGCATGCAGTGAAGGTACTGCGGCAAAGACATTCGCATTGCGTCCGTAGATAGAATCGAAGATTGACACTCCGAAGAAAGCGTCGAAGCGTCCCAAGCCCGCTACATTGCCCGGAGTGTTCAGTATCGGTTCAAAACCGTAGTTGATGGCGTACCAGGGGGGAGCGGCAGGGTGAATATAATAACCGGCGAAGCCGATTAAGTTGACGAAAAGAAATACCAGGGCAAAGCGAAGGTACGTTTTTCTCTCCTTCTTGAAGTACAGGCAAAGACCGAACAAGATGGGGACGGGAACCCAACAGAGGTAGAAGATTCCGGCAAAGACGTCGGCTATCGCCCAGTTGTGCGCAGCAAAGTATTCGCAGGGAGTGACGAGGATGCCGTTGTCCATTACGCCGAAGAGGGATTTCTCCAGATTATAGAGTCCGGCCACGTCAATCGGATTCACTTCGTAGTTGGGGCAGATTCGCATCCAGTCATACGAGATTCCGAAAAGGGCGAAAGGCAGCAGGGCTACTGCCAGTTTGCGGGTAGGCAGTCCGGCGAAGAATAAGACAAGGTAGAGCACTGCTATCATCAGATGTTCGGAACGGAGCCCGATGAAAATAGCTGTCAGCAGAAGAAAAAGAGCCATGATGACTATGACGGTCAGGGCTTCTCTCTTCGATGGCTTTTGAATGTTCTTTATCATTATAAGAGTACGTTTATGTGCCAATTAAGGAATATGCCGGTCATTTTCCAATTGGCATATCAACTTATCGGCATATTGAATTATTATTCTTTCATCGCTTTGTAGCAGTGTCTCACACGTGCAAAGGCAGTGATATTGGCCAGTACGGCGACTAAAGCCAGAGGAACGATTAATATCAGAATCGGTTCGAAAGCGGTGATGTCCTTGAATATGCCACAAAACAGAGCACCGAGGCTGGTCAGCACCACGCGTTCGGGGCGTTGCATGAATCCTACCTTACATTCTATCCCCAAACCCTCGGCACGTGCACGAACATAGCTTACCATCAATGAACCGATAAGCGCCACGAAAGCAATAAGTGCATAAAGGAAATAATCTTTCATTGACAGGTAGTAGCAGATACCGAAGAAAGTCATCAGTTCGCTGTAACGGTCGAGTACCGAATCGTAAAGCGCACCGAATTTGGAACTCATGTTACCCAAGCGGGCTACACGTCCGTCCATCATATCGAACAGTCCGGCAAACAGAATCACACCGCCTGCCCATCCGATGATGGCAAGGTCGTTTTCTCCACCATAGATTCCGGCATATACGAACATACCCGCCGCTACCACATTCAGGATAAATCCGGTAGTGGTGATGAAGTTGGGAGTGATTCCGATTTTAATCATCCCGTGTATCAAAGGATTGATAATCTTATAAATCAGTTGTTGTAAATAATCTCTGTAATTCATGTGTCTAAATCTGTTTATATCTAATTCTTCTATTTATTTCAAATTCTTCAATGCCTTCTTCCGAACAAGCTCCTTATATCTATATTCCGGTAAACAAAGAGACGCTGCATATTATAATTCCAGAACAGCGCGACGATGAGCGCCACTACCACCTTGGGTATAATGAAAAAATCACCGAAATAGAGACTGAGCGTATCCCGCACCCAGGGAATCTTCGCCAAAGATTCCGTCAGCGCATATGTCCCCCATGTGTTCAGCCAAACGCTGCAAAGCCACACAATGACAAACTTGGCAGCTACATTCGTTTTTTTGCCTTTCGACTTAAATGTCCACTTATAATTAATGATGCAATTGACAATTCCCCCGTAGATAGCACCCGCCAAGGTAGCATATACATAGTAGACATCAAACAGCCTTACCAGAAGAATCGTTACGAGAAAGTCTGCAATGGTTGCCATCTGAGCAGAAAGCTGCGCCCTCAAGAACATGAAGAAACCGCCTTTCTGAGAAATCATCCGCGCAATCTTTTTCAGCCAATCACCCATCTCGCTCCCACTAACAAGATAAAACTATACACTCCCGCCAAAATATCGTCCATCATAACGCCTACTCCACCTTTCAGGCTCTCCATCTTGCGGATGCCCAGCGGTTTGGCAATATCAAATGCACGGAACAGGACAAAAGCCGCGATGACGTACCAAAACCAGTTCTCATCATTCGGTACAGCCAGCAACGGTATCCACACTCCCACCATCTCGTCCACTACCACGCGCGAAGGGTCTTCCCCCCAATAAGGCTCCAACCTGTCGGCAGCCCAAATGCCGGCGAATGTAAATACAATCACCAAAACGGCGGTAATCCATAAAACGGCAGTAAAGGGAAACAGGAAATAGAGTGCAATCCAAATGATAGAAGCCAACAACGCCCCAGCCGTGCCGGGAGCAAAAGGAGAAAAACCGGAGCCAAAGCCCGTGCCTATAAAAACAGGTAGAAAGGAAGGTCTTTTCATTATTTGCAATAGAGTGTATAAGAATAACAAAACTTTCCCCTTGCTGAAGAAGGGGAAAGTTTATATATTTTTCAGGAACATCTTCCCGAATTAAGCCAAATAATCAGGTTCTTTTTCACCGATCATGTTACGCAATGTCTGTTTTACCATTCTCCATTGAGTGAACAAGTCATGTTCCGGCTGGTGCTCGAAATCGTGCATCGGGCTCTTGCAGAAGAATGACAGCCAAGTCTGGATGCCACACATGCCTGCACGCATTGCCAAGTCACTGAACAATACGAGGTCCAGTGCGATAGGAGCGGCAAGGATAGAGTCGCGGCAAAGGAAGTTCACCTTGATTTCCATCGGGTAACCCATCCATCCGAAGATGTCAATGTTGTCCCATGCTTCTTTGTTGTCCTTGCGGGGCGGGTAATAGTTGATACGTACTTTATGGTAAACGTCTCCGTAGAGGTCAGGATATTTTTCAGGTTCGAAGATAGTGTCGATAACAGACAGTTTGCTGACTTCTTTTGTCTTGAAGTTATCCGGGTCGTCGAGCACTTCACCGTCACGGTTGCCGAGGATATTGGTAGAGAACCAGCCGTTCACACCCAGCATACGGGTTTTGAACATCGGAGCCAATACGGTTTTCATCAGTGTCTGACCGCTCTTGAAGTCCTTGCCGGAAATAGGCACTTGCTTTTGTTTGGAGAATTCCCACATGGCAGGAGTATCCACGCACAAGTTGGGAGCACCCATCACGAACGGAGCATCTTCTGCGATAGCGGCGTATGCATAACACATACTCGGAGAAATCACTTCGGTATTGTTGTCCTTCATCGCTTTTTCCAAAGCAGCGAGAGACATGTGTTCGTCAGACAATGGAATATAGATTTCAGTACTTGCAGCCCAAAGCACAACGACACGTTCGCAGTTGTTGGCAGCCTTGAAGTCGCGGATATCCTGGCGAAGTTGTTCCACCATTTCCCAGCGGGTAGCAGCTTTCTTGATATGTGTTCCGTTCAGACGTTTTGCCCAGTTGTGGTCGAAAGCAGCCGGCATCGGTTTGATAGCTTCCAATTCGTCTTTGACTCCGTTCAGGTCTTTTTCTTTCAAAACCTCAGCGTACATAGCAGCTTCGTATGCGTTGTCCGGGAAAATGTCCCATCCGCCGAAAACAATGTCGTTCAAATCCGTCAAAGGCACAACGTCCTTGATGAGTTTTTCTTCGTTGTTTTCCATGCGCATTGTGGCTAACTGTGTAATAGATCCTATCGGTT
>PPYF01525961.1_pt1 | contig 14375 bp, 24 predicted proteins | sample 1559871 | NCBI WGS metagenome assembly PPYF01 (sample SAMN08240021, study PRJNA423297) | Human gut metagenome, whole genome shotgun sequencing project. | reverse complement strand
AAGGCTATCAGAAAGATATACCTAAAATGTTGCTTACTGATACACAGGTTAACAATGTGGCTAAAGCGTATATCAATGATGAGAACTTTGGTAGCTTGGGAAATGATTTGTCTATGTGGAAGTTCTACAACTTGCTCACAGGTGCAAATAAGAGTAGCTATATAGATTCATTCTTGGATAGAGCCTATAATGCTACAGAACTTGCAACGGGTATATGTTCCGCTTTACATGGTGATGACAAGTATCAATGGTTTCTTAGTTAGTGGTATTTGAGAATACATAGGATTGTCAAATACTCAATATCTGAAACTATGAGGAGTTTGTTTTATCTACTTGCTGTGATTGCTACGTTCTTTGTAAGTGTACTATTATATCCAGTTATGATAATTGGATATATTCTATTGATTGGCTATTGTCTTACTAAGAGATTATAGTACTACTGAAAGGGTATCTATATACTATATATAGGTACTCTTTCTCTATTATTAGCCAGTAGTCAAACATTCACTTCTATTATTAGTGAATGTTTAGCTAGTAATCAGTAAGTTAGATATTCCAACTGAAAAATAATATTCACTTATATTAGTTTCATTCTTGCTTTAAGGTGGAATCAGATATTAGATGCAGAAGAATTTACCATTACAGAGATTAAAACAGGAAAGCAAAGGACAATTAGGATTAATATGCAGCTACAGCAACATATCAGAGATTGTTATGAGCATATAAATCCAGTTGGCATAAATGCGCCTGTATTAATAAGTCAGAAGGGGACAGTGTACACAGTTCAGAGAATCAATGTCATGCTGAAAGAGATTAAGAAGAAGTACAAGTTGCATATAGGCAATTTCAGTTGTCATTCTCTTAGAAAGACCTTTGGCAGACAGGTTTATAATATGAACAATGATAATTCAGAGCTAGCACTTGTTAAGCTCATGGAGCTATTCAATCATTCCAGTGTATCAATTACTAAAAGATACTTGGGATTGAGACAGGAAGAGCTACTAAATACTTATGATTGTCTTAGCTTCTGATAATTGAGATTTGAGACAGAATGAATCGGAGTTTACTTATTTATGCTCTGAATAGTTCTGTCTCAATTTATGGATATTCAGAGTAGAAATAGCTCTCAACTCTCATTTTAACAGATACATTTAATTGCAGAATAAAATACCTTTCATTATCTTTGTGCCAATCCTAGAAATAGGAGGACATATTAACGAAAGGTGTTTTGCATAGTTCTTGTCTCTAAATTCGCCAAAATTTATACAATCACAGGAACGTGCACAACACCGCACTAGTGCTATATGCCTATCTAATGATAGTTCATATATCGTCTGGTGCGGGTTACTGTTGTGTATTTGTGATTGGAGCGTTTGGCGATGCTTGGAGACATATACATTGGCAGTTCCCGCACCTTCTTGTATGTAGAATTGTATCTATTGGGAACTAGATACAACTAATAATAGACTATGAAACAGGCATATTTACAACTAGCTCCTACCTCTCAAACAGTATGTAGACTGTTAAAATCTTTACTAAATCCAGAGATTAGGCATTTTTATATTAAATTCTTTGGGTAAATAAACTAAGTAATTATTATATTTGTGACAAGATAAAGTATTATAGCAGTCAATTATATGCTATCAGTTCTCTAGTACTTTAAATACTATGATTAACAACTTCCTTGGGGAGAATTGGGAAGTATAAATCAATATCTATAAGAAGCAGACATACTACTTATTTACCTATTCAGTTCTATTATTAGATAGTAGAATGAATCCACAGAGGTATATTCAACCTTTTAACAAGGATTATTTAGATTATATACCCTTCACTATGATAGGTTGAATAGCCAACTAACATACAGAACTATTAAAATTTAAACTTATGTATTTATTAATGGCTTTATTAAGTAGAGGTAGAATGTCTGACTATGCAGATTCTTCTTCTGGATACGGTACTGTAATATTCACAGTGATACTGATAATTGGATTTGTATTATATGCAATTATTGAACGTTGGAGATATAAGAACAAATGATTTATTATCATGGAATTAAGAAGAATATTGTTGATATGTTTACTGGGTATGTTCAGCATTAACATACTTGCTGACAACTATAAATTTGACTATGCAGTAATTAATAATAAGAAAGTAACTACTGTTAATGCGCCTAATATTACGGCTACTCTAATCAGCTCTACCAAAGCTACTGTTACTTATCAGAATGAAACCATTGTATTAACTTCCAAGGATAGTTTAAAGTATGAGGGACGTGGTAAGAATGGAGTAATAGTAGTTGCCAATAAAGTTAAAGGAGTGTTGAGTAGAATAACTATAGGAGCGACTGTTAACAATCAGATAGTTATGCTTATTTATAAACGAATTAATAATTAAATTTATTATGAAAGTAGATATTGGACTTGTATTCAAATACATTTTAGCTATAATTATTCCTTTAATCGTTTACTTCGGAATAGGGTGGATTGCTAAAGATATCTACTTCTCTATATGGGAGATAGTAGATAGTACAACTCTAGAAGAAATCTATAATAAAGAGATTCTTGTATATGCTTGTGTAGCTGTTGGATATATAATTCTTTGTCATATAATATTGGATGATAATAGCCCTGTTGGTGGAATGGTATTTGCGGGAGCGTTCCCTGTTGTAGGCTATATATTATGTGTATATGTGCTTCCTATATCAGAAGGGGCTGCGATTTTAAATACTATCTTGTGTATTGTTGGGGAAATAGTTGCTTCTTTCGCCTTTATAAGAGAATAGCAAGCTTATGTGGATTTGGGTCATTATTATAGCAATCATCATTGGGGCTATTTGGGGAGCTTTAACATCTAAAGACGGAGAGAAGAGTGAGGGTGCATTTGCAGGTGCTGTAACAGGAGGTATGGGATGTGGATATGTACTAATTCAAATAATTTATCTTCGGAATCGGTATAATGATATTATTCTGGTTGTTTAAAGCTCTATTTGGGTAAATAATAAACGGAGTTATTATATGGAAGATATGTTCTATGCCATTATAGGACTAGCCTTTATTATCACTTTGGCAGTTCTAGCACAGAAGAGAAGGAACAAACATTTCACTAAGAAGTGTCCTAAATGTGGTTATCCAACTGTACGCCCTAAACCTACAGGGCTTAAATACACAGGTGGGTGTCCTTGTTATGATTATAAATGTCCTCAATGCGGACATAAGTTCTATAACTAATTTATTAACTATTTAATTATGATAGCATTTTGGTTAATTCATGCAGTCTTTTATTTATTGACATTCTGGCTTGGAGTGAAATATAATAAAGTATTACAGGTGAATGGTAAGAGGAATGGAATTATATTAACTATCTTCACTTTGCTTTTAATCATACTCATTACTGGATTATTTAATTATTATGGACTTTGTGATAACCTATTGTAAATAGTGAATATTAGGTTTCAATTAGAAGAAGATGAAGAACTACTATCAAATATTAGGATTGGAAGAAGGTGCAACTTTGGATGAAATTAAAGCTGCATACAGGGAATATGTAGTGAAGTTTCATCCAGACAAACATAATGGAGATACCTTCTTTAAAGAGAGATTTCAAGAGGTACAGGAAGCATACGACTATTTACGTACACATTATACAGAATCTGACGAATTTATTTATAATAATGAAGAAGATTTATCAGAGCAGTCATTAGAACTTAGTGATATTGAGATTACATGCTCAAAGAATGAAATCAACGAAGGAGATACTATAACTCTTTCATGGTATTCAGCTATCCCTTGTCTAGCCAATATTATCATAGATAATGGATATAGTAAGAAGCAATATGACAATGTTGGTTATACTGGAGGTAAATCGATAATAGTGAAGAGGATAAAAGGGGAATATCTTACTGTCACTCTCCAGTGCTATAACCAGAATAGTGAAGTCTCTAAAACCATTTATGTTGATAAGATAAAGGGTACTTCCATAGATAAGCAATTCCAAGAAGATACTTTAATCCAAAAGGAACTTGATAATAGTATTATTTATCAAATTCTCCAATTATTATCATTTATTGGGCTATTGGGATTTCCTATAATTATCATTTACTTCTCATTAGCAGGTGATGAATCCCGACATACCTCGTTGGAACATATTGCTATAATATGTGTAGGTATTTGTGTGGGATTCTTTATATGGATAGTTACATTAGGACCTCTGCCCTCTTATTTTAAAGAACGTATAATTAAGAAGATGAGAGATATGGGTAAGTTTGATAAGAAGTAACCAATATAAGTAAAACGCATAATATAATGAAGGGTAGATTATTAATTTCAACGATAATGATAGGATTAGTCTCCTGTCAATCCAAGCAGCAAGCTACAGAAACTATTTCCACCATAGACAGTACATTACAAACTAATGCTACTGCCATATTGGAAAGCAAGTTATCAGAGATAAATGCCCAATCTGGGCAGGTTATAGTAATGGAAGTTCAGACAGGTCAAATTAAGGCTTTAGTTGGACTTACTAAGAAAGACAGTACGAACTACCAATCATGCGAGAACTTCTCTGTATGGCAGTCTACAGGTCTGATGCACCCAATATCGCTATTGGCAGCTTTAGAAACTGGTAAGGTGAAGTTGAGTGATAAGGTTGATACTGGAAATGGTATCTACCAAATTCATGGCAGAGAGCTTAAAGACCATAATTGGCATAGAGGTGGATATGGTGAGCTTACAGTACAAGAAGGATTGGCAGTTGGTTCCAATATTGCTACTTATAAGACAATGGAGAAGGCTTTTGGTGATAATCCTCAAACCTTTTTCGATTTACTTGCTAATATGAGCTATGGTAAACCGGATAGTATCACAGGAATAGCCAATCTAAAGCCTGCACACTTTATAACTCCTAAAGATAACAACTGGACTAAGACAGCCTTTGTATGGTCTAGTATTGGTTATAACCAACACGTATCGCCAATTCAAATACTAACCTTCTATAATGCTATTGCTAATAATGGGAAGATGATACAGCCTCAACTATATAAGGATAGTGTAGTAGTTATTAATCCACAAATAGCAAGTAGGGCTAGTATTGATAGTTTGAAGAAAGCTCTAGTATTTAATATTACTGACGGATTATGTCAACTTGCCAAGTCCGATAAAGTAGTAGTTGCAGGTATGCAGGGAACTAGTTCATTATCTACTAATGAGGATAGTACTAAGGATATGTATGCAGTTGAGTTCTGTGGTTACTTCCCTGCCAATAATCCCAAGTATAGTATCATAGTTTCCATTAATAAGACTGGATTACCTGCAAGTGGTGGACTAATGGCAGGTGATGTATTTAAGAAGATAGTTGGATTACTATTTCCTTGTTGAATCATACTCATGCTGTTAATATAATATTCAACCTTTCTTAGTCATATATCTATATATAACACCTCTATGCCGGAAAGGTTGAATATTTATAAATGGCAAACGAGACATGCGCAAGAAGTTCATCAAATCAAGTCGCCCAACCTATAAGAAGCGAATCAAGAAAGCTCAACAAGGAATGAAATTTGTTAGTTATAATCCAGTAAGTAATCCTACAATAGATTACACTGATATTACTAATCCTATTAATCCATTTAGTGAGTATAATTATAATACAACTTACGATAAACCAGAAGCTTTAGTAGTACCAGTAAGAGATACTGATGAAACTGATGTAGTAGCTAATAATCCTACAGTAGAGCCAGTAATTAATAAGCCAGTAGCTAGTAAACCTGTTACCAATAAACCTGTTACTAAAACTGCCAACTCAACTTGGAAGAGTCCATATACTAACAGAAAGCAATGGTCTACAGAACTTATTAATGCCTATAAGAAGGCAGGTATTACTAATGATAATGCAATTAGAATGTTATTAGCACAAGACGCATTAGAATCTAGTTGGGGTAAGTCTGCACAAGGTAAGTACAACTTTGGCAATTTAACTACTGGTAGTTCATGGAAAGGTAATTATGTAACTGGTAATGATAAAAATGCTAAAGGTGAAGCTATTAAGCAGAAGTTTAGGTCTTATAATTCTATGGATGAGTATGCAGCAGATAAGATACAATTCTTAAAGAGACTATATGACTTTGATGAGAATGATGATATTAATAAGTTTGTAGCTAAGCTTACTGGTTCTAATAAAGGTAAGAGAAGATATGCAGAAGCTACTAATTATGCTAAAGTACTTACTGGGGTATATAATGGTATTCCTAAAGGTGAGAATGGTATGATTGTTAAGTATCAAGAACCTGCACAACCTATTAAATATATGGGAGGTTATGATAAGAGAGGTAATATGGTATTGCCAGTTAATAATGAGAATGGTATGAATAATGTAACTTTGCCAGAAGTAACAGTTACTCCTAGGAATATTAATTTAGCAGGAGCTGTAGATAGAGGAAGGAGAGAAGCCGCACCTTATGTTAGTACATTATTAACAGGTGCAATATTTGGGCCATTATCAGTAGCAGGTGGATATGCAGGTAATGAAGCAGTTAATAAGATTACCAATGTAGCTAGTAATGACAAATATAAAGACTGGGCTGATATGCTTTCTAAGACTACAGGAATGAATCCGGTAGTTGCAGATTTCTTTAACATAGGTAATTTGGCAGGTGGATTTGGAATGCGTAACTTTGGACCTAAGTTAAATCTAACAGGAGACGCATATACTACCATTGGCGGGAAGTTCGGATATTATGGCAATCCAGTTCAAAGAGTATGGCATACTGTAGGTCGGAATAAGAATTGGAAGACTGGTGCTAAGCATCCTGAATTAATGAGGAAACTTGAAGAGCCTATTAAGGTAAATTCCAATGGGACATTGCAAGTAACCAATCCTAATCCAAGATTTAGTGAAACCATTACTAATTTCACTACAGACAGACCTGTAGTTCCTCATTCTTGGAGTTGGGATATGAGAGATTTATACATCTTCAACCCCAAGATAGTTAAAGGTAAAAAGCCAGTTTCTATTGAACCGTCTGATACCTTCTATCCTAAAGTAAATATTACTGCCAAACCTTCTCAAACTACGTTAGTAAGTGGTAATCCTCTACGTCTTGTAGATGCAAAGAGCAAAGGCATGAGCACTCTTAGTAGTCCCGAAGCTAGAAGATTATACCAAGAAGCAGAGTGGAAATACTTAGGCGATTTGAAGAAATGGAAGGAGAATATGCGAACTGCCACTGGAGCTCATAGAAGACATTTAGAGCCAGAGATGCCTGTACGTGATAATTATGGAGCAGAATATGCTAAAGAGATTCAAAGATTACAATCTCAAAGAGGCACTCCTACTATGAAGGATTATAGTAGTTTAGAAAGTAAAACGGGTTTAAAAGCAGGCGTTACAGATGAGAATATAGTTTCTAAATTTGAGCAGCATGTAAAGGATGTTGATAATGCTGTTGCTAATTGGGATTATGATTTTATAGAAGATAACCGATTCTTATATCCTAATGGGAGAATGGTTGAAATATCAAAATATCCAAAGGAACTAGAGATGATAAAGAGCCGCCCATATAATAAGGTGTATTATGACCCTGCCACTTGGGCTGAATTTAATTATAGAAACTCTAATGCTAAGTAACATGAGAAGTGTAGAAATGGAAATGATTAATGGGAATAAAGTTAGCAAACTTAAGGTTATTGTAGATTATGATAGTAAAGAACCTAGTACTAATGAAGCAGACGGGACTATAGTTATTAATTTAGCAAATGCAAGGATTCCTTTCGCTTGTCCAGAAGAGGTATTCATTACAGAAGCTTTAGATAAATACATAGGTATTATAAGGGATTACATCATAGAAGGACTTACTGATTGTTATGTAGAATACGATGAGAATGGTAAGGAGATATTTATACCCAAATCTAATAAATGAATTAATATGACTAATGAACAATTAAACAAGTATTATGAAGTAGATAGAAAATATAATGGCTGCATCCTTATAAATTCACAATGCCCATTAAAAGACCACTGTAATGGATTAGTAAGAACTAAATGTAAAGAGTACACACCTAGTGAGCATCAATGGGTAATTGATGAAATCATAAAAGGATATCATGAAATGGAAGAGGTGGATTTTGTAAGGAAATGTATTAATGGACATATCCTTTAGTTATTCCTACTTCTATTCTTAAATACGCTAAGGGGACGAAGATTGTCAATAGAATTACTACCACCTTCAGAAATTGGTTTAATATGGTCTACTTCCCAGCCTACTGAGATGTTAGTGTTTCCATATGCACTTCTTGCAATAATATTCCCAAAGTCGTCAATTCTGTATTCTGGAGATGATAAAACAGTACTAACTTTACCTTTACTGAATATTATATCCAGTTCTTCTTCTGTCCATTTAGGTCTTACTTCCATAATCTTAGATATTAGAATTAATAACTGCAAATATAGCAATAATTATTAATATTCCAAGACATCCTAAGAGGGTATGGAATGCACTGACGGGTAAGTATTTTGTATATCCATTAATAGGAACTACACTAATAGGAGGAATGAGTTATGAGAAAGGTAACGATGAATGAATACATAGAGCTTATAGATGAGCTTTGTGCTAAATGTGATTCTGGGGAATTAACAGAAGAAGGAGTGAATGACATATTAGCAGAGATAACTATTAGTGAATGGAAGTCAGACCCACGTGAACCGCATGATGTACCAGATGATTATATATCACCAAGTAACAATACTTAACATTCTTGTATTAGTTTAATCAGTTGATAATCAGTAAATTTGCATGTAGATATATAACTAATAATAATTAAATGAATTAATATGGATAAATGGATTAAAACTCCGAAAGAAGAGGATGATTGCGTTGGGCTAGTAATATATGGTAAAGAAAGAGAACCGTATATAATACTAGCCACGCTTAAGAACGAAGACGGAGATAAGGTCTATATTTGTGCAACTGACAAGGGATTCTATTCAATCAGGAGAATAGACACTTATACCTGGGACACATCTCCTTTGTCTGATGAATTTAGAAGTTTAATAGTTTGATTGTGTTGAGTATTCAATTTAAATTCGTTACCTTCTAATAAGTCAATTTCAAGTTCTTCGAGATTATTAAGGTCTAATGTATACCAAACACCTATATATGCAGCTAGACTCATAATCTTCTCATCTATAGGTTTATCCTTTAGATTTTTATGACCTTCATGTCTATCTGAAATATCATTTGCCCTCCCACCGTATATGAGTTCTCTACCGTTGGAAGTATAATTTGTATAGACATATAAGCCACCAAAGTCAGAGGGTAATTTGATATTAATGGGATGTACTTTAAACTTGTATGGCTGTTTAGAAATACCATAGAGTGTAAATTCTGTTTCTGGTAGCATAATCTTATAAATTTAATAGTTAAACATATCACAAATATACAGATTATTATTAATATAGCAAGTAGATAACTAATTTTGACATGCTTATAAACAACAAAGCCCGAACTTAGTTTAATTACTAGGCTCGGGCTTTTATTTTAACTAGACCTCTCTGCTATTGCAAGTATTTTAAAGTATGTATTATTCATAGTTATATCTGCGCCACCAGAAGCGTCTGTTACATAAGATTCTACCTCCCAATAGTTACCACTACCTTGTTTATCAATTCCCATATATCTAAGTGCTATATCTCCACTTTCGAAACCTACATGGAAGGATTTAACAGAAGTCAAGTCACCTCTACTTCCGACATTTAAGCATACAGCTGTACCAGTATTCTGTAAATCATAAGAATCTGAATATCCTTTACATTCTAGGTCTATCATTCCTATGGGATTATCACTGTTAGTATAGTCTAGTACTAATAAAGATACTCCACTTTCCATTAGATTCTCCAATGCTACTATAGGAATCTCTTGTTCGTTACTACTACCTATCATAGCGTTCATCTCGTCTACTGTAATGCATTTATTACCAGGTAGTGTTGATGTCTTACCTGTAGCTGCTTTTGCATCATTAACTGTTGCTAATTTATTATTAGCTGCTTGGAGAGCTATGCCCCCCCCCCTAAAGTTGAAATTGAATTTGTCATAATTATTATACGTTAATTTTAATTACTTGTCTAGAATAGTCAGGCAAGTCAAGTATTTTATTACTTTGGTCAAATGTAGAAGCTGTATTCTGCAATAGGAATCTTTTAGTTCCATTCATACCAATTGCATACCAATTTGAATCTACATATATTAAATCAGTAAGAATGTATGCACCTAGTGTAGAGGTAGTCCAATTCTTACCTCCGTCTGTAGACACACTCTTCATATTACCTCCTATGAGCATAAATATGTCCTGACCAGTATCGGTTTCATTTGCATATAAGCCTTTAGTCAAATTAGTTAGTTGTGGTCTAGTGGTTGCAGCAGTCCATTGAGTTCCAGTTGGATTAGCACTAAAGTACGTGTAATTACTAGTAGTGCTATATACTACACCTCTCGGTGAAGCGTAAGCCCCCTGTACTACTGCATTTGGTGTAAACATTCCCGGAGTATAATAAGTAAGAGAATCTGGCGCAGACGTAGCTAAGAAGGTATATATCCTAGCTCCTCCCTGATACGATACTCCAACGCAGCAGTAATTATAAGGCCCAGTTGATATGCTGTAGACGTTACTTACAACACTTAACTCCTTTGTTGTGCCATTATCATACACTATAATAACATAGTTCTTACCGTCTCCTCCTGCTCCTTTATAAAATACCCAGCCAGTAGAGAATCTAGCCAAGTGAGCATAACCATAAGCTCTTACAGTATCTTTGTATTTTAATTCCCACTGTTTGGTAGACTGATTAACTACATACAATCCTCCAAGCATAGACAATGCTCCAATTGCTTCACCTTCTCCAGCTATGTATATAAAATCCTCATGGCCGTCTATAGCTGGAATTTGAGCATAGGTGCCACCGCCAGCAAAGTATAAACTACCTGTCTCCGAACTGATAAGGAATAAGTCTTTGTCTACAACTATATCTTCTTCTTTTACTAACTGGTTTGGTTGGTAGTTACTAGATGCAACTACATCACCCCAGAGACTAATTATGGTTTGGTAATGAGGACAATACCCCCCCCCCTGTCCATAGTCTATACTCTGACCTGTCAATTCATTTAATTTATCCTGCGTAACTATTCTTCCCATTCCTCTTCTAATGTATTATATAATTTAATAAAATCTTCTCCTTTGTATTCACATACACATTCATTATCCTTATTAAAGATAGTAAGCATGTGCATATTCCTAGACTGACCTTCAACTACGTATGAATACGTTCCATGTACAAGTTGATAGTCAGTATGTTTCTCATTCCAGTTATTTACAAGTTCCTTCATCATTAAGTGCTATTCCACTACTAGCATAAGATATAAATGTACCTGGGTCATATGGTCTCCAGCCGCTGCTATCTCTATGTATAGTAGTTGTCTGTCCTACGTTAAATTGTGGAATCTCTACTATATTATCAGGAACTCTAAATAAGTCCTCTATTGATAAGTTTGGAAGTATCTGATGTAAATTCTCTAATGTCCTTCTAACATCAATCATAATAGTATATTTCAGCAAATTGTACACCACCTATACTAATATTAGGCAGTAATACTTCATATAGTTCTGTAGATTTAAATGTATCTTTATATTCTCTAGGAACTAACAGAGTGTCAACATGATGTCCTCTAGATATTCTAGCTAAATAGGAAATTTTACTGTCATCAAAGTCTGTAAGTTCCAACATAATGGCATTATGATGCCTAGGACAATTTCCACTAAGTATTATCATAATTACTTCTCCTGTAGTAAGATTCTCATCTCTTCCTTCCAGTTCTTATACCACTGTTCATTAATAAGGTCTTCTGATTCAATTAATTCAATCAAATCTTTAGTGCCATTATGAATTTGGCTACATAAATACTGTGCTAATTGGTTCTTTAATTCATCCATAATTATTAGTCTTTAGTTTTAACATAAAGTTGGCAATGGCAAGTCCCTTCTTCCATTTCCCTAAACTCTTTACACATACATACTGTATCTTCATCTCTTACTAAGGAGCATGGACAGTACTTCTTACCATACTTCTCTTTATTCCTTTTAAGTCCTGCTAGGACTGTTTCCTTTACTTCTTTATTATCAGTTACTTTAATCACGGTTCTTGTATCGTTCTGTAATATTAACTAAATCTTTGTTGTCATGTATTAACTCTAGGAAAGCCTTGTCTACTGCTTCATCAAATGCAGCATTAGTAATGATTGGTTCTTTATGCACTCTCTCAATCTCTTCTCTAATCATTTGTTCAGATAATTGAGTGTATAATCGTTTGGTATAATCATTATACCAAGGCTCATTGAATGTTACTATAAATTCTTCTCCTGTCATAAGTATATGGTTCTTACTAGTCGCTCATTAGGGCAACAACAGATTTATTTGCCTATTAAGAATAAACTGTCTTATAATTGCTAGCCTTTCGTATTAATGTATTTAAAATGATTATTATAAATTCTTACACGTAACTACTCTATAATAAAGAAGAAATTGTATATTTGTATTTAGCATTTCAAGTTATGGTTTCCATTAACTTAATGCTATAATTGATAAATAAACCGACTAAATAATGTAATATGCGAAGGGAAGAAGTAGTGGCACAATGGCAGAGGGAATATGATAGCTTCTTACAAGACTGTATGAATAGGGATTGGGCTAAGATTGCAAGAGCTGATGAACCCAATAGGGATTGGGCTATAATGTTTGAAGTAGATAGGTCATTTATAAATAATGCGAAGAGTTTGCTCTTTACTATAGAGAATCGACTGTATGATGTGTTACAATTCTTATTAGATAAAGGTGCTGACCCCAATTCTAGTTTAAGGAGGTACAATAGCGATAGAAGGTGTTATGAAAGCACAACTCCATTGATAGAGGCTGTTAAAATAGGTAATTTAGAATCTGTTAAAATATTACTCGATAATGGTGCAGATATTAATTTCTGTGTGGAGAGAAACCTATCAGATAGAGACGTATATTTTAACAAGACAAGGATTAGAGTGAAAGAACCTTCTGATGATTTGTACATTAAACCAAGAGAGAAGAGAACAGATGATGAGAAGATGTATATTTGGAAATATAGTACGGGAGAGTTAGCCAATATGTCTCCTATACAAATTGCCTATAATTATCGTCATGACAACATTGTTGATTATTTGTTGTCTAGAGGGGCTACGATGAAAGTTAATATAAGACCTAGTGGAATCTTCCCGTTCCCCTTTACTACTTTAGGCGAAATGTTGAGACGCTGTAAATTATATTTTATCAAAGAAGTTGGACTATGTGAAGAACGATATTATGCTTTACGTACCCAAGTTAGGGAGTTTGAGAGTACTAAAGAATTATTAAAGGGTTATGAAGTACGAAATGCTGTGCCATACCCCTTTAGGATTGTTTCAACAGCAGTACTTCTTCTAGATAATTCTCTTGAATTTAAATTCCAATACATGGCATTATACTCACTATTTATTTTAGAATATTGGAATGAAATAATAAACTCGAAGACCCATATTGCAGCTTATGCAAAGGTTGATGATATTGGATATTTGATATGTTGGCTTGTAAAGGAAACAGAATATTCGAAATCTACAAGGCAATCACTAGGTTTAAAATAAGAAGCTGTCTGGTCAATAATCTAGTTGTATTCTATTTGAAAGTTGAATGTTTCTTATGTAGCTATTATTTATACTACTTTTTATTGCAGAATATATTTATATAATACCCCTATCTATGAAAGGTTGAATAGTTGCATTATAAGTATAATTCACTACCTTTGCAGCGTGGGTAAATCCTACAAAGGAGATTATTAATTTATTGGATAACTAATCTTGTTCTACATAGTTGATGTAAACCAATATGTAAACCGGAGTATAGTTAGTGTAGGAGAGATTTATATAGCTCCCATTGTAATGTGTTGATTATTAGAGATATATTACAATCGTATTCGACCGGCGAAGTCACCGGCAAGAAGGACTTAAAATCCTTTGGCCATTGCGGCTGTGCGGGTTCAAGTCCCGCTTCGAGTACGAGTATTCTTTATAAGGCTTCATGAATCATTGATTCATGAAGCCTTTTTATTTTTATGGGTGTATAATATACATTTTATTTATTTTCTGGAAAGTTCTATATGATAGCTGCTTGGAAGAAATAAACCAAAAAAGAGTTATAATATTTTTTTATTGTGTTATTAATCTTTTATTTTGCTTTTAGATTATGATTTAGGCAGTAATCACTAAAGTTACACTACACTAATTGGTTATTACTTTTAGTTATAAGGATGCTATTTTGGCATCCTTTTCT
>PPYF01268441.1_pt1 | contig 14376 bp, 14 predicted proteins | sample 1559871 | NCBI WGS metagenome assembly PPYF01 (sample SAMN08240021, study PRJNA423297) | Human gut metagenome, whole genome shotgun sequencing project. | reverse complement strand
TTGTGGGGAGGGGAAGCCCTTCTTCAAAAAGGCTTCCCCTCCCCAATCTCCAAATCCTTACCTTATCTTTTCCGCTTGCGTTTGCGCTTGGGGCGGAGGCCCTCTTCGAGCGTCTCCATGTCGCCGTCGTTGAGCCCGCCCGCGCCGTCCTCGGGAAGCTCCTCCTCGTCGGCGAACGCCTCGTCGATGGTGTCCGGATCGGCCATGACCACCATCAGCTCGTCGTGCGGACGCGGCTGGGCGGGCTTGCTTTCCGGCTTGGCGTCGGGCTTTCCTTCGGGACGCGGCGGCGCGTCGGGCCGACGGGGATCAAGCGCCTGCCACTCGTCGAGCGTCAGCTCAAGCTCTTCATTGGTATCCGTCAACAGCGCCACGCTGTTGCGGAACATGTTGGCGCGCAACACCTTCATGGGTCCCTTGTTGGTCTGATACCGCTTGCCGAGGCGCGGACAACTGCTGTGGAAAATGTCGTAATTCTCCTGCTCGTAGCTGAGGCAGCACAGCAGACGCCCGCAGATGCCCGAAATTTTGGACGGATTCAGGAACAGATTCTGCTCCTTCGCCATCTTGATGGTGACGGGGACGAACTTGCGGAGGAACCGGCGGCAGCAGCAGACCATGCCGCAACTGCCCACCGCGCCGAGCATCTGCGTTTCGTGGCGGACGCCGATCTGGCGCAGCTCGATGCGGGTGTGGTACTCGCGCACGAGGTCCTTGACCAGCTCGCGGAAGTCGATGCGGGTAGGCGCGGTGAAGTAAAACACCAGCTTGCTGCGATCGAAGAGAACTTCCACATCGACGAGCTTCATGTCGAGCTGGCGTTCCCGGATGCGCGACTCGCAAAACTTGTGCGCGGCGTAGGTCAGCGTGTCGTTCTCCTCCGCCGTGGTCAGGTCCTCGTCCGTCACCTTGCGCAGGATATCCCTGACGCCGTCGGGAGGAAGGTCTTCGGGCAGGCGGTCCACAATGGACATCACCGTGGCGATGCCGAGGCCCTGCCCCGTTTCCGCGAGCACGCGATCCCCCCGGTCAACGAAGGGGTCCTCGCAGTAAAAAAAGTATATTTGTCCGTAATGACTGAATTTGATACCGATTATGCGCTTCATGTATGGATGGTGTCCGTCACGGGGCGAACCGCGTAAAGGTTGGAATAGATCCCTTTCTTTTCCGTCATTCCCGTGGCCGTGTCAATCATTCCCCGGCGCTGGATTTTGCCGCCGCGCTGCGGTATGCAGCAGCTTCCACATTCGATTCCAAACCACGGAGGCTCCCATGCTCAATCGCGAACAGGCTCTGGAACTGCTGCTGGCGCTCGGCCCGGAAAAACACCTTGTCCAGCATGCGCTGGCGTCGGAAGCCGTCATGCGCGCCCTCGCCCGGCATCTGGGGCAGGACGAGGAAGTCTGGGGGCTGACCGGCCTGCTGCACGATCTCGACTATCCCCTCACCCACGACGAGCCCGCGAAACACGGCCTCGTCGGCCCCGAACGCATCGGCGACGGCCTGCCCGAGGAAGCCCTGCACGCCATCCGCGCCCACAACGGCGAAATGACCGGCGTGGAGCCCTCCTCCGCCTTCGACTACGCGCTGCGCTGCGGGGAAACCGTGACCGGACTCGTGGTCACGGCGGCGCTCGTGCGCCCCACGGGCATGGAAGGCATGCAGGCCTCCAGCCTCAAGAAAAAGATGAAGGACAAGGCGTTCGCCGCCAGCGTCAACCGCGACTGCATCCGCCAGTGCTCCGAGCTCGGGATGGAACTCGGGGACTTCCTCACCCTCGCCATCGGCGCGATGGCCGAAATCGACGAGGAACTCGGGCTGAAAAAAGCTTAATTTACACATCAATACCAAGTATGAGCACAGGTATATCTATATTTGATGTTCCGCGTTTCGTTAAATCCCACGCAAACTGTTCAAAATAAGATACACCTGTGCTCATTTCATCTGCTAAGTGTTTTACAGGAACGATTTCAATACCTGTATCAATTTTCCCTAGATTAGAAAAAATCGTCATTTTTGCACAAACATTGTAAACCATAAATGCGTACTTACCGAACTGAACTTCAACTCCAAGCTTTACCCCTTTTTTTTAAAAAATCCATATCTCTAAATGGTTTTGCTTTTTTAGATGAAGAAGGAATATATCCATCTAAGTAGTTTCCATAAATATATTCGCATTCAACAGAATAATTTGACCAACAATATTTTTTAAATTCTTCTTTAAATTTTTTGTTCAACTCTTTAGGGGAAAACAATATTCTTCCATCCATTGTCACTTCATGACTTTCCTTATTTTTGCAAGACAAGGCATCAACAGCATTAACAACATTTACAATTTCAGAAAACTCTTTACTATATTTAGTTTCTACCGCACTTTTGCCACCATTAAAATCAAATTCAGCAACTATTTTCATATTAAATATCCTTGCTTTCCCTTCCATTCTTTAGGAACTTGAGCAACTTTTTCTCTACCTGTAGGTTTGTGTATTTCTTTACCGATTGGCCTTAATTTTAGATCGCCCATAACAAATCTTTTTACTCTTTCTTGAGCAATTTCAACATATTGTTTTTCCAATTCAACAATCATACCTTTTCTATTGTGCTTGATTGCTGCAATTAAACTGCTTCCCACACCCCCAAAAGGATCAAAAACCCAATCATTTTCATCTGTATAAGCAAGAACGCATCTTTCAACTAATTCCACTGGGAATTGACATGGATGAATCGTTTTTTCTGGATGATTACTTTTTACATTTGGTATATTAACGATACCATCTTCTAATTCATTATTAATAATAGTCCAATAATCTGATGGATTTTTACCTAATGGATTTCCACTGGGAAGTCCTTTTTTAGGACCTTTATAATGTAGTTTTCCAGGATATTTTGAAGGAACACGAACAGGATCAAGATTAAATGTATATTCATCATTTTTTGTAAACCATAAAAGCGTTTCATATCTTCCCGAAAAACGCTTTTGACAATGCAATCCATGCTCAAAATGCCAAATAATTCTATTTCTTAATTTAAAACCAAGTTTTTTAAAAATAGGATAAAAGTACATATCAAGAGGAAAAACTTCTCCTTTATCAATATAATTACCAACTTGCCACACAATACTCCCGTCAACACAAAGCGTACGGACAAGTTTTTCCAAAATCTCTTCTTGCCACTTTAAATAATCAGAAAGAGAAACCTTTTTTTCATAAGATTTTCCAATATTATAAGGTGGAGAAGTAATAATTAGCTTAAAATAATTATCAGGAAGCGTATCAACAATATCAAGAATATTATTATTACTGATAACTATCCTGGCTTTTTCATTTATATTTTTAAATATGCGTTTTTCATCGAACATATAAACATATTCCTGATAATTTATTTATACCTTTATATGTTGGAAACCAGACGAGAAAGGGGAGGCGTTCCTAACAGCCTCCCCTCTCTCGTAAGTTGTCTGTCAGTTTTAGCAGTTCCTGTTGCAGTGGAACTCGTCGTCCATCCAGTACTCGAGCGGCATGGCCTTCTTGAGGTTTTCGATGAGGGCCTTTTCCTGTTCGGCGTCCATCGGATGGAGACGGATGTAGACGTGGCTGGAACCTTCCTGCGATCTGCCGCGGGAGGTGAGCACGGAAAGGACGTTCCCGCCGTTGTGGCTGATGGCGTCAAAGATGGGCGTCAGCACGCCGGGCTTGTCGGGCAGCAGGAAGGCGAGCTGGAGGCCGCCCTTGCCCGCGCCGCAGAAGTCCACCAGCACGCGGAAAATGTCGTGGTCGGTGATGATGCCCACGAGCTCCCCGGAACCGTCCACTACCGGCAGGCCGCCGATGCCCTTGTTTTCCATGAGCAGCGCGGCGGCGTCCACGGCGTCGGTGTCGTACACCGTGACCAGATCGGTGGTCATGATGTCTTTGATCTTCACTTCGGAAAGGAGATAGTACAGTTCGTGCATGTCGAGCGTCGTCGCCTTGGAAGGAGAGGCGGCCCGAATGTCCCGATCGGACACGATGCCGACCACACGCTTCCCGTCGAGCACGGGCAGACGCCGGATGTTATGATCCTTCATCAACTTCGACGCCTTCAGCATGGATGTGTCAGGGGTCACTGTGATGACGTCCTTGGTCATCCACTCACGAATCAGCATGGGAACCTCCTTAAGAGAGACAAACCGGGAGTTACGAGGGTTAGGGAACGCTTTTTGAACACTCCGAATCTACACGATTTCGCGGCGTCGCACAATGCCGGAAGGCGGAAGGACGCATCCGCTGGCGTCCCCGGAAAAAGCGTGCTATCCGAACACCATGATACCTTCCGACCTGATGCCGTTCTGGATGACGCTGGGCCGCCCGCTCACGCGGCTCCTGTTGGCCATGTGTCTCGGCCTGCTCATCGCCAACGTGGTGGAGGCCCTGCGCTGGACGCGCCCCCTCGCCCGCCTTTCCGCGCCGTTGGTGCGGTTGGCCCGGCTGCGCGAAGTCGCCGGGGCGTCCTTCTCCATGGCCTTCTTTTCCCCCGCCGCGGCCAACGCCCTGCTTTCCGAAAGCCACGCCAAGGGCGAGCTGAGCCTGCGCGAGCTGGTGCTCGCCAATCTGTTCAACAGCCTGCCCGCCTACATGGTGCACCTGCCCACCATGCTGTTCATGCTCTGGCCCGTGCTCGGGGCTCCGGCGCTGATCTACACGGGGCTGACCCTTGCCGCCGCCGCGTTGCGGACCCTGTTCACGGTGGGGCTGGGACACTGCCTGCTGCCGCCCCTTGAGGGCGCGCAATGCGCCGAATGCCGCCTCCCGCAGGAAAAGGTGACGCTGAAAAGCGCGGCGGCCAAGGCGTGGAAACGGTTCCGCCGCCGTCTGCCCAAGCTCGTCCTGTTCACCATTCCCGTCTATGTGGTCATGTACGTGATGCAGCACTACGGCCTGTTCCGCGCCGCCGAGGCGTGGCTGTCCGATCATACGCCGTGGCTCGGGTTCGTCCGGCCCGAGGCGCTCGGCATCGTGCTTCTGAGCCTCGCCGCCGAAATCGGGGCCTCCCTGTCCGCCGCCGGTTCGGCGCTGCACATGGGCGGGCTGACGTCCTCCGAGGTCATCGTGGCCCTGCTCGTCGGCAACATCCTGTCCACGCCCATGCGGACCATCCGCCACCAGTTTCCGGCCTACGCGGGGTACTACAGCCCCGGTCTGGCCCTGAAGCTCATCGTCTGCAACCAGCTCCTGCGCACCCTCACCATGATCGGGGTGACGTGGGCGTACTGGCGGTATGTTTCGGGGTAGAACGCGCGCGTGAAAAACCGTCAGGAGACAAGGCGGAGCTTTTGGGAAAAAAGGGAAAGCAAGAAACAAAGAAAAATCAGTTGATTATCTTTTTAAGATTTTTTTGTAAAAAAACGCTTGCCAAGACGTGCAAACTCGCTTATTAAATGTCCTCGCTGCTTCGGTAGCGACTCATGGCAAGGTAGCTCAGTTGGTCAGAGCATACGGTTCATACCCGTAGTGTCGAGAGTTCAAATCTCCCCCTTGCTACCAGAATGCAATCCCGGAAGGGATGAAATAGCCCGGAAACCTGTACAGGTTTCCGGGTTTTTCTTTTGGCTCTGTCATAGTATGTGGTTGTTTCATCTCCACAGCACGGTGAAACGACGACCTTTTTCTCCATTCTCCCCTTGGCGGAATCCATGCCTGGGGTATTTTATTGGTTATTCCTTTGGCATTTCAAGGAATAAAGCATCAACCATTTTCTATGACACAGCCTTTCTTTTTCGCCTTCGGGAAGGCGGTCGATGCGGCGGAGGCCGAGACGCCGTCGCCGCAGGCGTCCCGACAATGCCGATCCGCGAGGGCGCACGTTCCACGCTGCAAAAAGGCCGTTGAGCGCAGCGCATGCTGCTCAACCGCAAACGGGAACTCGGCCTTTGCCGTACCCGGCGAAGCACGCCCCTCCCCGCGCATCCGTCCCCGATGAGTGCGGACAGCCGAGCGTTCGTCCTCGCCTCCCGCCACGTCGCCTTCTCCATCGTCATCGACCGCCATCACGTTGCCGTTCGTACTCCGCCACGCCGTCCCGAGGCACTCGGCAGGCGCACAAGGCGAAACGCCGCCCGCCGAGACGGCTGACGGCCCGTCGTACAGACCCGCAGGCGTCGCCGGACGGTCGCGGAAACGCTCCCGGTCGCCTCGCCTTACCGCGCCATCAGCGCGAACACGCCCCATCCGAGGGAGTTGCGCGTATATGTCGCATAGCGTGTCGGCTCCAGAGTCAGCCTGGCGCGGACCTCTTCCGCAAAGTCGTCACCGGGATTCGCTTCAAGCCAGCGCCGCATGGTAAGCCACTTGGCCGCCTCATACCTGTCCCAGCCCTCCCGATCGGCCAGAACCATTTCCACAACGTCGTAGCCGAGGCCGCCGAACGACGCGAGAAGTTCCGGGAGCGTGAGAAAATCGGAGACGGCGTTGGCGCAGCATCCTCTGGCAACGTCTTCCGTCGGCGGCACCCGCAGCCAGTAGGGCTCGCCGATGAGGATCATCCCTCCGTCGCAAAGGCTCTTCGCCAGCAAATCAATGGTGCCGGCGACGCCCCCGCCGATCCATGTGGCGCCGACGCAGGCCGCCACGTCGATCTTGTCCTCGGAGACGTAGCCCGTCGCATCGCCGTGGATGAACGTGACCCGTTCGGTGACTCCGAGTTCCCGGGCCCGGCGTTTCGCCTGCTCGGAAAACAAACGGCTCATGTCAACGCCGACGCCCGTAATGCCGTAATCCCGCGCCCACGTACACAACATTTCTCCGGAACCGCTGCCGAGATCGAGTATGCGTGTCCCCGGTTTCAGACGCAGCACGGCGCCGAGTGTGGCGAGCTTTTCCGCCGTAAACGGATTATGGATGCGGTGGGCGCTTTCGGTAATGGTGAAAAGACGTGGAATGTCCAATGGAGAAACTCCTGTTGCTCGGTTGAAGAAGCCTTGCGGCCTGCCCGTGGCGGATGCGTGGTTCCGACGTCACGCCCCAGTCCCGCCGTTTCGGATTGTTGCTCCGGCATGCCGCAATGAACCTGAACCATCTCCATTTCCCTTACAATGAAGACGTATGAGGACAGTATATCGTACGGGTCCCCAAGGCACCCTCCTTTTCGTTTCAGAAAGGAAAAAGCGCCCCGAGCGGACTCAGGGCGCTTTCTGCTAGCCGTTTTTCCCGGCGCTGAGGATTTTGTATATGGCCTTTTCCGACAGGCAATAGCGTTCCGCCAGGTCGCTGACGGAACACCCGGCCAGACGACCGGCCACAATGTCCCTGTTTCTTGCCCGGAGCGTGTGTTTCGTCTCCGTAGTCGTACCCCACGGGAGCTTGTTCCCCGTCTTGCGCGGAATATACAGATACTCGCCGTCTATATACTGCTGAACCGCATGCAACAGATCATGCGGCAATACATCCTTTGCCTTTTTATAGCCCATGACGCTCCTCCTAATGGCGTATCAGGATCGAGCGGGAGCTATTGCCTAAAAGCGTTTCATGTTACGCAATAGCTTCCGCTACGCGCAACGGACACTATCCTGTGCGTTGAACATCCGGTTTCCTCTCTGTGGATTCGTTTCTGGTTGAAGAAAGGAGCGGTGAGACTCCGCCAACGTTGCAGGACGTCGGTGCGGCGCATGCCGTTTCCTTGCGGGAACGGCCCCACCTTGCCCTTATGGAAGGTTTCGGTCGGCTGCGGACGGCCTGTGCGGCGACGGCGGGACTCCGGCGGGCGGGTCGCACCATGCGGGGAGGCCCGAGAACAGGCCGATCATGCGGTAGCGCTCCTCATCCGGGAACACGCCCGCGCCGCACCGCTCAAAGACGATCCGGGCCCACACCCCGCCCGCCTCTACGAACGAACGCGGATCGGCCTCGTAGCGTTTCCGACCCCGTATCTGAACATCATAGGCCGCCAGATGATCGTATGTCGGGGCCGCCGCCATGACCGTCTGCCAGAACAGCGCGTACCCGTCCTCGCGCTCCCGGGCCGCACCCGCTTCGCCTTGCCCGTAGTGCTCCGTGTAGGCGGCGCTCAGACATTGCCGAAACGCGGCGCTCAGCTCCGGCGGCGTGTCCTCCGGCAGCAGACGCTGCCCCAGCGTCCCGAAGTTTCCGGCGTTGGTCTGCGTATTTTCCGTAATGGGAACATGGACGTGCATCAGGCAGCATCCTGCCAGCAGTCCCGCCCCCAGCAAAGTCAGAATCGTCCGCATGGCGTCCTCCTCGGGAATGGCGGGCGGCCGGGCCGCATTCCCTACCCGCGGTTTCGCCGCGAGGCGTTTCCCCAACGGGCGAGGGCAAGGGCCAGCTCGCGCACGTCGATGGGCTTGGTCAGGTGTACGTTCATCCCCGCGGCAAGGCTGCGCTCTTCGTCCCCGCGCATGGCATGGGCGGTCATGGCGAGGATGGGCACGCTCCGGCCCTCCGGCAGGCCACATTCCCGGATACGCCGCGTGGCGTCGTAGCCGTTCATCACCGGCATCTGCACGTCCATCAGGATCGCGTCGAAGTTCCGCTCCTTGAGGAACAGCTCCACGGCCTCCTGACCGTTGCTCGCCACGCGGGTTTCCACATGAAAGCGCGACAACATGTTGATGACGACGTACTGGTTGATCTCGTTGTCCTCGACGACGAGCACCCGCAGGCCCTCAAGTTCCGCGAGCGGGAGGCGTTCGTCGGCCACGTCGTTCCCGGAGTACAGCGCCCCGAGCTCGCTGCGCGGGGCCTCCTCCGACAACGGGAATTCCAGCTCCACCCGGAACGTGCTGCCCCCGTGGAGACGGCTCCCCACGGACAGCGTACCGCCCATCAGATCGACGAGCCGCTTGCTGATGGCGAGCCCGAGGCCCGCGCCGCCGAAACGCCGGGTGCTGGTGTCGTCCACCTGCACGAAGGGCTTGAAGATGCGCTCCAGGTCCTCCTTGGGGATGCCGATGCCGCAGTCGCGCACGACGAACGCCAGCCGGGTCCGTTCCGCCGTGCTCTCGACGGCCCGCACCTCGACTTCGACCGCCCCCTCGTCGGTGAACTTGACCGCGTTGTTGCACAAATTCAGCAGCACCTGCCGGACGCGCAGGGGATCGCCCATCAGCCGCAGGGGCACGTCCGGCCCGAGGTCCAGACTGAACTCCAGCCCCTTTTCCTCGGCGGTCTGCCGGACCACGGCGGAAAGCACGCCGAGTTCCTTTTTCAGATTGAACGGGACGGACTGGAGGTCCAGCCTGTTGGCCTCGACCTTGGTCAGGTCCAGAATGTCGTTGAGGATGCCGAGCAGGGCCGTACTCGAATCGCTGATCCGGGAAACGTACTCGTACTGCTGCGGCGTGAGCTCCGTCTTGAGCGCCAGATAGGCCAGCCCGATGATCGCGTTCATGGGCGTGCGGAGCTCGTGGCTCATGTTGGCGAGAAAGGCCGACTTGGCGCGGTTGGCGGCTTCGGCGGCCTCCTTCGCGGTACGGAGGACGGCTTCGTGCCGCTTGTGCTCGGAGATGTCGGCGGTGTAGCCCACCGCGCGCACCGCATCGCCGTCCCGCGAAAATTCACACTCGAAATCAAACCAGACCTGTCCCCGCTCGGGGTGAAGAAGCATCAGCTCGAAACGCTCGCAGCCGCCGGGACGCCATGCCGCACGCCGCAGGGCCTCCAGTACCCGCCTGCGGCATTCCGGGGCGATCCGTCGCCACAGCCGCCGGAAGCCGGAAAAGGAAACGTCGGCGTCGGTCATGCCGAACTGCCCGAAGAAAATGTCGTTGGCGGAAAAGGTGATCGTCTTTCCGCGCACGCACTCGAACACGCCGATCCGTCCGATGCGGCAGGCCGTCTCGAACCGCGCGAGATTTTCGCGCACCTGCCCGCGCATGGTCTCCAGCTCGCTGACGTCCTGATGGTATCCCTTCAGGACGGGACGCCCGCTCCCGCCTTCCGCCCGCCTGCCGCCGCACCGCACGAAAATGGGCCCCCGCGCGGGATGGTGCCACATGTACTGGACTTCCTGCTGTTGCCCGGTGGACAGCATCTTCTCCACGCACACGTCCACCGCCCGCCTGTACTCCGGGTCCACACGGGAAAACCAGTGCCGGAAACACGTCTCCGGCGAAGGATGCGTTTCCAGTCCGAGCAGTTCCAGCATGCTGCCGTTGGCCATCATCCGGTGCGCGTCTCCGCGACCGTCGAGGGATATGGCCCAAAGGCCCGTCTTGCCGTTCCGCAGGGCTTCGCTCATCCATTCGGGACTGTTGAATATCTCGGCATCAATTCCCATAAGGTCTCCCCGGTCTTTCCGTCCGGCCTATCGATCCGCGCCTTCGGACGCGATCTCCCGCAGGGCCGCGGCGTCACGGATGGCGATGTCCTTTCCTTTCAGCTCCACCAGCCCCGCTTCGACGAACCGGGACAACTGGCGGGAAAGCGTTTCACGGGCCAGCCCGAGCAGATTCGCCAGCACTTCGCGGGATACCCCGAGCCGGATGACGTCCGCGCCTCCGATCTGCCGCCGGTGCAGCAGATAGGTGGCGAGCCGTCCCGCCGCCCCGCCCTGCCCCTGCACCGCGAGCTTGTGGGCGAACATCCGCAGGCGCAGCGACAACGCCGCCAGCATCCGCAGGGCCAGTTCCGGGTTCTCCGTCACCAGCGCGAACAGCGCCTCGGCGGAGACGTACAGGGTTTCCACATCATCCACGGCGACGGCGGACGCGGGGAAGGTGCCCCGCTGAAACATGGCGGCCTCCCCGATGGTATTTCCCTTGCGGACGAGATGCAGCACCGTTTCCCGCCCGTCGGGGGCGAACCGGACCACCTTCACGACGCCGCGCAGCACGACGTGCATGCCGTCGGCGCGCTCGCCCTCCCGGAACAGCGCCGCGCCCCGTGCAAACGTCCGCATCCGGCATCCGTCGGCAAGCCGCTCCCGCTCGGCGGAGGAAAGCGGTTCGAACAACGGCAACGTCCCGAGCACTTCCAGTTTTTCCATCAAGATGCCCCCGTTCGCTCACCTGTTTCGGCACAAGTACACCGGACACCTCCGAAGACGCAAGCGGCATCATGCGGAATACCGCATAACGAGCCTCTTACGGATGCGAAACGTCCCGTTTTTCGGAACCTCCGCCGCGCTCTTTCAACGGCGGCCCCGAACGGCGGGGCCCCGCCCATACTTCCGGTCGAGCAGACCCCGCATGCTCCCGAAGGCGACGGCGCGGCACGCCCTTCCCGGCGACGGACCTTGCCGGGATGCCCGCGGTGGCGGATTTTCCGCCTCCGCCGCATCAGCCGTTTTTTCCGGCATCCGGAATGAAAACGCCGGAGCGGGCGTTCCCGTTCCGGCGTACATGCCATATGTTTTCAACATGTTCCCACACAATCCCCATTCTCCGAACGGGGATTCGATACAACCGAACGTCTTGGGAGGGAAAGGAACCTTTTTTCAGAAAGGTTCCTTTCCCTCCACCACATGTTTACCCCAAAAGGGCCTTCAAATCTTCGTCAGGGCTGGAAATGGGCTTGATGCCCCACTTCTCCACGAGCAGGTTGAGGATGTCGGGCGAAACGAACGCCGGAAGGCTCGGTCCAAGCCGGATGTTCTTCACGCCGAGGGCAAGCAGGGTCAGCAGGATCGCCACGGCCTTCTGCTCGTACCACGACAGCACCAGCGACAGCGGAAGATCGTTCACGCCGCACTGGAGCGCGTCGGCCAGCGCCAGCGCCACCTTGACCGCCGAATAGGCGTCGTTGCACTGCCCCACGTCCATAAGGCGCGGGAACGGGCCGATCTTGCCGAGGTCCTTGTCGAAGAACCGGAACTTGCCGCAGGCCAGCGTCAGAATGAGGGTGTCCGCAGGGGCCTTCTCCACGAATTCCGTATAGTAGTTGCGGCCCGGCTTCGCGCCGTCGCAGCCGCCCACGAGGAAGATATGCCGCACGGCACCGGACTTCACCGCGTCGAGCACGGCGGGGGCGGCGTCCAGCAGGGTCTTGCGCCCGAAGCCGACCGTCACGTCCTTGCCCGGCGCGTCTTCCGCAAAGCCGGGAAGTTCCAGCGCCTTGAGCACGACCGGCGCGAAGTTCCGATCCTTGATGTGGACGAGGCCGGGCCAGCCCACGATGCCGGACGTAAACACCTTGTCCCCGTAGTTCTTGGGATTCTGGATGCAGTTGGTCGTGAACAGCACCGCGCCGGGGAAGTCCGGCAGTTCCTTCTGCTGGTTCTGCCACGCCGTACCGTAATGCCCGACCAGATGCGGGAACGCCTTCAGCACCGGATACCCGTGCGCGGGCAGCATTTCGCCGTGGGTATAGATGTTGATCCCGGTGCCCTGCGTCTGCTTGAGCAGTTCGTACAGGTCTTCGAGATCGTGGCCGGACACGAGGATCGCCTTGCCCTGACGGTGCCCGAGGGACACCTGCGTGGGCACCGGATCGCCGAACGCCTTGGTGTTCCCGGCGTCGAGCAGTTCCATCGCCCGGAGGTTCGCCTTGCCGCAGCGCAGCACGAGGTCCAGCCATTCCTCAAGGCTGCGCGCCTTGTCCGGGGTCCCGTCCTTGTCGGGCATCCCGGCGGCGAGCGCCTCGTACACGAAGGCGTTCAGCTCGGGGTCGCGCTGGCCGAGGACGGACGCGTGATCCGCGTAGGCGGCTACGCCCTTCAGGCCGAACAGCAGCATCTGCATGGCCGATTGAATGTTCGGGTCCGCATTGAAGTGATCGATACCGGCCCGTACCTTCAGCAGTTCCTGAAAATCCGCATCCAGCGCGGCGTCGCCGGTATCGGGCCGACAGCCCAGCCGTTCGGCGAGCGCCTTGCGGCGGCGGATGGCCTCCTTGGCGACCTCCTCAAGCGCGGCGTAATCGAAATTCACGTTGGTCAGCGTGGCGAACAGCGCCCGCACCGTAAAGTCGTCCGTATCCTGATCGATAATGCCCTTGGCGCGGGCCTTGAGCGCCGTGCGGGACAGCAGCCGCAGCGCATGGATCACATGGTCCTGAAGATCGGCTACCGGGGCCTGCTTGCCGCAAACCCCCATGATCGTACAGCCCGTGCCTTTCGCGGTCTGTTCACACTGATTGCAAAACATGGAAAGCCTCCCGGGTTGGGGGTAGAATGTCATCGTCTTTACACAGACCTTCCCACTTTATCCGAAAAAGACAGTGACGGGGATCACAATCATGGCCCGAGCCGCAAAAAATCATGTGCCGGACGCGCCGTCTCCTCGGCTTGACAAGGTTCTCGCGCGCCGGATAGAAAACGAAGTTCAGCCGGTTTCACGCCGGGCCATCCCATCCGCAGCGCGTCCGCGCCTGCCCCGGAGTTCGCCTCACCATGATATGCAAACGCTGCAAGTCCGCCACGGCCATCATTTCCCTGCCGAGCCACAACACCGGATTCTGTGAAGCCTGTTTCCGGGACTTCTTCACCGCGCAGGTCGCCCGGGGCATCGAAACCGGCAAGCTGTTCACCCATGAGGATCGCATCCTCGTCGCCCTGTCCGGGGGCAAGGATTCCCTGTCCCTCATGCTCGAACTGTCGCGGCAGGGTTACGACGTGACCGGCCTGCACATCGACCTCGGCATCCCCGGCACGTCCGAGATCGTGCGCGGCGTGATCGAACGTTTCTGCGGCAAGCACGGCTTCAGGCTGATCGTCAAGGAAATGGCCAGGGAGGGACTCGCCATCCCGCTGGTGAAACAGCGCCTCAAACGGCCCATCTGTTCGGCCTGCGGCAAGATCAAGCGTCACTACTTCAACAAGACCGCGCTCGAAGAGGGCTTCACCGCCCTTGCGACCGGGCACAACCTCGACGACGAGATCGCCCGTCTGTTCAGCAACACGCTCCGCTGGGACGTCGGCTATCTGTCGGATCAGGGCCCGCGCCTCGACGGCGAGGACGGTTTCGCGCGCAAGGTCAAGCCGTTCTGGCGGCTGACCGAGTTCGAGACGGCGACCTACGCCTTCCTCAACGAAATCGAGCACCACCACACGCCCTGTCCCTACAGTTCCGGGGCGAGCTTCACCTACTACAAAGGGTTGTGGAACCAGCTCGAAGAGGAGATGCCGGGCCGCAAGCTCTCCTTCTATGTGGATTTTCTCAAACGCGGGCGTTCCGCCTTCACCGCGCTGGAAAAGGAGGAGGGCGACGCGCTTTCCCCCTGCTCCGTCTGCGGGTACCCCACGTCTTCCGGCGTCTGCGGCGTCTGCCGCATCCGGGAAGCCGTCAAGGAAAAAGAATAGGGAGTGAACTTGGGAGGGGGAAGGGAACCTTTTCTGGAGAAAGGTTCCCTTCCCCCTCCCAAGCCCTCCCCTTTCCTTCCCAAGACGTTCGACCTCATCGAATCCCTGTTCCCGGTTCTTGGGAAGGCATGGCGGACGGGGCGGGGC
>PPYF01242467.1_pt1 | contig 14377 bp, 11 predicted proteins | sample 1559871 | NCBI WGS metagenome assembly PPYF01 (sample SAMN08240021, study PRJNA423297) | Human gut metagenome, whole genome shotgun sequencing project. | reverse complement strand
CCATTGACCATGCCAATCAGGTGGACGCTATCCCGGAGATGGACCAGAAAGGCACAGCGCTCCATCCGGGATCCCACGACATCGTGTTCGACCATGTAAACTTCTCCTACGGCAGCCGGCCCATCTTGAAGGATGTGTCCCTTACCATCCCGGACAGAACCAGCACCGCTATCGTGGGACCCTCCGGCTCCGGCAAGACCACCCTCTGCAATCTGATCGCCCGGTTCTGGGATGTGGAGGGCGGCCGGGTCTCCATTGGAGGCCGGGATGTGCGGACGTACACCCTGGAGTCCCTGATGGAGCAGGTGAGCATGGTGTTCCAGCGTGTGTACCTCTTCCATGACACCATCGAGAACAACATAAAGTTCGGCTGTCCCAACGCCACCCATGAGCAGGTGGTGGAGGCGGCCGGGAAAGCCTGTTGCCACGACTTCATCTCCGCCCTACCGGATGGATACGACACGGTGATCGGCGAGGGCGGAGCCACCCTCTCCGGCGGTGAGAAACAGCGCATCTCCATCGCCCGATGCCTGCTGAAGAACGCCCCCATCGTCATTTTCGATGAGGCCACCGCCAATGTGGACCCAGAGAATGAGGATCAGCTCCAGCGAGCCATAGAGGCATTGACCCGGGAGAAAACGGTGCTGATGATCGCCCACCGGCTGAAGACCGTCCGCAACGCTGACCAGATCCTGGTGCTGGACCAAGGCCGCATCGTGCAGCGGGGCACCCATGAGGAGCTGAGCGCCCAGGAGGGCATCTACCAAGATTTTGTGTCCGAGCGGACGGCGGCGGGTCATTGGTCTCTGTGACCTCACCCTTTGAGAATAAATGTAGAGCCAGACAGTTGATTTCACTGTCTGGCTCTACATATTGGTGGTACCAAAGCACTCTCACTATCCTACCTACTACACCTAAATTAACAAATGTTATCTTTGCACGCCTATCTGGCTTAGGCTCTCACACGAGCCAATACCCATTTCACACCCACAAAAGGTTCCTCCCAGAATCTGCTGTCAAAAGAATTCTGGCGGTTATCCCCCACCACAAAGAAATAGTCCTTCGGCACAATGAGAATCCGGGTGGCAGTTGCCAATTCCTGATTCACCGCGAAGGAACCGTCCTGGTCATTGAGAGAGACCGTGTCCCCTCCCACCGCCACAATGCGCTTGACCAGCGTCTCGCCCTCGTGGCGGAACACGATGATGTCGCCCCGGCCTAAGCTGCCAACGACGCGGGTTCCCAGAATGATGTTGCCCTCTGGGATGGTGGGCTCCATGGACGAGGAGGGCACAATCCCCACAAAGAGCACCGTGTGGAACAGCAGCCACACGCTGCAACACAAAAGGATGGGCAAAAGTATCCAGCGGTATTTCTTCAAGTACATCGCCTCCACAAAAAAGCGGGCACGCTGTGATCCTGCTCACAGCGTGCCTTCTTTTTTTTATAAGCTCGCTTCATTGCATGGCCCGCAAATAGCTTCGCGCTTTCGCCTCCCAGGCAGTGATATAGTTGTCCGGCGCCCCCAGGCGTACCCCTATTTCCCGTGTGGAATAACCTTTCAGCCTCAGCCGCAAAGCTTGGATTCCTTTTTTCGCCACACCTTTAGCGGTGCTCTCCCCTCTCTCCAGTAGGTCTTCCAGCTCCAGGGCGGAGGTAAACTCCCCATTTGTCCCCTGGATTTCCAGAATGGGCAGCTCCATGGGCTGCTCCCCGGAGGCCTTCCGGGTGGCCGAAATCAGGGCGGTGCAGATCTCGTTCCAGATGAGCCGGTAGGCATAGGTGGAAAAGCAGCCGCCCTTGTCCGTGGCCGCCGCCTTGCACAGGCCGATGCAGCCGATCTGGAACAGGTCCTCCCGGGTGTACCTGCCAAAATATGTGCCATGGACTTTGTCCGCGATGACTTTTCCCACCAGGCCCATATTCTCCTCCGCCTTTCGCTGCTGTTCCGCTGTCAGTTTCATGACGCTTTGGCGCCTCCTCTCCCCAGCATCTCCTTGCAAGCTTGGAGTACCTGCCTGCAGGTGTACTCCTCCAGATAGCCAATATGTGCCTGAGACTGTGGCGCCTGCAGGAAGTTTGCCAGCCAACGGTAGGCCTCCTGCTTGGTCATCCGCCCGCTGGTGTAGAGCTTATCGAAATACTGGTGGGTCTCCCGGCGGAGAGCCCGCAGGTCCCCATTGGCCAGCGTCCCCAGGGGGATGGTCGTCCCCGGCTGCACCCGCACATAGGCGTCACATTCCGGGTAGCGGGAGCACACATAGAGCATAGCGCCGTTTTTGTTGTTCTGGTAAATGCCGTCCGCGCTGCGGTACACCACCGTCGCACCGCAGTAAGGGCAGCGCATAGGTCTCTTTCTCTTCTTTTTCACAAGGATCCACCTCCACGTTTTTTGGAAAACAAAAAGCCGGCTGTCCGCTGGAATACGAGAGACAGGGATTTCCTATCTCTTGGGAACAGACTCTTCTGTTCCCTGTCCAAGCGGCCAACCGGCCAAATACGTTTCAGAGTGAGCTTGCGCTATTGTGGAGGGCAAAGCCTCACGCCTTCGCTGCTCCGTAACAGGTTCCCCATCCGCAGGATGGGTGCTGGCGGAGGGGTACCTTCCTCCGCACCTGAAAGCCTGAGCACAAGCCTTTACTGCGTATTTATCATACCACAAAACGCAGGGAAAAGCAAGAAACTTGCAAAAATTTGTTCGATTTTTGATGCCCTCAATACCGTCAGTGGGGCATGGCGATGTGGGTGATGGCCCCCCAAATCCGGTTGCTCTCCTGGTTGACGCCCAGGATGCGCACGGTGACCCTGGCGCCCCGGGGCGGCCTCCCCCGCTTGGGGTAGGAGCACAGGCAGTCCACCCCACCGTCCAGGGCCACAAAGACCCCGGTGGTGTCCACCATGCTCACGGTGCCCACATACCGGTTGCCCACGGAATACCGGCGCAAAGCTTTCTCATAGGGGTTGGCGGATGCCAGCTTCACCGAGGCTGCCACCCGGATGTGGTCCCGGTCCGCGCGGTGAATCTCCAGCAGCTTCACCACCACCCGCTGCCCCGGCTGATAGGCCCCAGTGGCGTCCAGCATCCGCTGGTAGTTCAGCTCCCGCAGGGGAATATAGGTCTCCACACCGAAGAGCTCCACAAAGATACCCCCACGCAGGACGCTCACCACACGGGCCTCGGCGCAAACTCCTTCGTAATGGCCATGGCTTCCAGCCGGCTGGCCGCCGCCAAGCCGGACTCTTGGTCCACTCCCTTTACCACATAGTCCACCTCGGCGCCCATCCGCCGGTTGACCATGCTGAACAGCACCTCGCTTTTGGGCAGACCGTGGAGGTCCTCGGGAGGGTCTACCATCTCCTCCGCGGGGATGATGACCTTGAAATCCCCGTGGTAGAGGACCGCCATGGAACGGCTGGGGCTGTTCTCCGGCCGCTCCACCCCTTGGATGGTCCCGGAAAGGACCCTGCGGGACTTCATGGATTCCACCAAATCCAACAGGTCGTTCCGGTTCTTTTCCGCCTCGGTCTCCGCCTGCAGCTGCGCCCCAATGGCCACCACAGAGGTCCGGCGGGCCGCAGTCTGCGTGGCGCGGCTCCTGTGGGCAGATGGCTGCGCAGGGACAGCCGGAGCGGCAGGTTCTTCCATCGCTGGGGCTTGTTCTTTCTGGATACCCTCCACAGTGCGCTCCTCATCCTCCTGGGGGACGGGGGATTCGGTGCTTTCCATTTCCTGATTTTCGTACCAATCCGTTTCGTTTGACATGTAGGTCCTCCTTTTTTGCAGTTGGTTTAGAAGCCATCCGGTGGCTTGGAAACACCGTACAGCCGCGGCTTTCGTTGCGGTTTTTCTTGTGGACTCTCCTCTTCCCGAGAGAAAGGAGCCTGCGCCTGGGGAGCATTGGGAAGCCGCTCCGGCGTGTACTCCAGCACGCTGCTGCGGACGATCTCCCTGGATAGAGGCAGCTCAGTGTAGTCCACCTTTTCCAGCTTCAGCAGGTTGTGGCCCCGGATGACCACCAGCAGCTCCTGGTTGGGCAGGCGCAGCACCTCATCCGGGGTGAGAAGCCTGCGCTTCCCCTGGCCCTGGGTCTGGCGGTATTGGGGAATCACCTGGGCCACCGCCATGGTCTGGCTCACGGTCATGGTGGAATTCACCTGGATGCTCATGTCCCCGCTGCGGGAGGAGAAGTACTCCGCCGTCAAGTCGTCGGTACAGCCCAGCATCACTTGCAGGTCGCAGTTGCCCACGATTTCCGCCCACAGGTTGTTGGGGTACCGGTTTTGCAGCTGCCCCAGACTCTGCACCGCCAGGGTCACATAGATGCCCCGGCTGCGGATCACGGACAAAGTCCGGGCAAAGTCGGAGCCGTCCGCCGCGCCGCCCAGCTTGCCAATGTTGTTGAACTCGTCCAGGATGAGGTTCACCGGGACAGGACAGCGCATCTCCGGGGTGCTGTCGGCGAACCGCGTCAGCTTGATGAACAGGAAAGAGAAAAACAGGGAACTGAGGAAAGCCATGGTGGCTTCCTGGTCGCTGAGCACCACAAAGGTCGCGCATTTTTTCTTTCCTGGCGCGGTCAGGTCGATGTCGCTGCGGCGGAGGATGCGGGCCACCGCCTCGTTTTGCAGCACTTGCAGCCGGGTCCCCAAACCCAGCACGATGCCGGAACGCACCGTGTCGCTGGCTTGGGAGAAGAGCCGGTACGGCCCCCGGGCGGGATGGTCCAGGGGGAGCCGCTCGAACAGGGCGGTGAGCTGGGCGGCGCTGTGGCGGATGAGCATTTCATACACCGCGGGGAGGTTCTTCTCTTCCGGGCTGCGGGCGGGGTCCAGGTCCACATAGAGAATGAGAGCTTTCAAAAGGTTCCCCTCGCCATTGTCCCAAAAGTGGTCCGTTTTCCCAGAGCTGGTGTTGCCGATGATGACGTTGGTGAGCACCTGGGCCAGCAAAGTGTCGCCGCCCAGGTCAGACATGCAATTCCAAGAGTCCCCGTGTCCAGGACTCACCAAATTGAAGACCTTCACCTCATACCCGTGGCGGCGAAACAGTTCCGCGGTGTCCGCGTAGAGCTCCCCCTTGCTGTCCGTGATGATGGCCGACTCTCCCCGGCGGATGATGTTGAACAGGGCCGGACGGATAAATCCCCGGGACTTGCCCGTACCAGACGCCCCGAACACCGCGATGTGCCGGTTGAGCCGGGTGTCCGCAGGGAGGCACACGGCTTTACCGTTGCGCTTGCCCAGGAGGATTCCATCTGCTTTGTCCAGGGGCTGGATCTCCAACACCTCTTTCAATTCTTTTTCCCCCATCCAGGAGGCGGTGCCGTAGGTGCCCTCCTTGCTGACGGTAAACCCCCGGGGATCCTGGCCGCTGCCGCCAAACCGGTCGCTGAATTTGAAATAGGCGGCGAAACCTCCGGCGGTCACCAGCAGAATGCCCATGGACTTTAGGCCGGAAAACGTGAAGGCTGCCCGCACACAATCTGTAATCTGAACACTGGGGAGCTCAATTTGCACCTGCCCAGCCATGCCGCCGGCCCGCTGCCAGGTCTGATAGTTTTCCAGCAGCTGGCCCAGAAGGCCGCCTAGATACAAAAGGGCGGCAAGCCCCAGGAGGACTGCCGCCGCGATGCCGATTACTCTTGTTTTCTTAATCACCCATCGCCTCCCTTTAGCAATTCTTTTTCCACTGCCTCCAACGGAATTTCCCGAACCTCCGCCCGGTCTCCCAAAAACCTGTGGACAAACCCCGCCTGCTGGGGAAAGCAAACCACTTCGAACTTTCCGCTGTGGCTCCACAGCCCCTCCCGAAAGCGCAGGAGCCTAGCCAGGTCCCCATCCAAATGGGAAAGGACTTTCACCGCGCCTACCTGGGCATCATACTCCATGGTGCCACGGCCGTAGGTGCGCGTGGAAGGCTCAAAGAGCAAGTCCAGCAGCCTTTCTTGCCAATCTGGGAGGGTGAGAATCCCCAACAGCCGCGCGCCAAAGTCGTCCAAGGGCAGGAAGTGCACATGGGGATAGATACTGTCAAAGCGCAGCTCCGGGTGGCGGGGGTCAGAGGCTTCCAGGGTTTCCAGGGCTGTCTCATAGGACTTGCCAAAGAGCAGTGCCCCGTCCAAATGGGTTACCCCTCCGTTGAGCCGGGCAATCTCCGTCAGACTGTGGAGGGCTTTGAATTCCCCCATACCTTTCCACTTCATGGCGGCGTCCCTGGTGTTGTGCACAGCGTAGCATCCGCCGGGGTAGAACAGCGCCCCCACTGCCCGGGTAAACAATGTCTTCTTCTCCTCTCCGGGAAATGCTTTCTTGATGTCCCGGGCCAGGTAGAGAGCGGGATAATTTGGCGTGACCTTGCGGATCTCCTCCTGCTGAAGCTTGGGCAAGTCATAGGGAAGCACCTCCACTCCGGCGGTGGCACAGAGGGCCACGGCTTCCGCCACCCGGTGGTTTCTGTCCCGGTGGGCGGTGTCCCCGGGGAAGTGGTGGTTCCAGAAGCTTTCCATGTAATACTCGTAAGCGCGAGGATGGAGCCAGTGAAGCAAGGGGAGCGCCCCCTTGTAGAGCCGCAAACTTTTCTCCCGGCCCTTTCCGTTGGTGACAAAGAGCTTTGTCCTCACTTCCTCCTCTGTGTGAGGATTGCGAAACAAAACAGGTTGGGACAGACGGCTCACCATCTTCTGCACGGTGGCAGGGTTTCCCAGCAGATACAGAGAACTCCAGGGAAATTCCCCTGTCACCGCAAGGATTTGCAGCACTTTTTGGACAAGTGTGTCCGGCCGCAGAACAGGCATTTCAACTCACCTCCCTCTGGGGAATTCTCGACAGGATGCCTGCTCTCTTCGTCGGCTTTTAGGAATTGCAGGTTGGAAAATTTCCAGGAAAACCCTGAATTTTCTCCATTCATCAGCCTGTCCCAAATGGGCCATGGAAAAATGGGCCGGTTTCGGACAAACTTTTTTCGGTTTTACGGCCTATGTTGCAGAAGCTCTACCCCTTCCTCCGGCATGGATTTTTCCGACAACAGCCACTGGGGGAACTCCGCTTGGGGTACCACATAGATTTCCGTGCGCTCCCGGTCGCCTTTGGCGGAACATTCATACTGGCTGCAGGCGGCGGGGTTGTCGTCCTCCATCACATAAAGGGCCACGCAGTCAGCGGCCATGTTGGTCTCAATATTGTCGTGATCCCGCAAAGCCCGGTCGGGGCGGTCCCGGGCATAGACGTGGCGGAAAACCAGCACGCATGGGCTGATCTGCACCGGGAGCTTCCCCTGGAAAAACCGCCGCAGGGCCGGCAGCAGAAGCATCCGCACAAAGGCGGCAGAGCCACGCTCCTTCTTGGGCAGCAGCATGGGCATCCGCAGGGAGAACCAGCCCTCCCGGGTGAAGCCTATCTCCACCGGCGAGGGACTTTCCACCTGCTGGCCCAGTTCCAAAAACACATGGGGCCGGCCGGTGCAGGCCGGTAAGGCTCTGGCAAGGAGCACTGTCTGCTCGCAGGCGTCTGCCAGTTGGGAGGCTGTGTGGTAGACCACACCTTCATCGTCCAATGCAGCAGCCTGAAGCACTGTCCGCTCCAGGGTTTGCATCTGGCGGAGCTTGTTCTCCAACTGGAAAAGTGTCTTTTGAAAGCTAGGCGGTACCATTGCCGCGCACCTCCTCCGCAAAAAAGTGGACTTGAGGCTCCTCTTCCCCCTGGAACTCCACCGTGGAGAACAGGCAAGGCGCCGGGGGAAGGGTCAGCTGGCCAGCCATCTGGAGGTTGGGCACCACAAAGATGTACTTCAAATCCTCCTGGGGATGGAGCAGCTTTGCCAGGTGCTGCTCCCCCTCGTAGAGCACCACGATCTCATAGCCGGTGTTCTCCTTGAGGAAGAACAGCTGGCTGGGATAGGTGGCCGGGTAATGGGCCAGGGGATCTACCCGCTGGATGAATTGCAGCAGCACCCACACCGCCAGAATCATCCGCTGATCAGGGGTGCAATAGGGGTCCAGGCCCAGGTAGTAGCCATCCCCCACATCGGCGATGCGGTGGTCCCGTTTCATGCGGTTCAGCAACCGCTCCGCTGTGGCGGGAGGCTTGTCCCGCAGCAGCCGCACCACCTGGGCCTTGGGCAGCGGCCCGTACTGGGAAAGCCATTTGATCACGTACTGTTCGTCTGTCAAAAGCATGGCGTCACTCCTTTGTGCGTTTTCTTTCTGGAATGCGTTTTTCCTCCCAGAACGCGCATTAACTGGTGTCCGGGGCCGAAATTGCCGGGATATGCGCACAACGACTCAAAAACGCAGAACCATGGTACTGCGTTTTCAACGGCCATTTCATGTACTCACCTCCTCCACAAGGGCAGCAATTACCAACACCCGGCTGTTCCCACCTTGGTCGTTGCAGGTGGAGAGGGTCAGGTATCCTTCGGCGTGGGGGATGGCGTCCAAGCTGGTTTCCTCCAGCAGCGTGGAGCGGAAGTGCTCCATCTCCGCTGCATCGCTTAGGTCTGTGTAGGTGTACACCGGTGAGCGGGTGTTGGTCTCCAGCGCCGCTATCACCTGGTAGTGATATTGGGCGCCGTTCAGTTCCAAGTAGATGTCCTGGTGAGTCTGACGAAAGTTAGGCGACAAGTACTGGAGCATTGGCTTGAACATAGTTCCATCCAACATGTTGTGGCCGTAGAGGATGAGATTTTGACCCTCTGCCTGAGCCAAATTGCGGCCGTCCAGAAAAGGTGTGCCGCCACTGGCATAACTGTCGTAGAAATCCCGGTGAAGATAATGCTCCGGGTCGCTGGGCGTCCACACCACGGGATAGTCCACGGTCGTGTCCGGAATAGTGAGCCAGCCCACGCAGTCGGGATTTTCGGCTTGCAGGGCAGCTAGGTTATGGCGGGGTGGCGCGGTAGTCAAGGTGACCACCGTTCCCCCCGCAGCAGAGGATTCACCAGAAGAATTGTCCGCCAAGGATAGGCTGGATTCCGGTTCCTCCAATAAATAATCTTCTGCCAAGGTTTCGTAAGTCTGCTTTTGGCGCTGGGAGTCCACAGTGTAGTAGCCCAGCCACAGGCCGCAGGCTACGATGACCACCACCAGCACTACACTCAACACAATCAATATTTCTTTTTTCATAGTTTTCAAAAGTAGGAGGGGCCGCGGATGCGGCCCTCCGTCACATTACAGTTTGTTTTGCTTTTTCAGAAGAATCAGGGTGATACCCAAGCCGCCCAGGGCCAGGATGAGCAGTGCCCCCACCCAGAGAGCCGCCCGGCTGCCGCCGGTCTGGGGCACGTTGGGCGTGGGCTCCTCCGGTTCCGTGGGTTCGTCGGGAGTGCTCGGTTCCTCTGGCTCTTCCGGCTCTTCTGGCTCCTCCGGGCTGGGTTCGTCCACCATGCCCACAAACTGGATTTCACTGGTTTCTTCCACGGCAAAGGGGATGTCCTCCGCCAGCCGGTACCCCTCCGGGGCGGCGGTTTCTTTCAGCACATAGCCCTCACCCACGGGCAGCCCCGTGACGACGTGGGGGATGTCGGAGGTTTCCCAAGTTTCGATTAGGGTTCCGTCAGGGCCATACAGTTCCAGTGTGGCGCCGGGCAGTTCTTCTCCAGTTTCGGCGTCCACCTTGGAAATATGGACTACTGTCTGATTGTTGGCGATGGGGTCCAACTCCACCTCAGCAGCGTTCACCTCCACGGCGACGGGTTCTTTCATAGTGAGGTAGCCCGGCAAGGTGGCCAGCTCCATCACCTGGAAAGAGCCGTAGGGGGCCTCGAAGCTGAACTCCCCGGACTCGTTCGTGGTGGTCACTTCGATGGCGGTTTCTTCGGTGAACTCGGTGGCTTCAGCATCGAACAGACCGAAGGTCACGCCCTCCAGGGGAGCCTGCTCTGCTCCGGTCTTGTGGCCAGTGATCTTCCCCCGCAGCAGCTGATTGTAGAACTCCACGGTCGTAGCCTGGTCTGCGGTGACTTCCACTGTCTGACCTGCGGGGATTTCGTACCGGGCGGTCAACTCAGACTCCTGCTCGGTGATCGTGTATTCGCCGGGAGACAGGTCCTCAATGTAGATTTTTCCTGCTCCATCGGTGGTAAAGGTTTCTGAGTAGCCTTCGCCCTCCACCAGGAAAGTGAAGCCCTCCAGCACGCCGTCCTCGGAGGTCTTTTGAATGAGCAGGCCGCCCCGGGGTTCGATGGTGATGGTCTGAGCCTCATCGTTGATATCCGTGTGGGCGGCGATCTCCACCCCATCGGAATAGAGGGTTTCAAACACCACGATGGTGGTTCCCGCCAAGGCGCTGGCGTTCAGGGTATAGTTCAGTTCCACGGTGCCAGCGCTTTCTTCAGGGGTGAACTCCACCTCGGCGGTGACTTCGGCCTCGTCTACCAGGAGAGGTTCCCCAGTGGCTTTGTCCATGAGAATGCCGGAAACGGTGTAGGTTTCGCCAGGGTTCAGCCCGCTGTACTCAACCACATCCACAATGGTGATTTCGCCTGTGGGGTCAGCGATGTGACTGCCATCCACAGTGGCGGAGGTGCCCAAGGTGGGCTTCTCCGGCTCGGTAATCTCCACGGTCTGTGCTTCGTCCTCGATGTCGGCATGGGAGGTGATCTCCACATCATCCAAATACAAGGTCTCGAACACGACTACGCTCTTACCGGCCAGGGCAGAAGCGTCCAGGGTATAGGTCAGCTCCACCGTGCCCTCGGCAGCTTCAGGGGTAAACTCTACCTCAGCGGTGACCTGGGCTTGTTCCTCACCCTCGCCCACCAGTAGGGGTTCGCCGGTTTCCTTGTCCATGAGCACACCGGAAATCTTGTAGGTCTTACCAGGGGTCAGGCCGGAATAGGCCACTTCGTCCACGATGGTTACTTCGCCAACGGGGGAGGCAGTGTGGCTGCCGTCCACGGTAGCGGTAGTGCCAATCTTCGGGCCCTCCACAAAGGTGACGGTCTGGCCCTCGTCCTCGATGTCGGTGTGGGCGGTCACTTCGTTCTCGCCCTGGTACAGGGTCTCAAACACGACCACGCTCTTACCCAGCAGGGCGGAGCTGTCAAAAGTGAACAGCACGTCAATGGTGCCGTTCGGCTCAGAGGGAGTAAAGGTGGCCTCAGAGGTTACCTGGGCCTGTTCTTCACCCTCGCCAATGAGCAGAGGTTCGCCGGCCTCCTTGTCCATCAGAACACCGGTCAGCTTGTATTCCTGGCCAACGGTGAGGCCGCTGTACTCCACGGTGTCGGTGATGGTGATTTGCTCGGCGGGTTCGGCGGTCTTTTCGCCGTCGATGGTGGCGGTGGTACCGATGGCGGGCTTTCCAAAGGTCACAGTCTGCCCCTCATCGTTGATGTCCGCATGGGAGGCCACCACCTTCTCACCTTGGTACAGGTCCTCAAAGACAACCACGGCTTTTCCTGCCAAAGCACTGGCATCAAAGGTGTAGGTCAATTCCACCGTGCCCTGGGCGCTGGTGGGGGTGAACTCTACCTCGGCTGTAACCTGGGTCTGTTCCTCCCCCTCGCCAACGAGCAGAGGTTCGCCCGTCTCTTTGTCCATCAGGATACCGGAAACCTTATAGGTTTCGCCCACCTTCAGGTTCTTATAGGCCACGGTGTCCACAATGGTGACTTCCCCGGAGGGGGCTGCGGTGTGCTCACCATCCACCAAGGCGGTGGTTCCAATTTCCGGTACACCCTCAAACTGGTCATCCAGGGTTCCCAGGTAAATGGTAGTGTTGTTCCGGGAGATGGTAACGTGCTCCACCCGCACCAGGTCATAGCCCTGGTTCCCGGAGCAGCGCAGTTCTTCTACGGTGTAGGTGTCGAAAGGCAGGGCGCACAGGCCGTCCTGGGTCTCCACCATCCAGCCCTCAGTGGTCAAGCCGAACCAAGTGCCAGCATGGTCATCCCACGCAGCTTCGTCCTCTACACCATCATTACCGTTGGTGTTCTGCGAGTGGGGGTTCCACTCGGTTTCCGTGCGGACCTCACCGTTTTCATCGGTCACAACGATGTGTTCCTCACCCGTGGTTTCAGAGATGAGTTTGAAGGCCACGTTGGCGAACCGGCCCATGTTGGCCTCGCCGCCCTCGCCCACCTTGACAAACTGCAAGTCGCCACGGATGACTTGGTTATAGGCTGCGTCGCCATCCCGGTATTCCACTACTTGCCCATCCTGCCGGATGGTAAAGTGGCGCACCGCCTGGTCAGTATGCAGGTAGCCCTCACCAGGCTTTACTTCCTGCATCTCATAGGTGCCGTAAGGCAGCGCACGGTTCTCGGTCTGGGCAATGCCGTCCTTGACCTCGATGGTAGCGCACACCTCACCGGGGGCGTAGAGAGCACCGTTGACGTACACAACGTTCTTAGATTTGTTTGTGATTTCAAAGAGAGTCCCGTCCAGGCTGGCCCCGCCCAGAGGGGTAAGCAACCCGGATTCCAGGTCACGTTTCTCAATGAGCACGTCACCACGAACCACCTCATTGGGGCAGGTGAACTCATAGATGACCCCATCATCCTCAATGAGCACGGTTTGGTCGGGAACAGTGTTCAGCATGGACTCGTTGGTAGCCGACTCGTGCAAAATGTACTCCCCATAGGGGAGCAGGTCATCCGATGTGCTGGCCTGACCCTCGCTATCGGTGACTAGAGTCTTGACCACCTCGCCGGGCTGATATTTCTGGCCCTCTACCATGACAGCGTTGCGGCTGTTGTTGATGACTTCAAAGGTGATACCGGAAAAATCCGCATCGCCCTGGGGAGTGGAACCGGTGATGGTGTCCTGCTTCTCCACAGCTAGACCGCCACGCTCTACCTCATCCACGGCGGTGACCGCCACAGAATGTCCATTCTGCCGAACTGTAACCGTTTGACCAACCCATGTCAACAACATGGATTCATTAGTCTGGGACTCCCGGACCTCGTAGGTGCCGTAGGGAAGGGCATCGTTGCCAGTGCTTGCAGTACCGGATTCGTCGGTCGTGATGGTCATTACCACCTCGCCCACAGCGTAAGTCTGGCCGCCCACCACCACGGGGTTGGCGCTGCGGTTGATAACTTCAAAGTCAATCCCTGCAAAGCTGGCGTTGCCCTGGGGCGTGGTTCCCATCTGGCTATCCTGCTTTTCAATGTCAATGCCGCCCCGAACTACCTCGTTTTCAGCTTCGTACTCCAGCATCTGCCCATCCTGGTTGATGGTGACGCTGATTTCCTCGGTGAAGGTCTTCAGCATGGAATCGTTGGTGGAAACCTCCCGGACGGTGTAGTCGCCGTAGGGCAGGGCGTTTTCCCCGGTGGTGGCCACGCCTGAGGAATTGGTGGTAATGGTCATGGCAACCTGCCCGGGGGCGGCAGTGTTGCCATTCACCACCACGGTGTTCTGGGAGTTGTTGACAATCTCAAAAGAAATCCCCTCTAGCGATGCATCGCCCTGGGGAGTAGTACCGGTTTCGCTGTCCAGCTTCTGGATGGTCAGCCCGCCCCGCTGGACATCTTCTGTCAGGTCATCCACTTCCAGCTCGTACACATCCCCGGTGAGCTGGCTGCCGTCCACGGTGTAGGTATGCACCTCGGTGTCCAGGCGGTAGCCCTCCGGGGCGGTAAGCTCCTTTACAGTAACGGTACCAAAGGGGATGCCCTCCAGAGTTCCCAAATTGCCGGAGGCGTCGGAGGTCAGTTCCTCCGTCACCGTCTGCCCAACTTTCTGGTAGCTGACCTGGTACACGGCTCCTGCAAGGCTGGCATTGCCCTGGGGTGCGCTGCCGGTCTGGGAGTCCTTTTTCTTCAGCTTGAGGGTCAGGGTGCCCGGCTCGTCCTCCACGCTGAGTGACGTATCCGCCCCGTTGATGGTGAACGTATAGATTTTCTCGTCCAGTTTGTACCCTTTTGGCGGCGTCACTTCCTTGACGGAATAGGTGCCGTCCTCTAGGGGTGTGGAAAGGGTGGCGTGGCCCGCCTCGTCCGTCGTAAAAGTGGCCACCACGCTGCCGGTACCGCTGGTGCCTTTGTAGACATTGTAGGTGGCCCCGGCCAGAGAGTAGGCGCTGTTGCCCTGGGTGATGGATACGTCAGCGGAGGTCTTGGTCAAGGTCACTTGGTAGTCTTTGGGCTGCAAAGGCTCGATCTTGATGAGGATATAGAAGCTGCCCTCAGTTTTGGGGGTGATGGCGCTGATCTGGTTGCCGGAGCTGGGCTCCGTGCCGCTGTGCCACATGACGTCATCGTCGCTGGCTTCGCCCCAGAAAAAACCAATGTGATTGTCCGCCCCATCGGCACCAGGGGAGTTGCTCCACCACATCAAAATGATGTCGCCTTTTTCCGCCAAGCCGGAACTCAGCAGCTCCTGCTTGGTGCGAAAGGCGTAAGCGCTGATATTGCCATTTTCAATAAGGTTTTTGT
>PPYF01545423.1_pt1 | contig 14378 bp, 10 predicted proteins | sample 1559871 | NCBI WGS metagenome assembly PPYF01 (sample SAMN08240021, study PRJNA423297) | Human gut metagenome, whole genome shotgun sequencing project. | reverse complement strand
GTCCTGCTCAACTGCTAAAACTGCGCCTTCCTCTGCAAGAAAGGTGATCAAAATCGGGAAGATAAATGTCAGAAGCGTCATCAGCAGGAAAAGGGTTACAGAAGCCAAATATTTACCGACAACAATCTTCCACATCGGCACGGGACAAGTCCGCAGTAATACCTCCGTACCGTTTTTCTTTTCATCTGCCAAAAGTTTCATTGTAATAATTGGTATAATAAATGTCAGAAATACGCCGATAGAACTAAGCGTTACGGAGAATTGCGCAGACGCGTTCAGGATATTGTTTACCCAGAACATCAGTCCAACGATCGCCATAAAAAATCCCATAATACAATACGCTACAGGAGAGCGAAAATAAGACGCCATCTCCCTCTTATAAATCGTAAACATAAATAACACGCACCTTTAATTTAATCCGTCTCAGCGGAGCTCTGCTCCTTGCTGACAATCTCAATAAATATTTCTTCCAGCGTCCGTCCAACCGGTCGCAGTTCTATTACAGCCATATTTGCATGCGCGACAGCATTGAATACACCCCGCCTGACGTCGCTTTTTCGCTCTGACTCCACATTGAATATAAATGCATCTTTATCAACACGCACAAAATCTACGCGCCGCACGCCGTCTACGCTTTGCAATACTTTTTGGCTTTCCGATTTTCCACTGCCGCCAACAATATTGATTACAAATTTATTAACCGTTCCTTCAGAGGCAGTAAAGTCGGAAACGGAACCGGAAGCCGCTAATTTTCCTTTATTAATTACGGCTACCGTGCTGCATACAGCATTGACTTCCTGCAGAATATGCGTACTCAGTATAATCGTATGTTCGTGACGCAATGCGCTGATCAGCTTTCGGATTTCAATAATCTGTTTTGGGTCCAATCCTACGGTAGGCTCGTCTAATACGAGCACTTGCGGATTTCCGACGAGTGCCTGCGCAACACCAACTCTTTGTTTGTATCCTTTTGAGAGATTTTTAATCAAGCGATCTTTCATATCGCCAATTTTGACAAGATATAAAATTTCATCCAGCTGACGCTTGCGCTGCCGCAGCGGGACATTTTTCAAATCGCAGATAAAACGTAAGTATTCATTCACTGTCATATCATAATAGAGTGGCGGCTGCTCCGGCAGATAACCAATCAAACGTTTTGCTTCCTTTGGGGAATCCATAATATCATATCCACCAACCGTGACCGTTCCCGACGTTGCTGAGATATATCCCGTCAATATATTCATTGTTGTAGACTTTCCTGCACCGTTTGGTCCCAGAAAGCCTAAAATTTCTCCCTTTTTGATCGTTAACGAAATATCATCAACAGCTCGTATCTGTCCATACCGTTTCGTGAGATTTTTTATCTCAATCATTCAACCTGACCTCCGAAATCTATGCATTTTTACATTTAAAAGCACATACCGCGCGATTAATTGTTTTAAAGTATATAGAAGTATATTGTATTGCAGATGTCATCAGGAGAAATATTTTTTAATATTCAATTAACTTTTGCTGAATTGTATACTTTTTTATCCATATTCCGTTCCGGATGATACGTCGGCACATTTCTTTTTAGACATGCGATAATCTCATCATCTGAAAAAGTGGCAAGCGCATCCCGCAGATCATCCAGGATTCTCACGATATCTTCCCACGTAATATTGGAAGGACTTCCGACAAAAATGCCATCATGAGAAGTTTCTGATGTGCCTTCTTCATCTTGCAGGAGTTCTTCATATAATTTTTCTCCCGGGCGCAAACCTGTAAATTCAATTTTCATGTCAACTCCAGGCGTATAACCAGAGATACGAATCATATCCATTGCCAAATCTAGTATTTTAACAGGCTTTCCCATGTCCAATACAAAAATTTCTCCGCCTTTTGCCATAGAACCTGCCTGGATTACAAGACGTGCCGCTTCTGGAATCGTCATAAAAAAGCGCGTGATCTCCGGATGAGTCACGGTTACAGGACCTCCGTTTTCAATCTGGCGTTTAAAAAGAGGGACAACGCTGCCATTACTATTCAATACATTTCCGAAACGGACAGCGACGAATTTCGTCCGGCTTTTCTGCGCATACGCCTGAATAATCAATTCCGCAAGCCGTTTTGTAGTCCCCATGACATTCGTCGGATTGACGGCTTTATCTGTAGAAATAAGAACAAATGTTTTAACATGATTCAAATCAGCCGCCTTTGCAACATTATATGTACCGAATACGTTATTTTTGATTGCTTCTCCCGGTGAATCCTCCATAAATGGGACATGCTTATGCGCTGCCGCGTGGAATATGACATCCGGCTGTTCCGTTTTACAGATATCGTTTATCCGGTCAAAATCACGGACAGAGCCAATGTAGGAAACGATCTCCAAATCCTGATTCAGATGCAGATTAATCGTAAGCTCGCTGATCAAATCATACATATTATTTTCATAAATATCGAACAAAACAAGCTTCTGCGGCTTGAATTTTGCGATCTGTCGGCAAAGTTCTGATCCGATTGAACCGCCGGCTCCGGTGACGAGGATTGTCATATTGCGAATATATCCGTTTACATCATTGATGTTGATATTTGTTTCTTTTCGACCGAGAAGATCGTTGACGTCGATATTTCGGATATTCCGGTACAGAGATTCGTTATCTATCACCATATCATATAAAAGTGGCAAGATTTTCAGCTTGCATCCTAAAGCTTTACACTTATTGACCATTTCCGCCTGATCTCCTTCCGATGCCGAAGGAACTGCAATAATGATCGTTTTAATGCCGTGGTCACTGACAATCTTCTTCAGACTGTTGCCGGGACCATATATTTTCAGTCCATTCAGTCGACTGCTGACCTTTTGCGGGTCGTCATCATAATAGCAGACAACCCGATACCCGAGTTCAGGATTACGTAAAAATTCTTTATATAGGGTACTCCCAGCTTGTCCCGCACCATAAATCATAACATTTTCATAATTTTTATTATGTTCTCTCCTGTATTTCACCTGGTAACGCAATATCGCAACGGCACGAGGCATACAACGTACAAAACAAGCGCCCATAAAAATCAGGATAGACGCCAACATGATCATGCTATAATGAACAGAAGGCAGCGTTTCCTTAAAAAGACTAGCAAAAAAGAAATTCAGTATAATAGAGAAAATAAACGCAATGAAATTTGCAAAAAATATTGTGAAAAGATCTGAGAAAGAAATCTGTCTCAGAGAAATATTATACATATCAAATAGAAAATAAATAATCAGATAGATCGCCGCAATCGCACAAATCAGTGGGATATAACGGAGCGGATCTATTACAGGAACCACCTTATATTCCGTTAGGTTCAAATTCCATAACAAAAAACAAAGTGCATATCCCGAAAACATCATGAGCAAATCAACGGGAATCAATAACAAATATTTTAATTTAAAACGCAAAAGAATCATGCCCCCCTATTAAAACATGCAGGAAACATTATACTAATTTTAAATTTTTCTGTCAATGTCATGTTTTGCTTATCTTCATAATAAAATTATGAGGCAAAATTTTCGCAAGAATTCTGTAGAATTTGTAGAACAGCCGCGGCGTGTAAACACATTTTCCTTTTTTTGCATATTTTATCGCATTGATCGCAACCATTTGCGGATCGCAGTATGGAAGCGTTTCAAATGCCTTTGATTTGCCACCACTGATTCCTGCAATATCTAAGAATTCCGTTCGCATTGGGCTCGGGCAGACTGCAAGCACATTGATTCCCTTGGGTTTCAGTTCCACATGTAAGCCTTTTGAAAAACTAAGAACATACGCTTTTGTGGAACTGTATACCGTCATTCTCGGATTTGGTGCGAAAGAAGCGATCGAGCACGTATTGATAATATAGCTTCCGGAATGCATATACTTTACAACGATTGTTGCAACTGCCGTAAGTGCGCGGACATTCAGATCCGTCATCCGGATCTGCCCGTCTACCGGCATATCCGCTACATTGCCGAGTACGCCGCAGCCAGCGTTATTAATCAGCACCCTCACATCGACATCCGCATCCCTTAGCATGTTATCCAGTTCATCATATGCCGTTTTTTCCGTAAGATCCATTGAGATTGGTTTCACCTTTCCGGAGGAAACGCCGCATTCCGCAGCAGCTTCGGTAAGTTTCTCCAAACGCCTCGCAATGATCCAAATTTCATCAAATTCCGCAGAATCGGGAAGCAGCGCTTTTAAAAATTCTTTTCCCAGTCCGGAGGAGGCACCGGTTACAATCGCAATTTTCTTTGCCATTTTAAAATTCCTTTCCGTTCATAAATCTTATAAAATAAACCGCAGTCCGCTTCGGATGTTCTCCGTGCGGACATCCGAAGTGGCCAGATCAGGTTTTCTTTCGCAAAGTGCGTTAAAATGTTTTGCGGCAATCCGCGCATCTGCATAATTGCTAAGTCCGTCATTCTTTTCTTCCGGGTTCAGCAGGCCCGTAAAAATGTCGCAGATTCCACGGAACAGTGCTTGCTCTTCTTCCGGCGAGAATCTGTCTTCCAGCATTTCCGAAAGGACTACAGCCATCTTTCCTTTTGTTGCGCAGACATTAGACAGGTAGGAAAGTCCCACGGTATTTTCACAGCCGTATTTTACTGCCCATAGACATACTTCAGGATCCGTATAATCCAATTCATAAAGAATTGAAATCTTACCCCACCCATGTACGTTCTCCGCCAAATCCAGCAGATAGGAATTTCGTGCCGTCGTGTTCAACAGTCGTACCGCCGTTCCTACTACATATAGCGTAAATTCGTCATGTACACCAAGTGGTTTCAGCAATTCCACGTCATCCGGCGTTCCGGAAATCCCGAGCAGCGCAATTCCGATTTTGACGGGCTCCCGTTTTTCTCCCCGCAATGCAAGATCCAGCGCCAAGCGCCGCAGCGCCGCTTTTTTTTCTGTGGAACGGGTCAATTTGAACGCCACACAAATCGAGCAAAGCGGATCAGCCAGCGAAATCGCAGAATATTTCGTCAAAAACTTATTTAATTTTGCGGCATGAGCTTCCGAAGGATAGAGCGCCTGTTTTTTCACAACATTTGCAATGTGGTAATTTATCAGAACATGTTGTTTGATCCGGGAATCCGTACGAAGAAGAATACCTTCGAACGCACCGGGAACCCAGACTTCTCCGGCCCGCAAGTGCAGATCGCCGCTATCGGGCAACTGATAGCCGCCCGCGGCGAACTCTTTCGGATCTTTCTCTTTCAAAAACTCATAGATACTCATTTTTGTACTCCATTACCTGAGACTGGCCCCAAATTTGGTTTCCAGTCCGTTCAGAATCTTTTTCATAAATTTATTAACATCTTCGTCTGTAAGCGTTTTCGCCGCGTCCCGGAACGAAAGTGCATATGCAAGGCTCTTTTTGCCTTCCGGTACCTGAGCTCCGATATAGCAGTCAAACAGGGTGCAGCTTTCCAGCGCTTTCCCGCCGCGTTCCCGAATCATACGTTCCACATGTCCCGCAGGAACATTCGCATCCAGGACCACTGCAATGTCCCGCGTCACGGCAGGGAATTTCGGAAGCTCTTTATTCTTCGGCACATCAATAATATTATCTGCAAGAGCATTCGTCCTGAGCACTGCGGCAAATGTATTCTCCGGGCAATCCCATTTTTGTGCAATCACCGGATGAATCTGGCCGAAAAATCCCGCATCTTTTCCGCCAATCAACAATCGCGCCGTACGGCCGGGATGCATGTAGGGTAGATTCTTCTCCGGTTCAAATTCATATTTGGTAATCTTCAGCGCATTTAGAAGCGTCTCCACATCGCCCTTGAAAGAGAAGAAGTCGGCTTTTCCATTCCTGGCATATCCGCCGAATGTAAGGAGTTCCCGATGTTCCGGCAATTCATTCGGATATTGATCTGTTTTTAAATATACATAAGAAATTTCAAATAAAGAAGCTTCTTCCACCCGGTGGGCATGGTTGTTCGATAAAGATTCCAATAAAGACGGCAGCATCGTGGTACGCAGGATACTGTAATCTTCCCCGAGTGGATTCTGAATCACGACTGCGTCCCTGAGGTCGCTTTCCTCCGGGAGATTGAGTTTTCCAAATACAGACGGGCTGACAAAGGAAAACGTCAACATTTCGTTGTATCCGAGTCCGGTCATCAGCTTTCGAATGCGATCCTGAATTTTTTGTTTGCGGTTTCTGTGACCAAGTGTTGTCGCACAGCCAGTCAAAAGCCGCGACTCAATTTTATTATATCCGTAAAATCTTGCGATCTCTTCTGCAATATCGGCACTGCAAAGCAAATCTCCCCGGAAACTCGGAGGAATTACATAGCCCGCATCAAAATGCGGCCTGCATTCGAGATCGGTGAGAATGTTCTCCATTTCCTGTTGTGTAGCAGAAATGCCGATAAACGTATTGATGCCCTCCACGCTACATGAAATCCGGCGTTCTTCTTTTTCACCTGCGCATCGATCGATCACACCTTTACAGACTTTCCCCGCGCCTAATTCTTCTACGAGTTGTGCCGCTCTGTTGAGCGCTTCCAGACAAGTCACGATATCAAGGCCTTTTTCAAAGCGAGAAGAAGCCTCTGTGCGGAGTCCAACTTTTTTAGCGCCCTTCCGAACTGTAACGGCATCAAATACTGCAGATTCGAATACGATCTCCGTTGTGTCCGGCTCGATTTCCGAATGCAAGCCACCCATCACGCCGGCAATCGCGCTTCCCTTTGCGGCATCTGCGATTACAAGTACAGAGCGATCTAGCGTTCGCTCCTGCTCATCCAGCGTCGTCAGCTTTTCTCCGTCCGCAGCACGGCGCACAATGATTTTATTTCCTTCGATCGTACGTTTATCAAAAGCATGCATTGGCTGACCGTACTCAAGCATCACGTAATTCGTAATATCCACGATATTGTTAATGGATCGCACACCGGCTGCTTGCAGTCGTTCTTTCATCCATTTGGGAGAAGGACCGATTTTAACATTCGTAACAACCCTGGCGGCGTACCGCGGACAAAGGTCGGGTGCCTGTACTTCGACATCCAGTACATCCGCCGCGCGGATTTCACTTTCTTCTTTCACCTTTACTTCTGGTTTCTTAAAATGCCCTTTCATCGTAATAGCAGCTTCGCGTGCTAAACCCAGCATACTAAAACAGTCCGCGCGATTCGAAGTTACTTCAAAATCAATGATCGTCCCGTCCGCACCAAGCGCAGGAATAATATCCATTCCGATTAACTTTTCAAAATCAGATTCGCTATAATCTCGAAATTCCCCAAGATCTTGCAAAATCATAATTCCGTCGTTATTGCCGCCTTCATAATCGTTACAATCCAGCCCAATTTCTTCAAAAGAGCACATCATCCCATTGGATTCCAAGCCGCGCAGCTTGCCGGCTTTGATCGTGCGGCCCCCTGCAATTGTGGATCCATCCAGTGCGGCAGGAACATACGCGCCAACGCGCATATTCCGCGCGCCGGTAATAATCTGAATCGGCTCTTCTGCCCCGATATCCAACTTGCAGACAAAGAGGTGGTCGGAATTCTCATGCCGTCTGACCTCAAGACATTTTGCGACGACAACTTTGTTGATTTCTTCTCCTCTTGAGACAACTTCTTCTACCTTTGTTCCCGTAAGTGTCATTTCACTTGCCAGAGCATGGATCTCTTCTTTAGAATTTATATTTAAATCTGTATAGCTTAACAGCCACTTTAACGGTGCTATCATTTTATTACCCCTTTCTCGATCTGATCAGAATTGTGACAGGAAACGCGTGTCGCCTTCAAAGAACTGCCGCATATCCGTTACGCCAAAACGCGCCATTGCCGTTCTTTCCACACCGATCCCAAACGCAAACCCGCTGTAAATTTCGGGGTCGATTCCGCAGCGCCGCAGAACGTCGGGATGTACCATCCCGCAGCCCAAGACTTCGATCCAGCCTTCTCCTTTACACATTCTGCAGCCTTTTCCACCGCAGGTCCAGCACGATACGTCTACTTCAGCGCTCGGCTCCGTGAATGGAAAATGGTGCGGGCGCAGCCGTATTTTCGTTTCAGGGCCGAACATATGTTTCGCATATACTTCCAGCGTGCCCTTCAAATCACCCATCGTGACGCCCTTGTCAACAACAAGGCCTTCAATCTGGTGGAAAATCGGCGAATGCGTTGCATCCACATTGTCAGCGCGGTACACTTTTCCGGGGCAGATGATTTTGATCGGAGGTTTTTTATTTTCCATAACGCGGATCTGAACAGAAGAAGTTTGCGTTCTGAGTAGCATTTTATCCGTAATGTAAAATGTGTCCTGCGTATCCCGCGCAGGATGTCCTTCCGGCAGGTTCAGCGCTTCGAAATTATAATAATCGAATTCGACTTCCGGTCCATCTGCAATCTCATAGCCCATACCAATAAACAAATCCTTCATCTCGTCGCTGATCTGGTTGATCGGATGCAGGGAGCCGGTTGGCTTCGCCGCGCCGGGCATTGTAACATCGACTGCCTCACGTTCTAATTTTACCCGCATTGCCGCAGATTTTAACTGTTCCGTTTTCTCGGCGAGACTTTGCTCCATATGCGCTCGAACTTTATTGACGAGCTGACCGACGGCAGGCCGTTCTTCAGGAGTCAACTGTCCCATCCCTTTCAGGATTGAAGTAAGTTCCCCTTTTTTGCCAAGATATGCTACTTTGAGCTCTTCGAGCTTGTCCAGAACCGCAGCAGATGCAATCCGATCCTCGAACTCTTTCTGAATTGCTGTTAATTTATCTTTCATAATATAACTCCTTCCTTATTTGCCAAAAACGCTTCTATAATACTCCGCAGTCTGTCCTTGTATAATCCGAAGCATTTCTGCCGCTTTCGGGTCTTTGTTTCCCGACCAATAGCGGTACATCAGATAGCCCTCTTCCGCACACATTTCGTCATGCAGCGGAAAATAGTTTGCCGCCAGAAAATGTGCGTATTTTACAAATCGGAATTCGCCGTAAATATGCATCGTTTCTCCCGGCAAATGCATCACTGCGACGCTGTATCTGTTCTTAACGGCATCAATGACACCGCGTCCGTCGGCTTCCTTTGTGAATACGATCGTATGATACCAACCGAATAATTCCCCTTTTTCCGTGGAATGGGCATCGCTGACGCCGACGATACCACGACGTTTTTCTTCCCGATAGGATTCCTGTAGTTTTGCAATCTCAAGATCGTTGCTGAACATTTCCTGTTTAAAATATCCTCCGAGAATTTCTTCGGCATCGTACGGCATATGCCGGGACAGATATTCATTGACCTCTTTTAAATCCTGACAGCCCTCCGGGATATACCAGAACGGATGGCAGAAGATTCCAAGCCCGTCATTTTCCCGTATTTTACGGAAACACCAGATACAGGAAGCGCAAATTTCGCGTCCTATACCGGAAACTTCTTCCAGACTTTTTTCCGTCCGCATGATTTCCTGTAATTCTTTCTGATATTCTTCCCAGTGCTCGCGTATATAGTCGTTGATACTGATCTGCGCCCCGAAATTAATCATATGGACATTGTTGCCATCTGGGTGCACTTCCTCTCCTGGCATCATAATCAGGTCAATCGGTACATTTTCGTATGCCGCGATTGCTTCCAGCGACGGTGCGTATTGCCTGTGGTCTGTGAGCGCCATAAAGTCGTATCCGATTTTGCGGCACATTGCCGGGACATGAGGCGCATAATCCACGCCATCCGAATTGTTACTGTGCATATGAAAATCGCCCTTCAAGGGGATTGTACCGAAAAGATCTTCTTCTAAGGAATAAATAGAAAATCGGAGGTTCTTCGTTACATCGATGCCTTCAACGTATACATAATGCTCTTGCTCGCCGTAAAAGCACTGTGTGAAAGTAATCGAACGTTCGGCGGCGGTAACCTCCCGTTCGCGCCACAGCGGCGCGGGAAGATTGCCGCTTCTGTCAACCGCAAAATACCGAAGACGGTATTTTTTGCCGTTCTGGAAGCCGTTTTTTGGATCGAGACTCCGGATCGTTATTGTCGTTTCCTGATCGGCCGGCACAATCTGCGGTGTAACCCTGAAATATCGAATTTCTTCATTGACAACCATTACAAATTTCCTCCGTTTATGATCTTTCTGTAGGAATTGTATGCTGTAAATAAGCATACATTCTTTATGATACATTTTTAACAGAATTATTGCAAGATAAAATTCGTGCAATCGGAACGCGTTCACAGCAAAGATCCGATCAATATTTTTCTTTCGCAGTTTGTTTTGTATTCCGCTTCTTAGACCGTGCCTTCATATTTTTAAACTTACCGTTGACTTTAATGCAAATATTTCATAGAATATGAACAATATATGCAAAATTTATATGGGAAGTTAACTGTGAAATTTTATAAAACCGGTTGCTATAAGAATAAATATTTATTTCATCATTGGGAAATCTGACAAAACCTTTTTAATGGTGGGATTTTCGGCTGAATGAAGCTCGTCTTTTTATCTGCAAATGTAAAAGTACAATAGAAAAGGAGTACAGATATCCATGAAATCTGCCTTATCTTTCATCGCAAAGCATAAAATCGTTTTTATCATTACAGCCTTGGTGCTGGTTGCCGCAATCGTGCTGATCGTCATTCACACATGGGTTCCGCACATCGATCTGGATCAAGTTTCCTATATTACGGTTTATGCATCGGATTACGACCACAAGCAGTCGGAATATTCCGTTGTGATCAAGGAGCGGGAACGTTTCGAAATTACGGAACAGCTGGAACGATCGCTCAGGAAGGAGGCGCGTAGCAATCGCTTTTTAAAATGCATCGGTTGGTCTGTTGTATTCGATTATTATTATAAAGATCAAAGCGTGGAACGCAGAATATGTTCCGGAAATTTAAACTTTGATGATGCAGAGCGGCTTGTCCGTGAATTTATGCGCATTTGTCCTGCCGGTTGAACTCCGGCGTCATTCTATGCAACACTTTGCCGAGTCACATTGAAATTCTGCTTTTCTCCTGTTAAGGATATTGGTTCTGTATTCCAGCGGTGTCATATTCATTTTCGCCTTAAATCGCTTGATAAAATACGCCTCGCTGGCAAAACCGCATTCTGCGGCAATTTCACAGACCTTAAGCGCTGTTGTAGAAAGCGCATGGCAGGCACATTGAATCCGATAAGTATTGATATATTCCGTAACCGTACAGCCGGTAATTTCTTTAAACTGTTTTGCCACAGTCGTTTTATTGATATGGATAAATTCCGATAAAGAGTGCAATGAAATATCTTTCTGGTAATTGTTATGAATCTGTTCTAGCAATAGGGAAACCCACACATTCGGTTTTTTAATATCAAAGGCGGTAAATTCACGATTCAGATAGTCTTTGTATGTCTGATAGAGTAATTCTAAAATCATATTCAGATGCAGCCGCGTCCAACAGGACCATCTGTTGTCGGACCGATTGTTCAGCGCTTTTTGCACTTCAGAGAAAAGTGCGTCTAGCTGCAGGAAGGTATCTCTCGGCAGCGGCAAAGCGTAAGAATACGCCATTGATCTTTCATAGAAGAAATTAAGCGGAATAAATCCGTAACGATCAATTTGGGCTTCATACTGTCCCGAATTGATCATTTCATATGTAATATTGATATTCAAAAAAGAGACAGCAAAAGAAATCGTTTTTGCCGACAACGTATGTGAAGAAATAAATTCTATGTGTAAATCTTCTTTCAGCAGAAGGACACAGGGAGCGGCAAACGTACAAATCGTATCATCGATTTTGATCGTCAGAGAACCTCTTTCTACTAAAATGATATTGTATCGCTCCGCCGTATTTATTTTTTCACAAGGATCTGATTCATAACAATCAATAAGAATTTCCTTGCCGCAGTGAAATTTGACCAATCCTGTTCCTCCCTTCCCGTTCCAAGTTTTATATTGTTATATTTTTTGCTTTCCATCGTGTAATGACAACTCAATCCACCACCAATATAATAAATATACCATATGGAATATAGATTTACAATTATGATAGGAGGAACTATGAAACAAACATTACCCGAGAAAATAACATTAAAATTAAATCAAAACCCCGAAATAAATTTATTTACGCACCACTCACTGCCGCTTCTGATTCCTGTAAGCGAGGAATTTGATTATTGGAGATTGTGTAACTTTATTAATATCTTTTATCACTTCGACTATCCGACGTCGTTTGATTATACGGATTATCAGCGTTACTACACCGGTGTATTTGATATTGCAACCCTTGAATACGACGATCTTGACAGTATTGACCGTACGATTTACTGGAAGCAGCAGTTATGCAAAGAAAAATATATATACATCTGGCTCAACCAAAAGTATCTGCCCGGCTCGTTTTCTTATCAAAAAAGAGACGACATGCATCCGGTATTAATCTATGCATATGAAGGAAATAAATTTTTTGCGAAAGCATTTGACGTAAATAATGCGATATACGCCCTGGAATTTCTCACAGAAGACCTGGAATATGCATTCAGCAAAACACAGGCGGAGTACAAAGAAAATATCAATGATGACGATATGATTATGCTGATAAGGCAGAAAAAATTTTCCATTTCTTATATTAAAAATAGGCATTTTGTATATTCAGCCTTTTATTGGGAATTATCAGATTATTATTATGGTCACGGAAGCAATAAAGGCTGGTATCGCTTTTTTCAGGAAAACGAATCGTACCTCGGCGGTCATCCGGAGGTTTACGGCTTTAAAATATCGGAATTACTCCTACAGCATCTAAGAACCGAAACGGAGCTTCGCTGTATGGATTACCGGCTGGTCCATATGATTACTGAAAATAAATCTCTGATAGCGGAACGCTTGTCCGCGATCGGAGACAAATACGACCTTTCTCAAAAATTAAAAGACTTGGCAGAAAAATATAAAGTGCTGAGTGGAAAATACCATTCTTTCAGAAAGCTTTATATGATGCTAAGTCTGAAAGAAACAAAAATGAGAACATTTTATCCCATTCCACGCGATCTTGTGAATTTAAATAAATTAGCGTCATCTCTATCCGATCTGGTTGCGGAGGAGAAAATACTGATGGAACAAATTCTTTCCGCAGTCGAAGAAAATTACATCATGTCTGCCTTCTCCCCCGCCATGCAAAAGTTGGAAAACTATTATTTGAAAGACGGATATTGTTATATCAACATCGCAGGAGCTGCATATCCAAAAATTCTGTCTTGCATTCGGAATAAAGTTCCGTACCGCTTTCTGGAAGGAAGCGACGGCTCTAAAATAGAATATGAAACTACTTTATTATATGATTCTGTTATGTCATACCCAATCAAAAATAATATTACCTGGGTTCGATACCCAATTCGCGAAAACGAAACTGATAAAATGCCTTCCTTCTACGGCTGCAAAAGCAGCGCATTTTCCGGCGCCGCGGTTTCCGCATCCTCTATTCACAATCCCGACACAGGATCAATTCCGGAGGCAAAAAACGTTTTGATCTATGACGATCTTTCCTTCTGGTCTCCGGAAATCAGCGACCGGAATCCGTTTCTGATTTTTACATTGCCGCGGGAGGAAGTTTTTCAATGCTGTGCAATTGCAGAGTATTGCACGTTTCTGGATCATGAAGCATCGATCTGTATCAAACATTTCGCGATTGATGTAAAAGCAAAAAATGGCCGCTGGAGGGAAGTCGTTAAATTAGAAAAGCAAGAGAAGAGGAAAACATTTTCAGCAAAATTCAGAAAAGTCGTCGGAAAAGAGTTCCGCTTGAGGATTTTGGATCCGCAGGAAAGTTTCCCATCCGGCCACCCGCTAAGGATTTCATATTTTTATTTATTTTAACTAATTTTTTCATAACAGCAAAAAAGCGAGCCGCTTTTTGTAAAAGAAAAAATTTTTATCATGGAACAACAGGAATATTTTTCATGTATGACGGCAATAATACCCATAAACCAATTTACTGTGAAAGGAAGCTTCATACATGAAAAATAAGATTGTTGAATTTTTCAAATCCAAAGGTTATATCTTTATCGCGCTGATCTGCCTTGCGGCAGTGATCGCCGCGGGAGTTTCAATTATCAATCTCAATAATGAAGACGTGGACGAGCCTGTCGTCGCTTACCGCACGCCGGACGGAGGACGTACCGACGTTTCGACGCCGACAAAAAATCCAAATGCTTCAACTCCCCAGTCTACGATCGCATCCAAGCCGATCGATGATAATGAGAATAACAATAACAACAACGAAAATAATGAACAGACAGGTAAAATTTCAATCATGAAGCCTGTCGAAGGCGAAATCCAGACAGAATTCGCGGCGAAAAAACTCGTGTTTAACACGACGCTACAGGAATGGCGCACTCATTCCGGCATCGATATCGCCGCAAAAGCAGGATCCGATATCAAAGCAG
>PPYF01307044.1_pt1 | contig 14387 bp, 18 predicted proteins | sample 1559871 | NCBI WGS metagenome assembly PPYF01 (sample SAMN08240021, study PRJNA423297) | Human gut metagenome, whole genome shotgun sequencing project. | reverse complement strand
ACAGTCGATTCACGTACATTCATTTTCAGTCACGTACAGGAGACAGGAAACCGCGCCCCGTGGTTGGTGGTGTGGATAAAGGTGTGGATAATGTGGATAACTTACCCTAGATAATCAGTTAATTTGTTTACCGTGTCCGTTAACTTTTTGTTTACTTCATGTTCCTTTTCAAAAAGTCCTTTCCAGTAGTTACGTTCTTTTTCAAGTCTTTCACATGGAAGTTCTTCGCTTGTAGGCTCATTCATCTTTTTTCTTAAATCTTCATTAGCCTGTACAAGCCCTACCATTTCTAACGCCTTGAAAAAATCATTGTCAAACCAATTCATTTTTGTTACCTCCTTTATTTGATATAATCATTCTAGCACATTTAAAGTAATAACGCAATACCTTTTTCACATTTCATTTTTACTTCTATGCTTACAAAACGTACATTGCCTATCTTGTAGTTATTGGCTAACCACTTTAATTGTGTGATATTTTTAGACCGTGTAAGCAAAGTATTTTCTTTGTGGTCATCAATCGTAAGCGCATATTTTAATTTACATGACGGGTCAACTTTATCACTTATGTATATAACACCATTTCTAAAATCACTATAAACTCCGTAATTATTACCGTCATATTCAATAGTAAAATTGTATCTTGCTGACGTTTGCATTTTTTCTATAAAAGAATAGTTATCGTAAACATAGTCACCGTCTTTTGCATATTTTCCGTAATCAGTGTCGTTTAACATTCGTAAAAATTTTGATTTTTCTTTCTTTTCTTTCAAACCACTAGAACCAATAGCATATTGGAACAGTACATTTTCATTTGTCCAAATACCACCTTTTTCTATTGGTGGGATATTAAAAGCGGGGTGCAAGTGATAGGGATTGTGGAATTTTGTGTTATTCCCTAGCATAAATACAATAACCCTGTCTTCCTCTCTGTCTATTGTATGATATATAGACAGCAATAAATCGGGTTCTTTCCAACCGTTAACATATGAAATAGCCTGTTTTTCTTCTAACATATATTCATCAAAAATCATGTATTTAACACGTGGGAAACTTCTTTTCTTTATCTTTACCGCTTCACTTAAAGCAATACAATAGCCTAGTTGTTTCTTTTCTGTTATATCGCTTTCGGGGTGTTCAATACACAAAAACATATCTTCATTAGTAAATTCAAAAGTATAGTTTTTAAACTCGTTAGCAATAACCTTTTGATAGGCTTCTTCTAATACGCCGTGTTTCTTTTCGTCCTGTGTTCGCACAATATACACAAATTCAAAACCCTTTTCTATGCACTTATCAAGCGTGAACATTTGGCAAGTATAAGTTTTACCTAAAGAACGTTCACCGTTGATAAGATTAAAATTCCTTTGATATGGTAATATATCGTATATGTTCCAATGTATACCGTCATAAACGTACACTTTTCTAACCTCCTTAAAATAAAGTAAGACATACATTGTTCAAAACGTAGGTGTCAGCCCGTTCACCGCGGGACGGTTTCACCCGTTGACTTCCCACTAGTGCCGTTAAGATTAACAAATGTATGCCTTACACTTGTTATTATATCATGGCTTTATTGTAAAGTCAATATCTTTTAAAACAATCCCGCCTTGAACGTGTGTAAATTGTAACTTACCCTCAAAACTTGAACCAGCAATAAAATTATCCCATGTAACGTTTTTATAGCAACGTGACGGCATACCCGCACATGTTATATTCAATTCGCCGTCAATTTCTTCTATATAGGTTTTTTGTCTTACAAAACGCGCCCTTGTGAATGTGCTTTCATGTTTCCATGCGCCTAATTTTACAGGGTCAACTTCAAGACCTTTCGGGATTTCCGTACCAATTAAATGTAAACTATCAGTATCAGCATAAAGAAACCTATCATAAACTTTTTGTGCGCTAGTGATTGTTTTGTGTCTAGCCCATGCCGTTATAAAAGTGCCAACGGGTATATAAATCGGGTTGCGCGTTTCTTTTTCTCCTAATGTGTATTTTATTACACCGTTATCATAGTAAGGTATTTTTGATTGCACGTTAGGATTTAAAGCAAATTTACCACATAGCGCGTTAAGCATAAGTTTAGCAAGTGTACGCATAGCCTTATTGCCGTTTAACGTACTTTCCATTTTTACCGCGTTCCACTTGTCTATATATTCTTTAAATAGCCCCGTTGTGCTTTTGAATTTCCACCCGCTATGCCATGTTATATTGTATACGTGGTAATGTTCAAAAAATAGTTCAAGGTCAACAGACGTTAAACACATTGTAACTTCTTCATCTTCACTAGATGAAAGGTAAGCCGTAGGCATAAAGGAAAGGTTGTTTTTTAATTGTATTGTGGGTATGTAATTTTCTTTCAATTCAAATTGACAAGTAAACATTTGCACATACAAATTATACAATTTATCGGGTTTATATTTTCCCTCAAAAAATATACCCTCACCGTATGGTAACGGTTGATAATACATAACGGACGGGTAAAGACTGTTAACGTCTAATACTATCCCCGCGCCTATATCTTGTCCTTGTCTTCTAGGGTCACAATATGTAAAACCCCCTTTGTAACTTTGTCTAACGTCAAAATCATAATCGGGTATAGGAAACCATTTACTAAAATTCTTTTTGCCTACAATTTTCTTGTAGTCATATAGTGCGTTACTCCCTTGTGTCATTTGGCGCAAGTCTTGATTGAATAATGTTAATAAAGCCCGTGACATAATTCCAACGTCATTTCTTAAATAATCTATTTCTTGTGGTGTTAAAATATGTCCTATTTCTCTTTTTTCGTCATAATCTATTTCTAGTTTAGATATAGGTAAATTGAACCCCTTTGCTATTTCTTCAACGCTGAACGGTAAAATCTTCAATGAATCATAGATTGTTATTTTTTCCGTTTTTTCTTCGTCCTTGTTAAAACAAATTTCTAACGAATAAAATTGTCCTTTATCAGATATTAGCGTTGTAAACGTTTTTGTTTTTAATTTTTTCCTATCTGTAATATGCTTATAACCATGTTCAAATAAATAACATAGTATAAATTCACCGTCAAATTTTAAGTTGTGAAAATAAAAAGTTGCGCCTATGTTATGTTTAGCAAATTCAATAAACCATTCTAAACTATTACCGTATTTGAAACTATGCGTTTCATCAATACTACATATCCCACAAGCCCATACGCGACAGTCTAGGGGGTCGGTTGTCGTTTCAAAATCAGCAGTAAAAAGCATATTTTAATGCCCCCCTTTTTTCTTACATTTTACGCGTAGCCGTTACTTCCAAAATGTTCTATTATAGATTCAATCTTTAAATCTACCTCTATTGGGTCATAAATAAAATCTAATTGTAGAACAGGGTCATTATAAAAAAGGTCTGTGAACTCGTCGGGGGGTATGTTTTCTACAATTCCTATTATATCATTACCTTTTGCACCAAATACATTATAAAGCCCTTTGATATAATTTTCTTTGTACCTTTCCATTTTTTCATAATTATAATTACTTTTAACTTGTTTTTCTACTGTTTTAATAAACTTATCCCATTCTTGCGTGCGTATCTTATCAATATTATACTTTTTAGGGTTTAGGTTATTTGCTTGAATACTTCCCATTGTACCCTTGTACGTTGATACATTAGCCCTTTTCCTTTCAATCGTTCTTCGTCTGTTAATTTGTGCAACTTTATAGCCTATTTCTCTTCTTTCCCATGTGGTAGTCTTAATACCGCTTTTACTTGTATACGGTTTTTCAGCCCCCTTTTTTAAGAAACGTGATAGGCTATTAACTTCACGGTTGAAGTCTTTACGTGTTCCAATTTTAGCCGTCAATTCTTTAACCGTTATTTTTTCGGGTAAATACGGAGCAAATTCGGGGTGCTTTTTTAGCGTTCGTGTTATTTTGGCGTTGAACTGTCTAACTGTGTTAGATATTTTTTCTCTATCAGATTTACGCCATTTAATGTTATATTGTTTAGGCATTTATAAAAATCTCCTTTATAAGATACTAGAAAACCGCGCGTTTCTATCTTATTATATAAAACAAGGTCATAAAGTTCATCATTATATACCCACAATTTAAAGCGTTTATATAGCGAATATACTAGCGTTTCCCTGTTTTCCTTGAATTGTTCATTAAACTTTTCAAGGTGGTTATTGCTACTAAAATAGAATGTTATACCATTCAAGGTAGTTTTGTACGGCGATTTTATTAAATCATAAACAATGCCGTTTCTTGTCATACTCATAATTGAAAATAGCGGACGAACTATAAGCCCGCCCGCTTTCCTCCTTACTTATTCTATTTAACCATATTGAAAGTAAGTAACTTTCTATCGCCCTTTGTAATCTGAACAACCTGTAATTTAACGGGCTTTTTCCATGTAGTCGGGTTTCCTTTGATTGCAAAAATCTTTTTCAGTGCGCTAAACACGCCCAAAGAAACCGCCTGATAGCCTACGCCGTCCGTGTCAATCAATACAGTTCTAGGACACATATTTGTTTCACCTGTTTCACGGTTCACACACGTTACTACTTCACAAAATACGTGCTTGACATTGATTGTCATGTTGATACAATCGCCAATTCTTTTTTCGGGGTTGTTCATTGCATTGAAAAGAACAATTTCTTCATCTTCATTTTTTGGCATCATTGAACAAAACTGTGTTTTGCGTTCCGCTTTCAAGTCCATAATGAAGCGTTCGTCTTCGTCCATTGTTGTAAGTGCTGTGCTTCCCTCTGCCTGTGTGTTGTTAAATGATGTCTTACCTTTTACGTTTTCAAATTCGTTCATTTTAATATTCTCCTTAAATTTTAATGTTCCCCGTATATGTCCGTTAGGTCAGACTTAATGTTTCACGTGAAACATTATTCTTCTGTTTCGTCCTCGTCCTTTTCGTTTCCGCTGATAACTTCCGCTAATTCCATGAATTTCTCAAACGGCAAACCATACGTTACTTTTTCCGTGTTAATTCCTGTAATAATATAGTTACCATTTTTACCGTACTTTTTACGAACCAACTTCAAAGCCTTGTCATTGTTCATTGTAACATTGCTGATAGAAATAGGCTCTAGTGGGGTTGTTACAATTTTGCTGTTTTCCATAGTTACGGTTGCGCTGTTGATTGTGTGCGTTTCAATCGTTCTTGTCACTTTCTTCATTTTGTTTACCTCGTCTTTTCAAATTTTGTTAAGTCATACTTTCTACTCTTATCCATTTGTGATAGAACCTTTTTCATTATACACATGTCAGACTTTGCTGTTTTTCATGCGCCCGTTGTTCTGAATCACTTTATGTTTTACTTGCATTTCTTAACTGTCTTTATTATAGCAGATACTTGTAGAAAATGCAAGCGTTTTTTATAATTTTCTTCAAAATTATTTTTTTTTTTGATTGAAGTGTGGTATAATATAGGAAAGAAAGGAGGGTTGTTCATGGATTGGAATGTAGTAGTACAGGCGGTTTCAACTTTTGGTTTTCCTATTGTTATGTGTGGGGCAATGGCTTATTATGTCAAATACATAACTGATAAACACAGGGAAGAAGTTAGCAAACTAAACGAACAGCATAAACAAGAAATGCTTGATATTGTTAAGGCTGTTGACAACAATACAATAGCCTTAACAAAACTGTGTGAAAAATTAGATAAGGAGGTTTGAAAATATGGCTAGTGCTAATGATATTGTAAATCAAGCCCGCGCGTGGTTGGGTAAAAATGAAGCGGACGGAAGTTTCAAAGAAATCATTGACGTATATAACAGTCACAAACCGCTTGCCCGTGGTTATGCTGTAAAATATACAGATGAATGGTGTTCAACTTTTGCAAGTGCTGTTTCTATCAAATGCGGGGCAACTTCAATTTTCCCAACTGAATGTGCTTGTGAAAAACATATTGAATTGTTTAAGTCTTTAGGCTCATGGTTTGAAGACGAAAGCATTACACCTAAAGCGGGTGACGTTATTTTTTATGATTGGAATGATAACGGTGTAGGCGATAATAAAGGTTATGCCGACCACGTTGGAATTGTTGAAAGCGTTTCAAATGGTGTTATTACAGTAATTGAGGGCAATAACAGTTCAGCGGTTCGCCGTAGAACAATCGCTGTTAATGGGCGTTATATTCGCGGTTATGGTAGACCTAATTACACAGGTGAAACAAGCACACCATCACAGAACATTGATACAATCGCAAAAGAAGTTATTGCGGGTAAATGGGGTAACGGTGAAGACAGAAAAAACAATCTAACAAATGCGGGTTATAATTATGCAGAAGTTCAAAGGCGTGTTAATGCTATTCTTAATGGTAGCGGTAACGTTGGTAAGAAAAGCAATGAAGAAATTGCCCGTGAAGTTATTCGCGGTGATTGGGGTAATGGTGCTGACCGTAAAAATCGCCTTACCGCAAGCGGATATGATTATTACACCGTTCAATCAATCGTCAATAATCTATTATAATGTTTCACGTGAAACATTTGCAGAAAAGGAGGGTTTAAAAATGCCATGGATAGGAGGAAACCGTTATCTTTCACAATCAGAAATGGAAAATAATGCAACTATTGTATGGAATTATTTGGGCTCTAAAGGTTGGACACTTAACGCTGTTTCTGCTATATTAGGAAATATGCAAAGCGAAAGCACAATAAACCCTAATATATGGGAATCGTTAACGGTTGATTATTCGCGCGGTTATGGTTTAGTTCAATGGACACCCGCAACAAAATATATAGATTGGGCGGGGGCTGATTGGGAAAATGGAGATAAAGAACTTGATAGAATTATATATGAGGTTGACAACGGTTTACAATGGTTTTCAAACCCTAACGCACCTATTGTTAACCCCCCAATATCATTCAAGGAATTTACTACGTCAACAGAACCGCCCGCAACATTAGCAAACTATTTTTTATGGTATTATGAGCATCCCGCCGATACAATTCAGCCAATAAGGGCAGAACAAGCAAACGCATGGTACGAATATTTGAGCGGTAAACCACCCGAACCGCCAACGGGTAAACAAAGCAAATTGCCCATTTGGGCATATTGTAGATTATTTTAAAAGAAAGGAGTGATTTAAAATGGCAATTTTGACAAAAACAGGCATGAACAAAATCTTGCGTAGAATCATGGAAACGGGAGGTTTAACACCCGATATGGAAGAAGATATTCAGCGTCTACGTGATGATTTTGATGAGCGTGAGGGTATTCTAAAAAAGTACGGTGAAACGTATGACGGCGAAGACGCGGACGAATACGAATACACAGGACGCGACACAGACGAGATTTATACACCAAAAGAGGAAGAAAAGGACGCTAAAGAATGGCGCACAAAATACGAGGAAATGAAAGCCCGTTACCTTGACCGCTTTTTCGGTGGTGTAGACAACAAAAATTTTGAAGAAACAATGAACGAAACACGTGAAGACGTAAAACGTGACGGCGAACCGCAGACGTTTGATGAACTACTTGAACGTGTTGAGGGCTAACAAATTTTAAAGGAGGAAATAAAAATGCCTACAATCCCTAAAAAGGCTAAAAGCCTTAGTGAAATGAACAGCGCGGATATTTTAAATGTTACGCGTTCTGAAATCGGTGGCACTTATGCCGACCAAATTCCCGCAGTTGTAAAAGTTGGTGACACATTGCCAAACGGAAGAATTGCAACACAGGCGGACTCTATCGCGTCATTGCGTGGAATCGGTGAAATTATGATGACTTATCAACCGTTGCAAAATGCTTTCTTGTCCGCGCTTGTAAACCGTATCGGGCGTGTAATTATCACAAGTAGACTTTATGAAAACCCGTGGGCGGGCTTCAAGAAAGGATTGCTAGAATACGGCGAAACCATTGAAGAAATCTTTGTTAACCTTGCTAAACCGTATCAGTATGACCCTACCGTAGCAGAAAGCAAAGTTTTCAAACGTAGGATTCCAGACGTTCGCGCGTCTTTCCACAGCATGAACTATCAAAAATTCTATCCTACAACCGTTTCTAACGACCAGTTAAGACAGGCGTTTCTTTCATGGCAAGGAATTACCGACCTTATCGGAAAGATTATTGAACAGGTTTACACGGGTGCTAATTATGATGAATTTCTTGTGATGAAATACATGATTGCACAGGTAGCACTTAAAGGGGAGATTTACCCCGTAAATGTTCCCGCAGTAACCGCCGATAATGCGCGTAGTGTAACAACTACTATGGTAGCACAGGCAGGAAAACTATCATATATGTCAACTCAGTACAATTTTGCGGGCGTTAAAACATATACAGACCCTAACTTTTTGTATATGATTCTAACAACGGATATTGAAAGTATCTTTGACGTTGAAGTTTTGGCGTTATCTTTCAATATGAATAAGGCTGAACTTATCGGGCGTCAGATTGGTGTTGACGGTTTCGGCATTATTGACGAAGAAAGACTTGCGGAGATTTTCGCGGATGACCCGTATACAAGTTATGTACCATTCACAGAGGAACAGAAAACAGCACTTTCTTCTATTGCGGGATTAATGGTTGATGAATCGTGGTTTATGATTTTTGATAACTATTACAACATGACAGAAATTTATAATCCGCAAGGCTTGTATTGGAATTTCTTCTATCATGTATGGAAAACCTTTTCTATTAGCCCGTTCAGTAACGCAGTTTTATTTACCACAGAAACGCCCGGGGGGGTTAAACATGAATGTAATACCAATGACACCTATAACAAGTGTAAAGGTTTGTAAAAATGTTCCCCTTGATTCTACCTACAAGGACACGTTAGATTTTTCTAGCGTGTCCGCACAGGTAACATATTTTACAGGTAAAGCAAAATACACTTTTACCGACCTTACACCTGTAAGACTTCAAAACGCATTAAGGTTACCTGTTAATGCTGATAGCCTTTATGATTGTAATTATATCATGTTTCAAAACGCTAATTTTGCTAATAAATGGTTTTATGCGTTTATCAAAGACATTCATTTTATCAATGTAAATATGAGTGAAATTGAAATTGAACTAGATGTTATACAATCATGGTGGTTTGACATAACAATAAAACCGTCATTTGTTGAAAGGGAACATATAGACAATGACACTATCGGAAATAATTTGATTGCTGAAAACCTTGAATTAGGCGATTATATTGCAAGAGATTTTGATGGCACGAATATATTAGGCGGTTCTTCAATCGTAGTCGCGGCAACAACAAATAGTGAGGGTACAAAAGTAACAGGCGGTACTTATTGCGGTATTTATAGCGGGTTATATTTTAGCGTCTTTAGCGATTATAGCGATGTTAATGCAATGATTGAAACGTTGACTAATGCTAACAAAAGTGACGCTATTGTAGCAATCTTTCAAATGCCAACGGCTATGGTTGGTGAAATAGGAAGTAGCGCAAAAATTTACGATATTAGCAAAGACAAAAATTTTTCAGATATTGAAGGTTATACACCGCGCAATAATAAGTTATTCACACACCCGTTTAATTTTCTGTATGTGACAAACCTTAACGGAAACGGTGCTGAATTTCATTATGAATATTTTAGTGGCACTTCTTGTACCTTTGTATTAGCGGGCGATATGTCATGCAATCCTCAAATATTTTTAGCACCAACTAATTACAAGGGTGTACCCACTAACTATAATGAAAAAATGGTACTTGACGGTTATCCCCAATGTGCTTATTCAACAGATTCATTCAAGGCGTGGTTAGCACAAAACGGGGCAAGTACAGCGGTTAGCGTTTTGGGTAGTGCATTTACAACAGCAGTAGGCGTTGCAACTCTAAACCCTATGGCAATAGCGGGCGGGGCTTTAAGTATTGCGGGAACGCTTGCAAAAATTAGCGAAACCGCAAGTTTACCGCGACAGGCTCACGGCTCAGCGGGTTCAAGTGCTAGTTTTGCGGTTGGTATTAAAGACTTTGCTTTTATGCACATGACTATTAGAAGAGAATACGCCGAATTGATAGACGATTATTTTGATATGTACGGTTATGCTACACATCAAGTTAAAGTGCCTAATATAACGGGTAGACCGTCATGGAATTATGTAAAAACTATTGATAGTAAAATTATAGGTAGTGTTCCGTTTGACGATATGAACAAAATTCGTTCAATATTTGATAGTGGCGTTACATTTTGGCATGGTGATTGGGTTGGAGATTATACCCGTAACAATAAGAATTAGAAAGGAGGTAGGAAAGCATGAGTAAAAGCGCAAAAAGGCGTTGGCAATCGGCAGAGTTGAACAACAAAACCTATAATGATTATTATAATAGGTTAATGGAATTAGCGTTAAACGTCTTTGAGTGGGAAAACCTACCCCCTAGCGTTGATGAAAGGTTTCTTGAATTAACGTTGTATGAAATGGGTTATTGTCTGTATTTCAATGATGAAATTATAGGCAACCTTGCGTTAACTTGCACGATTGGTGGGCAACTTGACGTTTACCGTATACCTGTATTGCGTAGGGCTTACGCCGTGAACGGCTATAATAAAATGTGCAGTACAAAAGATAGTGTTTTAATATTCAATAACTATCTTCATACACCTACACAATTAACTATTGAATTATTTGCGCGTAGACTTTATGAAATTGAAAGGGCTATTGACGTAAACGTAAAAGCACAGAAAACGCCAACGCTTATTTTGTCTAGTGAACAGCAACGCTTGACAATGCAAAATTTGTATATGCAGTATGACGGTAACGAGCCCTTTATATTTGGTGATAAAAACATGGATATTGAGGGAATAAAGAGTTTAAAAACAGACGCGCCTTTTGTGGCTGATAAACTTGAAAACCTTAAACACCAAATTTGGAATGAAGCGTTGACGTTTTGCGGTATTGAAAACAGCAATCAAGACAAAAAAGAAAGACTTGTAAGTGATGAAGTTGGTAGCAACTACGGAAATATTGAAGCGCAAAGAAATGTGATGTTAAACGCCCGTAAACAAGCGTGTAAAAAAATAAACGCTATGTTCGGAACTAACATTGATGTTCATTTTCGTTCCAACCTTGCAACTATGGTTAATGTTGATAATGTTTCACGTGAAACATTAGAAGAAAGTGAGGTTGAAGAAATTGAGTAAATACACAACACAAGTACGTTGGATAATTGAACAAGTCACTAGTGATAGTAAGAATTTACCTATATCGCAACGTATAAGTTTGGCTTGCCCTAAAATTTTCAATTTTGATTTTCCTATATGGCTTGAAGAATATAGACCAACTTTAGAAAAGAAAATTTTAATGCACTACTTCAACAAAGAAATAGGTTTTGAAACAGTCGGTTTGTGGAAGTTCTACCTTGAAGAACGTTTGAATTTGATAATGTCTTATTATAACGAACTGTACAAAACTACTGTAAAAGATTATGATTGGTTGACAGATACAAACGCACATGAAACCTATGTAGGAAATAAAAAGTTGCAAGAAAACGCAAAATTTGACGCTAACGGAAACGTAAAAAGTGACTTGATAGGTAATACAACAGACGATTTCAAGGGAAAAGTGCAAGACACGGGCGGTGAAACTTTTAGCGGTACGGGTTCAAGCACAACAGACGGCACACAATCGCAAACCACAAAAACCCTTGAAAGCGATTTACCGCAAGCGAATTACGCTAATCTTGATTATGGCACAAAACTAACAGAGGGTGAACAATCGGGAAATTCTCACGAAGAAAGTACGACAAAGAACGACAGCACAACAGACAGAAGCAACACGACAGACACAACAAATAAAGACGTTGTACACGCAACACAAAATACTAACACAGACACAACACAGCAAAGCACTAATGATTTACAGAGTAACACGGACGATATTTATACACGTGACCGCGTTGGCGCATTTGGTAGCCGTTCATTAACAGAATTGCTTATGCAATACCGCGATAGTCTTATAAATATTGATAACATGGTTATAGATGAGTTGAAAGACTTGTTTATGATGATATATTAAAAGGGAGGTGTCACAATGTTAAACGGATTTCAACCAATAGCAAGTTTTCGTTTTTGGTGTCAAAAAGTCCTACCCCTTGTTTATGACGATTCACTTTCATATTATGAGGTTCTTTGTAAATTAACCGAATATATGAATGTTGTAATTGACAATCAAGATTTTTTCAACAAGACTTTAGAAGAATATGGGTTGACTATTGAACAACTACAAAATGATGTTAAAGACTTGCAAATAGAACTTGAAAAGGTTAAAAACGGTGATTATGTAAGCCTTTATCTTGATTCAATTATTGCGTGGATTGATAAAAACTTACAAGGGTTGGTTGCTAGAATTGTAAAATATGTTTATTTTGGACTTACTCAAAACGGGTATTTTATAGCATATATACCAGATACGTGGGATTTTATAACATTCGATACAATCATTGACCCAAAAAGCGATTTATACGGTCATTTGGTTTTAAGGTGGTGAGAATATGACAGAAGTAAACACGGACAACGCAGTTGTAAACGGAAACTTTAACATTCTTGAACCATTAGACGCAATAGTAACCATATACAACGAAAGACTTGTAACAGATTCATATTGTATGTTATTATACGGAAAGGAGTACAACAAAAATGACAGAACAAGGAAATTATAATACTTATATCGGGGCTAGATATGTGCCAATTTTTGACGGTCAATGGGATAATACAAAAGAGTATGAACCTTTAACAATCGTAACAAACGGAGGAAACAGCTACACAAGTAGAACGTATGTGCCTATTGGCGTTGCTATTACAAATGAAACATACTGGGCTTTAACAGGTAATTACAACGCGCAGATTGAAGAATACAGACAACAGGTAATACAGTATCAAAAAGATACAGATGAAAAACTTTTATCTAAAATTGATGATGTTGAAAACTTTTTAGAAAGCGACTGTTTCCATTCTATCGCTAAAAATCTTCAAATTCCTTTTGTAACAAGTGACGGAAAGTTAATTGGTAGCGGTTTAAATATAAACGACATTATTGTAAAGCCTAAAACAACCGCGCTTAATGCTATCGCCTGTTTTGATGATAGAGGAAATTTGTTGCAAGCGGGTTTAAATGGTATTGACTATATACCCACAAATGAATTAATGTTAAATGTTGACACAGGAAAAGACGGTGTTATTAGAATGAGAAACGGGTATCAAATATGTTTCGGTTCAGCAACACAAGACATTTCTTTCACACAGCAAAGAGGCGCTATGTACAGAAATGACACATCAACATTTCAAGCGATAGGCTTTCAAAAGTCGTTTTCTGAACGCCCTGTATTGCATGTTGTGCAAAGTGGCGCAAATGATTATTGGGTTAGCGGCGCAACTTGTAACAAAAACGGTATAACCGCTGTTAGGTGTATGTATTATCAAGAACTAACTTCACCAATTAGCGTTACTTTCGATTGGATTGCAATAGGAAAATGGACTGTTTAGAAAGGGGTAATTTTATGAATATTAACGAAGCAATTACATTTGTACAAAATAAACTTGTATCGCGTGAACATATTGTAAATGTTGTAGTAGATACTATAATAGAAGATACAAACGCATTAGCACAATTTATTTTTGATTCTTGTTGTGCTACAAATAATATGACCCCAAAAACAGGTGATTATCTTTGGTACAATATGGCGGGTATTAATTATAACGGCTACTACGTTAAAGAATCAAAACAAGCAAATATTAAATTCTGTTTTAACTATTATTCAACATCAGAAGAAGAACAACAGGCTACAACAGCAATGAACAATCTTATTTCACAACTTAACCTTGCTACTTTAGCAAGTCCGCAACGTTGTAAAACATTATATGAATACTTATGTAATCAGTGCGTGTATGACAAAACGTTAAAAACTATTACATGGTATAATATCGATGGTTCTACATCTACAAAGGAAATCGGAAGAAACAGCCTTTATGACGTTCTTGTAGCAAATAAGGCTGTATGTCAAGGGTTTTCAAATGCTATGTATCGTATTTTAAACCAATTAGGCACACCTACAAGAATAGTACAAGGGCATGAATGGTATAAAAACGGCTTATTTGTTCATTGCTGGAATATAATAGAACTATCTGAACGTTGGTATAACACAGATGTTACAGCGGGTGTGCATTATGTACATGACGGTGGGATTGGTTCGGGGCTTGATGATTGGTTGTTGAAAAATGACGCAGATTTTACTAAAAATCCCGTTAAATATGTACGACTTATGAATTTTGAAAAATCTTCGTTTGTTGAAACACACCCTATGACAGATACATCATATATTTTCGCTTAACATAATTATTAAAATACCGCTTAACAACAGACGGTATTTTGCTATACTTATCCACACCACCAACCACGGGGCGCGGTTTCCTGTCTCCTGTACGTGACTGAAAATGAATGTACGTGAATCGACTGT